>Ga0247837_1009107_pt1 | contig 12085 bp, 7 predicted proteins | sample LaCtaG_2_FD_187115 | JGI IMG/M metagenome (GOLD analysis project Ga0247837, IMG submission 187115) | Freshwater microbial communities from meromictic Lake La Cruz, Castile-La Mancha, Spain - LaCruzMarch2015_14.5m | ecosystem: Environmental > Aquatic > Freshwater > Lake | place: Spain: Castile-La...
TATAAAGGTGGATTGTTGGAAAAAGATCCAACCCCTGAGTTCTGGTGGATTAAACCTGAATACGCTCCTTATTTGCCCTTATGGAAAAATCGACCTGAGTATAAGAAACATTTAAATAATTGAAAAATCAGGAGATCCGGCTTTAATTTCCCATTGGACTTGTATCGCATTTTACATCACCTACTACAAATTGAAGGCCATCGAGGAAAAATTGAAGCAATTGCGGATTACTGAAACTTTGCGCATTGTGAGCAGGAGATGAATAAAATATATTCCCTTTTCCGTATTTTTTAATCCAGGCAATATATCTTTTTTCGTCTCCACCGGGATATTTATTTCCCTCAATATTAGCGCTTTCCATGTAAAGTAGCGGTCTGAAATTTTTGCTCATGTAAGCATTATTGAAGAAATAAGGCTCATCAATATGTGAAAATCCTTTTCCATTAAAACCTTGAACCAAAGGATGATTGGGGTCAACTAATTTTACGTCAATCCTTTGTTGTTTGGGATGATAATCAAAACTACCGCCTAACATGTCACTAAAAGCATTCGATTTATTCTGCATCGTTACGGCGCCATGCATGGACATAATACCACCGCCTCGTTTTACAAATTGTAACAGATATTTTTCAAATTTGGCCGCCTTTTCCATGGCTTGAACAGTATCCAGCGTAGGGTCATTTTTAAATACATCCCAAAATAAATTACGTTTGTCCCCAATACTGCAATTGTTATTTAGGATTATAGCATCGAATTGCTTTAACCAATTTTTGTCAAAATATTTTACATCTCTGGTGTAAGTCATTTCAAAACCTCCCACTTTTTCTGTAATGGTTTTTAACATGGCTTCAGTATGAGGAATGACCCAATGGTCAAAGCCGGTAAATAGGGAGAAAACCAAGACTTTATGTGTTTTAGCACTCGGAAAATGCTTCTTTGAGGGCGCTAAAGCTTTTATTTCATTAATCCATGCATCGTTAAGTTCAATTTTAGGAAGATTTTGAGCTTTAGCGCAGGGTAAGCTCAAATTCAAAAGGAAGAAAGTAAAAAATAGGGTAACGAATCTCATTGTGTTAATTTTTAGGGTAGCGTTCAATTTCAAATATAATAAAATTAAGAAGAAAAAGGTATTTACTGGTATTTTGAGGTTTGCCTGCTGATGGTTTTGAATCACGGATTATATAGAATGTCGTCGCTGTAGAGACGCGATGCCTCGCGTCTTTTTCGCGACAGGTCTATATTTGGAAATTCACCCACTGTCACTAGGTTTTGAATCAGGATTTACAGGATTTACAGGATTACAGAGGACGTCTTCGGGTTAAGCGTAATGGTGATTCGTAGAGGATTACTTTTTATCATCTTTTTCGCCGATGCGTTACGCATCGGCGAAAGGCCTGGATATGAAAACTCCTTTTAATAATAACCTTACCACTCAAATCGGAGACGTTATAATTAATCCAGGAAATCCTGTAAATCCTGATTCAAAATGCCACGAAACAGTAACATCCTTCAAATAACCTTCCCACTCAAACCGACGACGTCCTTTTCAATCCTCTCTAATCCTGTAAATTCTGATTCAAACTACGTTATACGGAATGGTTTTATTCTCCGGAATTTACTAAATACTCACCACGCAAAAGATTTAAAAAATAGGGTTAATTCCTAAATACTACACAATAAACCGTTTAATTTAAAAATAATTACATTTTTATATTAATTATGGCATTAACTTCGTTTGTTTTCATTACTTTTCGACAAACTTCCGGTATTTATAATGATATTGAAAATTCAAAGAAAATTTTATTATGAAATTAAATCATACGTTTACTATTCTTTTTATGTTTTCCTTTCTTTTTGTCAAAGGGCAACAGGCGACGAACACCGCGGGTAATCATTATTCCTCTGGTAATAATGTGCTAACTTTCTCTACTGGAGAATTTGTTAATGAACAATTTAACGGTTCAAATTTTTCATTGAAGGTAGGCGTCATTCAATCTTTCTCGGCAGCTTGTCCCATACCCAAGACTTTTGCCTTTCAACAACTAAATAACCTATGTATTCCGGAAGATGGAGCGGTTTCCCTGGCATTAAGTGGATCTGAACCTAACGTTCGTTATCAGTTAAGGATAAATGGAAACGCTTTTGGGGATAGTATTGTTGGCACGGGAAATGCGTTGAGTTTGGTAAATGCCTCTCAAGCTGGTATCTACACAGTTAGAGCCAGTTATTCAGGTAAGTCTTGTTTTGTTGATATGCCCCAGCAAATCACCCTCCAGGCTTCGCCGCAGGTGACTATCATCTCTCCTTCCGTGGCTATCTGTGCCGGTCAAAGCACCTCTATTCAGTTGACTTCAGCTGAAAATGTGTTTGTTAGTTATAGTTTGCCAGGTGGTACCTCGGAACGTGTCAATGTAACGGCTGCTGCCCTTTCTGTTCTGATACCTAATGCTCAGGTGGGTACTTCCATTTCTATTTCCTCCGTAGAATCGGTTGCAACGGGTTGTATAAATAATACCGTTTCTTCTTTGCCTATTCCGGTGTCTCCTATTCCTGCTATCACTTTAAGCCAAACAAAAATACCTTGTGCCGGCGAAGTGGTGGAGCTAAATTATAGCAGTAGCGAGCCGTTGAGTTTTTCCTATAATTTGAACGGGGCGCAAAATCAAAGCACAGTGACGACGTTATCTGGTGTTATTTTTTTGCAAAGCATTACCAGTGTTGCTAACATCACTTTAAATAATATCACCTCTCTTCAATCGGGTTGTCAAAATATTTCTCCTTTGTTTTTTCCATTTAAGGTGGACCAGAAACCTGTTATTTCAGCTACTAATGTTTCTGCTTGTAGCGATGAATCCTTCAGCCTTGCCCTTTCTTCCTCAGCCAATATTGGAGTAAGTTGGAAAGCAATATATAACGGAGCGACGGGTGGTACAGGAACGGGTACAGCTGTGGGTACCTTAAGTGAAAAATTAATGAATGCGGGAACCACTCCAATTCAGGTGTCTTATGAATTAACACCTTCCATCTTAAATAATCCAACCTGCACGGGTAATCCGGTGATTTCTACCGTGTCCATTAATTCTGCCCCTCAGATTTTAACCCCCTCTAACATCCCAGCCATTTGTGGCGGAGCTGTTATCAATGTGCCTGTTTCTTCCTCCGGGGGGGATGCTGTTAAATGGAAAAGATTGAATAGTCTTATTTCAGGAACCGGAGATATTCTGGATATAGCAGAGAACACAACTAATCAGCCGATTATACTTAATTATGCCTTAGAATTGAAGGGTTGTAACAATGTGATTACCAAAACGGTGTCAGTAACCGTTTCACCTGAACCCATTTTAAATATCAGCCAAATCCCTGCCCTTTGTGATGCCTTTACTGATTTGACGCAAAGTTCGATTACATTGGGCTCTACCGCGGGTATTCAGCTTAAATATTTTCAAGATGCTAACCTATCCATTCCCTTACCAGATCCAACAAAAGTAAGTCAGGGGACTTATTTTATTAAGGGAGAATTGGCAGGTTGTTCTACAAAAACAAGCATATCTATACGGTCTCAGTTAAAATTAAAGGTAATTGAACCCCAGACCATTTGTCCTGATAAAACGATTGATTTAGCCCAGTATGTGGACATAGCAGGGAGCACCTCCGGCTTGTCCTTAACTTACTGGATCAATGCGGAAGCAACCACGGCAGTAGTGAATCCTCAGTCAATCGGAGCCGGTACTTACTTTGTGAAAGGGCAGGCAGCAGCTACTTCTTGCGCCATTATAAAACCGATAACTGTAAAAGCATATTCGTCGGAATCTATTGCGCTTCCTACCAACCTGACGGTTTGCAGTGGTAGTGTTTTTGATTTTACGCCTACCTTAAAAGAATCTACTTTCAAATGGTTTAGAAATGTAAACAGCGCGCTGGGTCTTTCCGGAAATGCCGGCACTGACGGTATCAGTGAATTATTAACGATTATAAATGCCGATCCCGAGGTTGAATTGTCTTATGGTTATTCCGTTGGTGCTCCCGGTTGTGAGGCAACAGTAGGAACTTTCAAAGTGAAAGTGACAAAAGGTCCTTCTTTTGAATTAATAGATTCCGCAAAGATTTGCGATGCCTATTTCAATCTCAATTCTCTGATCAAATCACCAGTGTCTAATGTAAATTTCTCCTATTTCTTAAATGATAGCCGTACAGTGGATCTTACCAAAGGTATTCAGGGAAACTATCGGGTAGAGGGCGTGGATGCCAATGGTTGTAAATCCTCCAAAACAATCACCGTTAGCCATGAGTTAGAGGTTCCTAAAGTTGCTCCTTTTATCTCTTGTCCACCCTTAACGGTCGATTTGAAATCAAAATTGACTGACGTATTTGGTTCTTCTTATACGGTTTCCTATGAAAATACCACAACTCCTGAAAAAGTAAATGCAGGTACATATACCATTGGACTGAAACCATTGAATAGTGCATGTAGGATTATTTTACCAGTTGTAGTCCAATCGGGTCAACCTCAACTTTTAAATCCCTTAAGTTCCGTTTCTCTCTGTAGCGGTGAAAAATTCGCTTTTGAACCAGCATTCCCCACGAAAGACATAACTTACGCTTGGTCTTACCAGAATGGTACCGGAAATGGGAAGATTGAAGCTGTTTGGAATAATACGTCGGCAGCTATCCTGACCGATTCCATCAAGATAGTTTCTTCCAGTTCCTTGTGCAATCAAAGTGCCAGTCAGTTAATTAAGGTGGACATCCAGCCTGCGCCACCAAAGCTTGTCATCAATGCAAAGGACATTTGTGCCGACAAACCATTGGTTTTAAGTGTATTGGCTTCTCCAGACAGCCCTTCTGCGAAATTTAGCTGGAAGGCAACATATAGCTTGGTCCAAGGAGGACTAAATGGAAATGCAGTCAATGCTTTTGGCAATGAAGCCATTGTAGAACAATTATATCATGAGGAAGACACAGCAGTAACAGTAAAATATGTACTTCAATCGTTCTTGCCAGGTTCTAAAACTTGTTACAGTGCTTTTGATTCGATAAGCATTGAGGTGTTGCCCCTCGGTTTTGGTCCTTGTGCTGGTACTCTTGCAGGCATTATCAAAACGATCAATAAGCAGTTCATCGAAGGGGTGAAAGTGCAGGTTTCAGGGCTGTCAGGGGATAAAATAGTCAATACCCGAAATGACGGTTTATTCAAGTTTTCGGGACTTGACAATTGGGGAGATTATACCATTTTTCCAGAGTTGAATAAAAATCCGCTAAACGGTGTTTCTACCTTCGATTTGCTATTGATTCAAAAGCATGTGTTGAATACGAAGAAAATAGAGAATCCTTATGAACTTATTGCCGCCGATGTCAATAAATCGGGTAGTATTTCTATCTTAGATATGTTGCAACTGCGCAAAATCATATTGGGTGTAGATAAGGAATTCAAGGAAAACAAAAGCTGGCGATTCGTTGATGCTAATTTTACCTTTAAAAAGGAGGCCAGTCCCTATCAATTTCCGGAAATTGTAAATATCAATGACCTGAATGGTTCGGCTGAAGCTCATTTTTATGGTATAAAAATTGGCGATGTAAATGGTAACGCAGTAGCCAATGGTTCAGGTTTAGGAGATACCAGGGAACAACAAGATTATGTGCTGCAAGCGGAAAACAAGGAATTGTTGGCTGGAGAAACTTATCCTCTAACCATTTATGCCGACCCGTCTTTACAGGCGGAAGGGATGCAGTTCACGCTACAATATGACCCTAAAAAGGTACAATTTGAATCTTCACTGACCGATAGCATTCTGCTTTCCATGATGGGTGTATTTGAAGAAGAAGGATTGCTGACACTGAGTTGGGCATCGAAAATGACACCAGAATCCATGGTTTTATCTCTTCCATTCACAGCATTACAAAAGGGAGAAATAGCTGATATGATACAGATAGGGGATAGGATTACCCGATCGGAAGCATACATAGGAGAAAGAACCTTACCGGTGAACCTCACCTTTACCAATAAACCAGCGGAACCCATTGTGCTGAATCCTTATCCTAATCCATTTATGGACAGGGTAAACATCTCCTATTATCTGACTGTGAATGCATCGGTGTCTTTAAAAATCTTTGATTTTTCAGGAAAATTAGTGCGTTCCATCTTACAGGAAGGGATTGCGGGGTTGAATACCTTTGAAATAGACAACTTGCCTACTGGTTCAGAATGGAAATATGAATTGAGTACCTCACATTGGAAAAAAGCAGGCGTTTTAATTTCTGTTATCAGGTAATTTCATTAAACTATTTAAATTCTTTACTTGATACATTATTATGTAGTTTTAAAGCTAATTAAATTCAATTTTAAGAATTAATATTGCAGTTGTTAAAGTTGAAAAATGGGAATATTTTACACAGCCTTATTATTTTTTATCATTTATTTTTCATTGGGAATGTTCCTTTTGGTTAAGAACGGGAGGGTGTCAAATTCCAGTATATATTTAGGTTTATTTTTCTTGTCTATTTCAGCAGGTTCATTATCAATCTGCTTTTTTACATTAAATTTGGATAATTATTTTGTCTTACCTTTTTTATTTTTTCAATCTCATATTGTATGGTTTTATTTTTATTTGAATGCGGTCACTGGGAATAAGATCTCTAAAAATAATTTTTATTTTGTTATTTTTTGTTTTGCTATTAGTTTTATTTTAACCTTATATGTTGCATTTCAATTATTTACAAATGCTATTATAATTTTAGAGGAAAATCTATTTCCTTTTCAAAAAAACAAGGATGATCTGTTTATTTGGGTCTCTAAAATAAATTATGGATACAAAATACTTCTGTCGGTATTACTTTTTATTTATACATGGAAATTACTTAAAGATTTTAAAAAGAAGGGTTTTATTAATAAATCAAGTGGCGATTTATATAATTGGCTAATTAATATGTTGTTAATATTCATTTTATTCACTATATCTAAAATAGGAATTCTTTATTCAATTAGACTTTCAAATAATGAAATTGATTCCGTAAATTCTTATTTTTTTATTTTTACTCAATTTCTTCTATTATTAATTTCACTTCAAATATTTAGATATCCTTTGTTTTCCCTTGGCATTCCCATGAGTAAAAGATTCTATAAACCTTCTAAGAATGCTATTGATCAAACGACGAGAAGTTATTTATTTGATGCTACTATTATAAATCAAAAAATAATTGATTGGGAAAATTCCTCCAAGTCCTATTTGAACAAAGATTTTAATCTTTCTTTATTTTCTAGTGAACTTGAGATAGATGAATTGGAAATCATTTATTATTTAAATGAATTTAAGGAAATAAGTTTTCAGGAATATTTAAATTTTTTAAGAATTTCGTTTGTATTAAGTAAAATAGAGCAGCATTTCTTAAAAGAACATTCTATTTCAGAATTAGCTGAAGTTGCAGGGTTTTCAGATAGAAATAATCTGGAAAGCATTTTCAAAAAAATTTTAAACCGTAACCTTCAGGAATTTATAGAACATGAATAAAGTTTCTTTAATAGATGAAGACAGTATTTTGATGGCTAGAATGGCTGACTTTTTAATGGAAAAGGAAAAGTATATTGTGATTTCAAAAAATTCGGATTTGACTTCCTTTTTCAGAAGCCCCCCTTTCGTTGTTAATATTATCATAACTAATCTTTTACCAAATTATTTAGAAAAAATTGATCCTTATAAATATTTAAAAAAGGAATTCCCATCGGCTAAAATTTTGGTGCTAACACATCAGGAATTTGCTTTTAAAGCTTATGAGGCCATTAAAATGGGTGCAGATGGATTTTGCCTGAAAAGTGATTCACTGGAAGACTTAGAAAAAGGCTTGGATAATATGATGGATTTTGGGAATTATATTTCAAATTCTGCATTGCCATTTATGGTTAAAAGCTTTAGGGCAAAATCAAATTTTGAAGGGGAGGATATCTTGAGCACAAGAGAGAAACAAATCGTTAAATTGGTATGTCAGGGGCAATCATATAAAATGATTGCCAGTGAAAGCGATTTATCCATAGACGGAGTTAGATATTACCTCATGCGTATCTACCGCAAATTAGAAATAAATAGCAAGGCGGAATTAATTGCCATCGCTCTTTTCTAATATTTCTTTATTCCTCTCCAATTTTAGGATAATCACTCATTTTGAATACCTGATTGATTCCTTTTTTTACCTCCTTAAGAGTAATGATTGATTTATCTCCTGTTTTTAAGTCTTCAGATTGCATTTCAACCAACATGCCATAAGGTATATCTTTAGGAAATTTAGATTGCATACCCATATTGGCAGAATTAAAAAAGTTCTCCATACCGAATAATTCATCTCTGGTGACCCATACCTCTGATTTTCCAATCTCATTGGTAATAGTGTAGCCATCGCAGGAATAGCCCATAATGGTTCTTTTATCCAGTTTTTTATATCCCCGCCATTCGGTGACATTATTCCAATCAACTGGTTCCTGTTGTTTTTCTACTTGATTGGATTGATTATAAAGTGCTGGATCCATAGACATTACCGTACGATATTTCTTTTCATTATCACCCATTAAAACGACCAATGCCTTGTTTTGATAATCAGCAATCATAAACATCATTTCGCCCTGATTCCTGGAGGCATCGGCTTTATAGGTAGAACCTGTATATTTTGTTCCTTGCTTGAAATACATTTCCAACATCGTTGGGGGTTCTAATTTGCCCGATGTTGGAATAAATTTCATTTCCATCGTCGTTTTGATGTCAAAGCTATACTGTGATTCAGTTGGTACGTTTGCCTGATTAAAGACAGAACTTAACTGCCTCAGTTTTGAAGTATCAATACTAGAACCATTATAATTAGCAGAATCGGCTCCAAAAACGGCACCCCAGGCATTATCCACCGCTTTTCCGGCCGCTTTATCCACTTCTCTGTCCACTTTTTCTTCTACTTTTTGTTCAATTTTTCTTTCAATGGCTTGTTGTACCTTGTTTTTTAATTTATTCAAGATTTGGGCATTACCATAGACTGGAGCTATAATCATTGCGATAAAGAAGGAATAAATAACATTTTTCATTGGTGAAAAAAATTAAAAGGTGATTTTTAATTGACCTTCACTGCTTTCCTTTAAAAATTTAATGAGGCCATACATATAACGTTCCTGATCATCGTACATACACATGTGACTACCCTTTGGACATAGAAGAAAACTACCATTTTCCATGTTATCTGCCATCTTTTCCATGTAGGCAGGATCCATTGTGTCATGCGTTGCACCGATAACCAATGTCGGTACTTTTATATGTTTTAAGTCCTCCATTCTGTTCCATTGCTCTAATTTTCCTGATAATCCAAACTCACTGGGCCCTTGCATGGTCACATAAAGAGATTGATTTGTTTGATTTAAAGATCTGGACATTGGCTCTGGCCAATCTTGAGAAGGAATGCGGCAAACATGTTTTTCATAAAAATTGGGTATCAAAATTTCCATATATCGTGGATTTCCAAAATCATTAGCTGCCTCCAGGGCTCTGATTTCAGCTAAAACCTGCGGGTCTAATTGTGGCGCCAGAACTTCTTCTGCATATTTATCATAAGCAGGGCAAGAAGCCATCATATTGGAAATTATGAGCCCCTTTAGGTTTGCTTTATACTTGACAGCATATTCCATAGCTAAAATACCTCCCCAGGAATGTCCTAATAAGTAAAAATTATCCTTATTCAGGTTCAAGGCTTTTCGAACGGTTTCAACTTCCTCTACATATCTGGCAAGATCCCAATAAGAGGTATCCATTGGATTAGTAGAACGCCCAGTTCCCAATTGATCATAATATATAAATTCAATACCTTCTTTTGGTAAAAAATTTTCAAAGCATTCAAAGTATTCATGGGTTGCACCAGGTCCACCGTTTAAGAGTAACACTTTTATTTTTGGATTATTTCCTATTCTTTTTGTCCATAAACTAAAGGTATCCTTTCCTTCAATCAATGGAATGAGTTGAACGCCTCCCGTTTGGATTCCCTTCATTGTAGGTTCAAAATAGGACGATAAGGTGGTACTATTTGTGTTTTCCACCTGTTTGGAACAGGAAAATAACAGGAAATAAACCAATGAGAGGAGGTATGGGGTTGTTTTCATAAGAAATGACTTAAGTTTTTATTTTAATAAAATTACAATGAAAATTGGAATTCATACAAATAATTTGGGCAATGATTTAAAAACCATTATTTTACTAACCTATTTTCCACTTTCTAAATTAATAAATAATGCGCATTTTAAAATGGTCAACGCTTTTTTTTCTGTTTTTTTTGTATGTTGATGTTCAAGGTCAATCCTTTACAGGATTCAATGGTAAAGCTGTTGATGTCCAAAAGGAAATGGAATCCCTCATTATCAACCTGCCAAAATCGGAGATTTTTAAAAAACATTTGGAAGCTTTAACCAAAGAACCTCATTTAGCTGGTTCTCCTGCGAATAAAAGGGTGGCTGATTATATTTCAAAAACGATGTCAGAAGCAGGTTTGCAAGTTGAAAGGCCACCTTATGATATATATCTTCCTTTAAATGCAGGTAAAGTTTCTCTGGAAATTGTCCTACCTTATCGCAAACCACTCAATATCAAAGAAAATATTGAACTTGAAGATGCTTTTTCTGCTAACCCTGCTATCAACCATGGCTGGAATTCATTTTCAGGTAATGGCGATGTGATGGCCGAAGTGGTCTATGTAAATTATGGTACCAAAGAAGATTTTGAAAAACTCGCATCCTTGGGTGTTTCTGTAAAGGGAAAAATAGTGCTTGCCCGTTATGGCGGTAATTTTAGAGGCTATAAAGCTAAATATGCCGAAGCTAACGGTGCTTTGGGTTGTATCATTTTTACTGACCCTGAAGATTCAGGCTACATGCGCGGATTGGTTTATCCGGAAGGCACTTTTTATAGTCCCAGCACCATTCAAAGGGGTTCTTTATTAACACTGGACTATACAGGTGACCCTTTAACTCCTTTTGAAGCCGCTCTGCCTTTAACCGGCAATACTTCTGTGAAGCGTTTGAAACCTGAGGAGGTGAAAGATTTTCATACCATACCAACTACCCCTATTGGGTATGAATCGGCTCAGGAAATCCTAAAATTAATGAAGGGTAAACCAGTACCCGAACCCTGGCAAGGGGGGCTTCCTTTTACCTATCGTTTGGAGGGTGGGGCAGACCTGAAGGTGCGACTTATGGTGGATCAACCAAAGGGTATAGTGAGAATAGAGGATGTTATAGGTACTATTGAAGGTTCTGATTTTCCCGATGACTGGATTCTTTTAGGTTGTCATTATGATGCATGGGAATTTGGTGCATCCGATCCAAATAGTGGAACGGCCATGTTGTTGACTTTATCAGAAGTTTTGGGCGAGATGGTAAAGAAGGGCTTTAAACCTAAAAGAACCATTAAAATTGCCCATTGGGATGCCGAAGAGCATGGTATATTAGGCTCTACCGAATGGGTGGAACAGTATAGGTCCGAATTATCGAAAAATGCTGTGGCTTATTTTAATGCTGATGGCGCTTGCTCTGGCCTTTCTTTTGGCGGTTCCTCTTCTCCTTCCCTAAAATCATTAATGTTAAATGCTACCAAATCAGTTCCTTATGGTGATTTAAAGGAAACCATTTATGAAAAATGGATGGCTGCCAGCGGTAATCCTGCCACACCTCCTATTGGTAATCTGGGCGGGGGATCTGATCATTTACCGTTTTATGCCCATGTGGGCATTCCTTCTCTAAGTGCAGGAATGGGAGGTCCAACGCTTTATCATTCAGGTTATGACGACTTTCACTGGTATATGAAATTTGGTGATCCCGGGCTCGTTTCAGGTGTTACTATTACCAGGCTAATGGGAATTATGGCTTATCGACTTGCCAATGCAACCATCCTTCCATTAGATCCTGCCCAATATGGAAAAGATTTGAATACTCATCTGGATAATGTCCAGAAGGAAATTAAAAAGTTCTCTCCAACTTATTCTGTTTCAAAACTAAAAGGGATCACCGATGAAATTACTAAAAATGGGGAACTGTTCCTTAAACTTAGAGATCAGGCATTGCTCAAATCGTTAA
>Ga0247837_1009112_pt1 | contig 12078 bp, 15 predicted proteins | sample LaCtaG_2_FD_187115 | JGI IMG/M metagenome (GOLD analysis project Ga0247837, IMG submission 187115) | Freshwater microbial communities from meromictic Lake La Cruz, Castile-La Mancha, Spain - LaCruzMarch2015_14.5m | ecosystem: Environmental > Aquatic > Freshwater > Lake | place: Spain: Castile-La...
TAGGGGAGGCGCTAGCTGCGCCAGACTTTCCAGAAGAAAGCGACTTGTAGGGGTCCAGTTTTGCACTAGGGCATTTTCCCCAGAGTCCGACCTTGTTCTTCTTTGCCTTTTCCGCAGCCTTTAGTAGCTGTGACCAGTACTTTCCCTTTTCTCCATTGTAGAAACGAGGAGCAGCTGCCCCGAGTTCAACCATTTTCAAATTGATATTGATTCTGCCGACAAAGACATAGCGAAGATCTCTTCCAAACCGATCGATGTTTGCTGATACCGAATCTGTCTCGAGCCTAACCGTCTTTCCACTGATCAGTTTTGTAAGTGCTGCGGTGGCCTCACTCGAATAGCACTCCGATTCGTTGGGTTCTGGAGTATCAATCTGTAGCAACCGCACGTCTTTGCCAGTACTCACTCTAATCGTGTCACCATCTGTGATCTTAAGGATGGTCTCTGCCTGCGCCAAAGGAGCGGATACAAAGACAAACGCAAATACGAGAGTGAGCAAGCGCTTGAAGTTCATAACTCGATACTAATCAGTATTTACGCCAGTGAGGCAAAAAATGACCATTCAATTAAATCTCAAGCCGTGAAGGAACTTTAAATGACCAGGAATTCTGCTGTCAGAGTAAAGATTTATGCATAAACGGCATACACTTTTGCTAAACCATCATCGGAGGTAAAAATGGGAAATGCAATTTCAACATGCTTTAAGAAATATGCAACATTTACTGGGAGAGCCACCCGAAGTGAATATTGGTACTTCGCTCTTTTCAGCATCATCATGCAACTTCTAGCTAATGCAATCGGAATTGCGGCAGGCAGTGAAGCAATTATCTGGCTCGTCTACCTGGTGTTCTTTATACCTAGCATTGCGGTCACAGTCCGCCGAATGCATGATGTGGACAAGTCAGGCTGGTTCCAGCTCATACCTATCTATAACATCATTCTTGCCGTAACTGCAGGAACAGCAGGGGCCAATCGCTTCGGAGATCCTGAGTAGATAAAGAATTTCCCGCCTAAGCCCCAGACTAGTGCGTCAGAGTCTGGGGCTTAGGCATTCCAAGCGGTGAGCCAGAATCTGACATTGCTGAACTTAATTCATTTGGAAACTAATTACTCTGACTGCCTGCAGTGAAGAGAATACTTCCCAGACCCATAGCTATCCAGTGTGAGATGTCATAGATCGCATCAGGGAGATAGATTCCAAACCAGTCGTAATACACATCTACACCGTCAGTACTCATAAACCAGTCAAGTCCGCCCCACATAAATAGAAGTGCTCCAAATATCTGCATCGTTTTCTCCTAACAAGTTAGGAAAAGATTACGCTCGGTTTCTCGAAAAGTGTGGATAGGTAAAGAACAAGTCTTGGGATTGTGACCGGTCAGAGAACTTAATCGTTACGAAGGTCTTATGACAGAATAGAGTTCTTATGAAAGGCAAAGACCGATGAGGAAATCCAGATCTCTGAGTTTTATTCTCCTCTCAGCACTCTTTATCTCGACATTAACCGCGTGCGGTGGTCAGAGCGTTGAGAATTTGGAAGCTACCTGTGAGAAATTAAGAAGTAACCTGTCTGATTTTGTGACGAATGCAAGCATAGGCAGAGAGTTGTACTACGACGGAGACTCTGTAGCCATGCTTATTGGTGAAGAGACTCGCCAAGATAACAAAAGGTTTATCTACCAGAATTATCCATTCATGAAAGATTATTCGATTGCTAGTATCCAAAGTGGCAAGTATGGAAAAGGCGTAAACGACTCTCAAATTCAGGCAGCAATTCATATTTTTGCTTCGACACCAAATCCAATCGAGCTCACCGACGAAGATAAAGAACAAATTGAAGCCTCCGATGATCCATATACGGAAGTAATGGAACCCAAAGTTTTTCGGGTAATTGGAAATCCTTATTCCGACGAGGGGTGTGCAGGACTCGATGCAGCTAATGGATTGGATGATGACTACCTCGGTGATGAGAGGCAGACCGTGTCAGGCTTATACGACAATATGCAAGATGCGGCAAAGGATAGCGTTGAACACTTGCTCGGAATTTTGCTTTGTGAGCGCGATGGAAAAATCGGCGATGAAAAATGCGACACTGAAGATTTTGAATATACGTTCACCGACCCCTCAACCCTCCCACCATCACCGGAAGAACTCGAAATCCTTGAAGAACGCCGTCAGGATGCAGAGAGGGAATCACAGAACCCATCTCCATCGTATTCAAGTGCTTCACCGTTTCAACTTTGTTCAAGTCTGGGAGCGGTCGTTCAAACGGAAAGCTACGGTCAACTTACTTGCAAATATGCGTTGCTCAACAGAGTTAGAGCTTTAGTTTGGATGAGATCTTGAAGCGCTTTCTGATCGCCACACTTGTTGCAACACTCATCGGCGGAGTTCTTACTACGCCAGCTAGCGCTGCCTATACCGTCAAACCCAGGGTAGGTCAGTGTTTCTTGTATTCAGCAGCAGATGTATCTGCACCGCATCCTCGCAAGAACCCCATCAGTTGTTCTAGTACTCACAATGCCGAGACTTACCTTGTGACCAGATGGCCGATCAAGGCAAACCCTGCTGATATGCCTGACGAAGAATCTCTTAGCATGGCCGAGTCTCTCTGCCGCGCGTGGGGCGAGGAAGGGTTGATTTCAAATCCGTTCTTTAATTACTGGGCCTGGTACACGCCAGATCGTGCAGCTTGGGCAAAAGGGGAACGCTGGCTTCGGTGTGATGCGATGACAAAGAATAAGTCAGAGAAATACATCTCCTGGAAAGGTCAACGCTTGTACACGGGAGTTAACGTTTAGCTTTTCTTACTCAACACACTCAGGTGAAGTCTCTATCTCTAAAGCCTGACCAGCCGCATTCTCTGCATGCAATATCTGGATCACTGCCATCACCATTCATGACGCAACCGCCCACCTCATACTTCTCAAAATCAAAAGTCTCGGGATCAGGCATGCCATAAAGAATCTTGCGCAGCGTGCCCTCTTCTTCGCACCCCGGGCAGATCAGCAGCTTGATCGATCGCCTGCGTCGTTTATCTGTCATAAAGTGAATGTAGGGGAGGGGACTGACATACCTTCGTCTGGCCGGTGGAATGATTGGGATCATGCTCACGAGTAAGTAGATAAACTTACGCTCTACCAATCACCCAATTAGCGGAAAGCAGCCTTAACTCATGTCCTTCGTTATGTACTCAACCACCTGGTGCGGCTATTGCAAGCGCTTGAAATCTCAATTGGCCGATCTCGGGGTTACTTTTGAAGAGATCAATATCGAAGAAGTTGAGGGTACGGCCGAGATTGTCGAGAAGGTAAATGGTGGCAATCGCACCGTGCCAACGTTGGTCTTCTCAGATGGAAGTGCGATGACTAACCCTTCAGCTAAAGAGGTAGTGGAGAAGTTAGCTTCGCTGTAAGAGAGCCATGTACTTATGCGAACTTCTTAACTGTCTAGGGATCCCGCACACTTCTAATCACCCCCGCCTCGTCAACACCTGCCACAACTCTTCAACACCGTAATAGGCCGCAAATGCAGCTCGTGAATGTTTCTTTGCAGCCTTGAACTTCTTCTCCCACTCGATCATCGTGATCACCTTGCGCTCTGCCCACGCCGGCACAGATTCAAATAACGCACGCGTTTGCAGATGACCCCAATCAGATAACGCCATGCTCTTCTGCGAAAAGGCAATCAACGCACTTGCCCCCACCTCAAACTCTGGTCGCGTTGCCGACAACGGAATCCCAATTCCATTCATCACCGAATGTCGCCCAAGCGGCAGACTTACACCCAACCACTCAGACATCCCTGAGTTAACGCTCCGACATGACTTACACGCATTCCACGAATACCGCCCAAAGCCACCTGCAACAGCTCGCGCACAGATGTAACACAGATGCAGCCCACTAGGACAATCAAGCATCCCAAGATTGACCGGAATCTGTTCTTCACACCGACAGCGCTGACTTGATTGCTTGGATAGATCACTTAACGCAAAACAACTTGTACACAATGAAAGAGACATGGCACTACCCTGACTGGGCCCATGAAAAAGACCCGCTACTTCCGACGGTGTCTTTCATCGCCGGCAGGTATTCCTTGAGGGCCACCGAACGCGGGTCGTACATTGCGCGGAGGGCACTAAGCATGCTCAAGGGCTTATCGCTTAGTTCTTTACCTAGGGAAAAGATAGCAGAGGGGAGTGACAGTGGCATGGCGAAATGCCTCGCGCTAAGCAAGGTGTCTGCGAGTATTCTTCAGGAATGGATAACGCTGACGATCTTCTCTTCTCTCGCCACAGTACTTGCCACATCATTGATGACGTGCCCAGTGCGCAAATCTCAAAGTCTTCACCAGAGGTGATGGCCGAGATAGAACCAATCTTCGCCGATTACAACTACAGCCCTAACTCAATCTTCGGAGATCTCATAGGAAAAATCGGCGCTATCTTCCATGAGGCAGACCCATTGGGAATTATAGAAAAAGAGAACCCAAACCAACTTGATGAGTATTTCCCTGAAGCCGACATGGTCATCTGGCTACATTTCTCAAAGACGCTCACCCAGAGATCCTTCTGGGCAGTTTGGGAGTATCAGTTTGCGGATTTGAATCCGTATAAGAGTGAGGGCGATGAAAGCCTCGTAAGAGTCTTTTCCCAAGTCTCAAATCAACTCAAATCTTGATCTAATCTGCGAGCCACACGTAGCAGATAGAAATGTCAGTGCCCTCTGATACTTTCCAAGCTATGGAGAACTTACAAGGCTTTGAAGGATTATCGGCTCTGGAAGAGTCGATAGTCAGGCTTCATGAGGTCTTTAACTCCTTGCTGGCTGGGGGATTTACAGAAGACCAAGCGTTGACTTTGATAGCAAAGATGACACGATCAGAATCTGATTCATAGTCCTATCTGGATTACAGACAATGCAGGCGCTTTGCGACATGATTAGATATAGCGATGCTTAGGAGGCACAATGACTTTCATCTCTTCGGAAGAGCAAGTAGCAACCTACATATCGCGAGCTTTTCCTGCCGCTGACCTCACCACGACTGGCGAAGGTAGGGACAAAGTATTTGAAATTGCACTCAACGGGAAAGTTCTTTTTCGAATCGACAATGTCGGCACTGAAACCTTTTTTCCAACAAGAGGATCTGGGAAAATGACCTGGAGCGGTGTCATGGAAGGCACTCCCAAAACCCTCGCAGAATACATGGTTCGTGACTTGGCAAATGCTGGTTACACCGTCTACTCCTCTCGTGGCACGAGAGTTGAAAAGACCCGAGTCTTTATTGGAAGCCATACATGTTGTCCTGAGTGCAACGAAATAAGGAACATAAGAGTCATTGTTTTCCAGGCGGTCGCTTCCGAACTCGATATAGAGAAGTTCGTTGCAGGTGGCCGTGGTAAAGGCATAAATGATCCCGAGATTAGATGTATTAACTGTGGCTGGGAAGGTATTCCAGAAGATGTCAGATTCACCCGAAAGATTAGAGAGAAACGCGAGGAGTAACATGACAGAGCCAAAGACATATCTGACCGAAAGATTTCACAGAGCGGTGGCATATGCCACTGAACTCCACAAAGACCAAACCCGCAAGAGCACGACAATCACATACATCAGCCACCCCTTCGGCGTGGCATCGCTTGTGCTCGAAGCAAACGGTGACGAGGATCAAGCAATCGCCGCACTCTTGCATGACATTCCAGAAGATTGCGGTGGCGAACCACGCCTTATAGAAATCGCAGAGATGTTCGGCCCACGCGTTGAAAAAATTGTCAGAGGATGCAGTGACTCCCTCGTTGAGGATCCGGGAGAGAAAGCTCCCTGGCGTGAACGCAAAGAAGTGCACATTGATCATCTCAACGAGGCCGACATGGATACTCTCATTGTCACGGCAGCTGACAAGGCACATAACGCCCGATCAATCGCAACTGACCTACAGAACCAAGGCCCTTCACTATGGAATCGCTTCAACGCCAATCGAGATGACATCATCTGGTACTACGAATCGGTTTATGCAGTCTTGAGTCAACGCCAAGTCAGTTCTGGCTTACTCACCCCTCTGAGAAATGCTGTTGACGTTATGCAAGCAAATTAAAGTACGCTTGGAAAGGTTGATCAAAACCTAGCAGAAGAAAACTATTTACGGATTTCCAACGCTCCGACACAGAGTCTGTAGGAATTCGGCAAGCTTCCCATCACTGTTGATGAGAAGCTTGCCGATTGGAAGTAACGCAAAGTGGGCTGAAATCTACGATGGAAGAGATAATGCCGAAGGGAATGATGCCTATTTCAAGATGCACGATGAGGCCATGGCCGAGGCTGAGGAAAAATACAAAGATAGACCTGCAAACTCATGAAAAATCTGCGCCAAGCATCTAAAGTGAATACATGTCTCCAGAACTAAAGACTCCAACTCTCTCCAAGCAGGCTGCGAAGAATTTTGCTAATAAGTGGCGCACTGCGGAAAATGAGATTCGGGACTACCAAAGTTTTTGGGAAGATTTTTTCAGGCACCTTTGTGGAGTCGATGATACAAAGGTGGCTGGAATTGAATTTCAGTTCCCAGTAAAAAGTTCCACATCAGGTAATCAAAATTGGATAGACGTATATTGGAAAAACGTCGCAATCATCGAGCATAAGTCCAAGGGCGAGGACCTGGATAAAGCAGAACTACAAGCCCGTGGATATTTGCGAAGTCTTGCCCCTGGATATCGGCCAAGAACTTTGATTATCAGTGATTTTGCTAATTTTAGAATCATTGATGTAAAACTAAACCGCACTCACGAATTTAAGTTAGAAGATTTGCCCGAGAATATTCATCGATTTGAACACATAATTTCAGGAAGTAAGCCTCATGCCCTTGAAGAGGAAATTACTGTTGACCAAGAGGCAGCAAAGCTAATGGCTAATTTGTACCTAGAGCTTGAATCAAACGGCTATGAAGGGCACGAAACGAGCGTGTTCTTGGTTCGAATATTATTTTTATTTTTTGGTGATGACACGAAGATGTGGGAGCACAATATCGTAAAGCAGCTTCTCTTAAATACGAAGGAAGATGGAAGTGATGTAGGAAAAACTATTTCCGAACTATTTACTGCTTTAAATACTCCCATAAAAGACCGAGAAACTTCTGGTGAGTTATCGAAATTTCCATACGTTAATGGGGGAATTTTTTCAGAAGACATACAAGAAATTGATTTCAATAAAAAAATGCGAGTTGCACTAATAAATGCCGCAAATTATGATTGGTCTACGATAAATCCAACAATTTTTGGGGCTCTGTTTCAACTAATTAAAAGTAAGGAGGAACGTGCGGCCTTAGGGGAGCATTACACCTCTGAGGAGAATATAAATAAAATAATCTACCCTTTATTCTTAGATTCCTTGCAGGAAAGATTGACAGATTCCTGGGATAGCAAAAAACTACTTAAGGAATTAAGAAAAGACTTAGGAAAAATTAGGTTGCTAGACCCTGCATGTGGCTGTGGGAACTTCCTAGTTGTGGCCTATCGACATCTTCGGCAACTCGAGTTGGAGTTATTGGTTCGACTGCAAGAACTAGAAGGTAAAGAATCAGATATAGGACTTGATGGTACCTTTGGATTACAAGTAGGCCTTCAACAACTTTATGGAATCGAAATTCTTGACTGGCCATCCCAAGTTGCACGAGTAGCTCTGTTTTTGACGGACCACCAGGAAAATTTAAAGTTGGAAAAAGTTACGGGTTCAGCACATGCAAAATTTCCAATCTTAAAAGCTGCGACAATTCTTAATAAGAATGCTCTTGAAATTGAGTGGGACACACTTTGTGATTTCAATTCAGACACCTATATTTTAGGTAATCCACCATTTGTTGGCTCTCTAATGCTCAATCCAGAGCAAAAGTTGAACCAAAAAGTTATCTGGAATAATCACCCTAAATCAGGAATTGTCGATTTTGTAACAAATTGGTTTCTGCTGGCTGCGAAGTACATTTCAAAATACGGTTGCAACTCAGCATTCGTGGCCACTAGCAGTATCGCCCAAGGAGAACAGCCTTTTATTTTATGGTCAGAGCTAAATAAATTTGATATTCAGGTGTCTTTTGCCCATTCACGTTTCCTTTGGAGCAATGAAGCTTCGGGCATGGCTGCGGTTGCGTGCGTAATAATCGGGCTTTCTAGAAAAAGTGAATCAGTCAGCAAAAGAATTTGGCAGTATGAAGATGAGAAGGGAATTGGTGAATTAATGGAAGTAAAAAATATTAATGCTTATCTTATTGATGGGCCAGATGTGCTCATTTCTAGCCGTAGCACTCCAATTAGTCCTGAACTGAAAGTTATGTATTTTGGTAGCATGCCTCGAGATAATGGACATCTATCCAAAATTACACAATCTGAGGCAGACGAGATTATGAACGACCCCATTGCTAAAGAATATCTTAGAAAGTGCATAGGCGCAGACGAACTATTAAATGGCGGAGATAGATTTGCGCTGTGGTTACTCCATGCAAAGGCAAGCGAGCTTGCTAGCTCAAAAATTCTTAAAACTAGAATTTCAGCAGTAAGGAAAATGCGTTCAGAGAGTAAAGCGGCTTCGACAAGAAGAGCAGCTTCGACCTCACATTTATTTGTGCAAATAGCGCAACCGGATTCAAATTTCATTGCAGTACCAAGCGTATCCTCTCAATACCGTTCCATTATTCCAATTGCGTATATACCATCTACAACCATCGCAACCAATGCACTTCTTACAATTGCGGATGAACGATTAAGCACATTTGCAATTTTGCAATCACGAGTTTTTACGATTTGGGCTAAAACTATATCTGGGAGGCTAAAAAATGATTTGAGAATTTCTGCAGAGATTACCTACCACAATTTCCCTTTGCCGAGAATAAGTAATTCCCTTCGAGCAGAATTAGACGCGACGGCTAAAAATATCCTGGATGTTCGTGAATTAAACAGAGACTCAACCTTAAGTCAACTTTATAAGCAGGGGAATTCTTTGCCACAACTTCAGAAGGCACATATTGAAAATGATAAATTAGTGTTGTCAATCTGGGGACTTAAACCCAATGATTCAGATAAAACAATAATGAGTAAACTCTTCGAGCAATTTGAGGTTCTCAAGTCTCCTACTCTTCTATAAATGCTTAAGATGGTACTGATGGTCTTAAATCATCCATTCCACTTATCGCCCTTAACATGGACTCTTCGGCAAATATTCCGCCAATTAAACGCATAAGTGGTCGTGAGGGACTCGAACCCCCGACCCGGTGATTAAGGGTTATCGGAATTCCTAGGCGCTCTCGAAACCTGAGGAGATCCGAGCTCGAGAAACTACGTGCCGTTTTAGGGCTCGAATTGTGTAAAAGACTCTAGCGTCGAGATCATCCATTTTCTCTTCGTCAATTTCACGCTTATCTAATTCAAGAATTACTGGTTCTCCTATGCCGGGTTGCAATCCATTAGGCCAGAATGCTTCGGCAATTCCGAGAAGCTCCTGCGTCTCTGGATGATAAATCTCAACGTTGAGTTCAGGTGCAGAGACGCCGTACTCGGAAAGTTCTAGTAAGAGCTTGTTTAAATCTGCATTTCTTTCGGCAGTGTCCTCATCTTCGACCGGCGTTAACTTAATCAAGGCGAGCTCATCGGCGCTTCCAGCCAATAGTGAATCAAGGAAACCATTTGCCGCATTGGCTAGGAGTTCGCGGCGTGCAGAAAGAAATTCTCGGTAGTTCTCAATCTTCCATAGTTTCTTATCGAGAGGTATCCATTGAGAGGAGAGAGGTTCCTCGCCTGCTTCTTTGATTACCTGTTTGAAATAGTCCTCGGGCTCACGCTTGGTGATTATCAAGTTGCTCTCTTGCGTTAAGAAGCAGAAGTTAGCCACAGCATTGATCTCAGTGCGCTTGTATCCTGCATCTCGGAGTACCTTCTTTGGAAAAATGTGATGGACCTGCAAGGAGGAGAGATTTCCGAGAAGGCTCTTTTGAAGCTCGACACCGGTGAGTAAATCCTTGCCCGCACCCACGCGAGTGAGTAGATACAAGAGAGGATAAAAGCGAGATCCCATTGTGTTAACTTTGAAATCGTCAGCCGAAATTTTGAGTGAGCCACCACGGGTTCGCTCTACTTCTTGGATGACACCGTCGAGTCCTGATTTACGTAGAATTTCATAGTCTTGCGCGAGCATTGATTCAGTAGAACCAGCAAATCTTCCCCATAGGCCAACATGTATGTACCAATAGAGCGCCTTATCTGCATCTGCCTTTGTAGGGAATTTGCCACCATGCTGATGGAGATAAAGGGCCAGTACAGGGAGTGCAAACCTTCCCATAAGCACACGATCGTGGTCTAGGCCAAGGCGACTAGCGATGAGATTCAGGATTGCATTTATGTACTTCGTGGATTGCTCTAAAGCTTTTTCAAAGTCAGTGATGTGTACATCATCAAGGTGAAGGAATTGGGAGCGACCAGTGGCAACCGCGTTCACGTTACGAAGTAGCCAATCAAGAGTGAAGTGGTAGCCATTATCTTCCCAAGTAACGAGGTCATCACGCATCTTATTTCGAAGTTCAGGTGCTTTCGCTGAGATTTTTGCTAGCGCTAAATCACCTTTGCTTAGCTTGGTTCCGCCAGAGTTAACTCGATTGAAGATATCGACTACAACATCTGTGGTTTTGTCTTTTCCGACGATCTTTTCTAAGTGAAACTCTCGCTTTAGGATGTTGGAAAGCTCAGACAAGCGCTTTAAATAGTCTGAGAATTTGTCCTTGTATTCAGGGACGCTAAATTCATCGATGAATGGCTTTAGTCCTTCTTCCTGGAAAAGTCTTGTTACATCAATCCAAGTGGGGTCACCCTTCATTTTTGCGGGGGAGTAGAACTCAAAAGTTTCATCTTCAACGCTGAATCTCAATCCAAGGAAGGTGTTTGGATCGCCTTCGAAGAATTTAGGTGGGCGGCCTCTTACGACACCGTAGAGAGTGGTGAGTCTTTGTTGCCCATCGAGGAGAAGCGTGCGATTTCCGACTGCAATATCCGTACCACGTACATCTTCAGGGGAAGTTTCGGTCTCCCAAACCAGTAATCCACCAACCGGATAACCCAGGTATAGCGAGCGGAGTAATCCACGAACTTGATCGCGATTCCAAACATAACCACGTTGGAATTCTGGAAGGAGCATTGACCCCGAATCGATTTGGCTAAGTAAAGATTCTAGCTGGGCCATGAGTCCTCCAGATTGAGTGAATGCCCAAAGATATTGGTTATTCGCTACTTGGGTTAGTAATTTCTGAACCTAATTTAACCCTCTAATACTCCAATTCAACGTCGCAGCTATTGCAACCCAGATTTGATATGGCATGACTGCTATCGCCATTGGTATTGAGATAGTGAAGAGGATGTAGGTCATGGGAATGGTCAGGGCCGCGGTTGCGGTGAGGCCAGTGCTGCGCCGGTGAGATTGTGGGGGCGGTAGAAGAGGTAGGCCCAGGTGAGTGCGGCAGCGACTGAGAGTGCGAAGAAGGCGATGTATGTAAAGGCTGCGGGTTTGGATGCGCGTTGGCCGATGACGGTGGTAGCTATTCCAAGGACGATGAAGTTATAGGGCCAGATGATTCCGAAGATAAATCCCGGTGGTTGCCATGATGGTTTATTGATGTTGGCATACCAATTATCGCCAGTGTTTACCCAGAGTCCTGATCCGATCATGTAGATCAGCACTATCGCGATTCCACTTGCTGCGGTCAGGGTGCGAAAGCTCATGCAGTGATATTACTTGGTGGGCAGTGGTTTTACTCGAGGGAAAGAAAAAAGACCTGCAGTGTTACCTGCAGGTCTTTTTCTTGCACTCCAATGACTCCGAGTTGTAATCGTAGCATCACGTTCAGAGACTTTTCAGAATGTCATCTTTATCCACAACCGATTAGTTCGAGAGTCAACAACTTCTGAACCCACTCTAGGTTGCGCACGCGTGTGGCTGTAGCTCAACGGATAGAGCACTCCATTGACTCCGGAGATGGTTGTGGGTTCGAATCCCACCAGTCACACGCTTCGTCAGAGGCTCTGGGATTTAGTCACCTAGAGCCTCTTTC
>Ga0247837_1009120_pt1 | contig 12066 bp, 12 predicted proteins | sample LaCtaG_2_FD_187115 | JGI IMG/M metagenome (GOLD analysis project Ga0247837, IMG submission 187115) | Freshwater microbial communities from meromictic Lake La Cruz, Castile-La Mancha, Spain - LaCruzMarch2015_14.5m | ecosystem: Environmental > Aquatic > Freshwater > Lake | place: Spain: Castile-La...
AAAAACAAATCCAATATTACTTTTTCAAAAAATTTGCTTCGTATTGAGCAATATATTTCTCTAAACTTATTTTTTTTACTAATTCTTCTATCAATGTATAAGGAATTTCGTTTATTTTTTTAAAACGAACACAACCTTTTCCCATATCTAATTTATGGTTAGCATGCTTTGGATATTCAGCTACAAACCAATCTAAAATTTCGTTACTTCCATATATTCCTAAATGATGAAGTACAATGAAGTTTTTTTGAGAACCTATGTTTATAAATGGCAAAGGAAGCTTTTTGTTACAATGGTAACCATCGGGATAAATGGATTGAGGAACCACATAACCTATCATTCCATAACTCATTACTTCTTCAAATCCTGTAGGAATATTTTGGATAATTACATTTCTTAAATTACTCATTGGTAGTTTTCTATCCTCTGGTAATTCATTTAAATACTGTTCAACTGTTTCGGAATTTGATTTCATATTATTTGCAAATTTATTTTAAACCACTAATTTTTAGTAATTATTTTTTTGCAAAAACATTTCACATACATTTGCGGTTCAATAAATATAAACCATTTAAATTTTAAATAATATGACAATGTTAGTAGGCCGCAAGGCTCCAGTTTTTAGTGCAAGTGCCGTTATAAACGGTGGTGATTTTGAAGATAATTTTTCGTTAGAGCAATATGTTGGAAAAAAGCATGTGCTGTTTTACTTTTATCCTTTAGATTTTACCTTTGTTTGTCCAACCGAAATTATTGCTTTTCAAAAAAGAATTGCAGAATTTGAATCACGTAATGTGCAAGTTGTAGGTTGCAGTATTGATAGCAAATTTAGCCATTGGGCATGGTTAAATACACCTCAAAACGATGGTGGAATTCAAGGTGTAGAATATCCGTTAGTAGCCGATGTAAATAAAACAATTGCTCATAATTTTGGTGTTTTGGCTGGTCATTACGACTATAACGAAAACAACAATTTGATTTGGATTGGTAATTTGGGCGAAGATGCAGTTGCTTATCGTGGATTGTTTTTAATTGATAAAGAAGGAATTGTTCGTCACCAAGTGGTAAATGATATGCCATTAGGACGTAATATTGACGAGGCTTTACGTATGATTGATGCTTTACAGTTTTTTGAAGAAAAAGGTGAAGTTTGTCCTGCAAATTGGGAAAAAGGAAAAGATGGAATGAATGCGACTGCTGAAGGTGTTGCAAGTTATTTATCGAACCACTAGTATCATTTTTAATATTTTAAAAAAAGTTTAGTGAACATGGTTTGCTAAACTTTTTTTGATTTATATATGTCTGTTGCATTGTTTCTAACTTTAAATATAATAAAGATGAGCACAAAATATAGTTACTTTAAAGTTGAAGATAAGGCAACCGAGTGTCGGTTATGCTTACTCCAAAGTTAAAGATAAGGCAACCGAGTGTCGGTTATGCATACTCCAAAGTTGAAGATAGGGCAACCGAGTGTCGGTTATGCATACTTCAAAGTTGAAGACAGGGCAACCGAGTGTAGGTTATGCATACTCTAAAGTTGAAGATAGGGCAACCGAGTGTCGGTTATACATACTCCAATGTTGAAGATAGGGCAACCGAGTGTCGGTTATAGAAAATTTATTTTATAAACTATTTATTCAAAAAGTTCTTCGCTAAAGCTTTCATAATTTTTCCACCTCGGTTTTTATAACCTGGCAACGCGCCTTCCATGTGCATTTCAATACTATCGTATAACTCGTGGGCTAAATCGGGTTCTTGAAGGGTAAGATTATAAAGTACTGTCATGGCAAAAACCCTGATGGCCACAGCTTCTTTTGGGTTATTTAATAATTGAAAACAATATTCTAACGTAATGCCTTGCAGTTTTTTAGGAATGGTGGTAAACTGTAACATACGCACCATATTTCGTTTAATGGCATCATGAACAGGTTGGTTCAATAATTCAATCATAGTTTTTAAATACGGTTGAATTAATTGATCTATATTTTTATCAGCAATACTTGGAATAACCCAAGCCGCTAAGTTTGCCATCTCTAAATCTTTACCAATTATTATTTCAATTAATTCGGCAAAACGTTCCTTGTCATTGCCAATATAATCAGCTACTTCAATACAAGTTTTTTTGCTGCGTTCTTTTTGTAAAATGGTGAGGAGGTTCATGAGGCAAAACAACTAAAAAATTCTTTTAATTGGGAATATTTCGTTGTAAATAATGCAAGAAAGGTAATTTATTGTTTGTTTGTTATTCATTGTTACTTATATTTGAATCATGTTTAGGTTAGATAAAACAGCAATAAAAAAGGTAAAATTAGGGCAAGAAGATTCTTCCTTTGTTTATTGGCAAACACAACCTTTTGAAAAACGAATTTCAGCCATTGAATTTTTAAGAAAACAAATAAATGGAACTCAATCAAGACTTCAAAGAGTTTATAGAATTACTAAACAAGCATAAAGTAAAATACCTAGTGGTAGGCGGTTATGCTGTAGGTTTTCATGGATATCCACGCTTCACAGGAGATATAGATTTTTGGATTGCTATTTCAAATGAAAATGCCACCAAAATTCTAAATGTGCTAAATGAATTCGGATTTGGTTCATTAAATTTTAAAATAGAAGATTTTTTAGAGACCAATAACATAATTCAATTAGGCTATGAACCAACTAGAATTGACATTCTTACCTCTATAAGTGGAGTTGAATTTGATAATTGTTACCAACAAGCTGTAGAAGCAAATTTTGAAGGATTGGAAATAAAATTTATTGATTTAAAAAACCTTCGGATAAACAAAGCTTCTTCAGGAAGACCGAAAGATTTAGGCGACTTAGAAAACTTAATCGAATAAAGTCCAAATTTTATGCTTCTACAAGCTCAATAACTAATAATCCAAAATTCAACATCCAAAATCTATTTAATCATCTGTTTCAACTCGCTCAATTTCATTAAAGCTTCAATGGGCGTGAGTGTGTTGATGTCTAAACTTTCCAAACTTTTTTTCATGTTTTCTAACTCAGGATTTTCCACTTGAAACATGCTTAACTGAATGGTGGGTGATTTAACTTTTATGTTGGAGTTTTTTCCAATTCCTTCGGTTCTGTCTTGCTCTAATTGTTTCAAAATTTCACCTGCTCTGTTGGTTACAGTTATTGGAATTCCAGCCATTTTAGCCACATGAATACCAAAACTATGTTCACTTCCACCCAGGGCTAGTTTGCGTAAAAATAATACTTTTTTATCGGTTTCTTTTACTGCAATATGGTAATTTTTGATGCCATTTTCGGGTTGTTCTAACTCGTTTAACTCGTGGTAATGTGTGGCAAAAAGCGTTTTAGGTTTGTAAGGATGTTTGTTTAAATATTCCGCAATTGCCCAAGCTATAGAAACACCATCGTATGTAGCAGTTCCGCGGCCAATTTCATCTAATAATATCAAACTGTTTTTAGAAATATTGTTCAAAATACTCGCTGTTTCGGTCATTTCAACCATAAACGTACTTTCGCCTGCGCTTAAATTATCGCTTGCACCCACACGGGTAAATATTTTATCAACCAAACCAATATTGGCTTGACTTGCAGCCACAAAACAACCCATTTGTGCCATTAAAACACACAAAGCAGTTTGGCGCAATACAGCAGATTTTCCACTCATATTTGGCCCAGTCAAAATAATCATTTGCTGCTTTTCATTGTCCAAAAAAGTATCGTTGGCAATGTATGCTTCACCAATAGGCAATTGTTTTTCAATAACCGGATGGCGCAAATCGACTAAGTTTAACTCGTGCGATTCATTTAAAATTGGTCGGCAATAATTATTGTTTTCGGCTAATTCGGCAAAAGAAAAAAGGCAATCAATTTTAGCCAAAACAATGGCATCTTGTTGAATAGGTAAAACGTAATCTTGCAAAGCAGAAATCAAGTCATTATAAAGCCTTTCTTCAATTACACCAATCTTATCTTCCGCCCCTAAAATTTTCTCCTCGTAATGCTTTAACTCTTCGGTGATGTAGCGCTCCGCATTGGTTAAAGTTTGTTTTCTAATCCACTCAGGCGGCACTTTATCTTTGTGAACATTGGTTACTTCAATGTAATAACCAAACACATTATTAAACGAAATTTTTAAACTAGTAATTCCTGTTGCTTGTTGCTCGCGTAATTGCATTTGCAACAAATAATCTTTACCACCAAAAGCAATCGCCCTTAGTTTATCTAATTCAGTATTTACACCCGCATTAATTACATTGCCTTTATTGGCAGCAATAGGAGCTTCGGGATGTAATTCTTTATCAATTTTATCAATGGCCCATTGGCAAATATTTATTTGATCAGCCAGCTTTTGAAGCAATGAATTGTTTTGTTGTAAAAACAATTTTTTTAAGGGTTCTAATTGCTTTAGCGAACGATTCAATTGCTGCAATTCTCTAGGACTAATGCGCCTCATGGCCAGTTTTGAAACCATGCGTTCTAAATCGCCAATTTGTTTTAAAATATCAATTACTTGCAGCCTAAAACTTTTTTGTTGTTTGGCAAAATCAACAATATTCAAGCGTTCGTTTATTTGCGCTAAATCTTTTAAAGGCAAAACCATCCACCGTTTAAGCAAACGAGCGCCCATAGGCGTAATGGTTTTATCTAAAATATGAATTAAAGCAACTCCATTGTCATTGCTACTTTGAATGAGTTCAAGATTTCTGATTGTAAACCTATCTAACCAAACATATTTGTCTTCATCTATCCTACTGATGCTTTGAAAATGACCAATTTGTTCGTGGTGTGTTTCGGCTAAATAATGCAAACAAACGCCCGCAGCGGTAATTGCCATTGGCATTTCTTGAATACCAAAACCTTTTAAGTTTTGGGTATTAAAATGATTTAACAATTTTTCATAACTATATTGGTATTGAAAAATCCATTCATCTAATTGATAACTGTATAATTTTTCTCCAAATTTTTGTTTAAAAAAGTTAAACTGTTTTTTAGAAACCAACACTTCTGATGGTTTAAAACCTTGCACTAATTTATCAATGTATTCCAAAGATCCTTGCGAAGCCATAAACTCCCCAGTTGATAAATCTAAAAAGGCAATTCCCGCTTCTTTATCATTGTCTAAATGTATGGCGCAAAGGTAATTATTACTCTTATTGTCAAGTATTTTATCGTTATAACTAACACCAGGCGTAATAAGTTCAGTAACCCCACGTTTTACGATGGTTTTAGTCATTTTAGGGTCTTCCAATTGGTCGCAAATTGCAACACGCTGACCAGCACGAACTAGTTTTGGCAAATAAGTATCTAACGAATGATGCGGAAATCCAGCTAGTTCAATATGCGAGGCTTGTCCGTTGGCACGTTTGGTTAAAACAATTCCGAGAATTTCAGCAGTTTTTATGGCATCAGCACCAAAAGTTTCGTAAAAATCGCCCACACGAAACAGCAAAATAGCACCAGGATATTTTGTTTTTATGGTGTTATATTGCCTCATTAAAGGCGTTTCGTTATCTGGATTGTCGGGGTTATGTTTCTTAGCCATTTTTGTTTCAAATCATTTTATTTTTCAATAAAATATTGCCTTGCAAAATAGTTAATATGAAACTGAAAGTTTAGTGTGTGTACAATTTTTTGTTTATCACAAAGATTTCTTTATGGAATAACAACATCAGTAGAGTCGTCAATCACAAAAGTTTTATCTTCATCAGCGCTTAGGCTGTATTTGTTAACCGTTCTTAACAGCACTTTATTACCATTTGCCGACATGTAAAAAGTAATGCATTCATTTTTGGGAAACGAGCCACTTTTATCAGTTATTTCCTCTGTATTAGACGTTTCATTAGTGATTATTGAATTACTAACTTTATAATTTCCAAAACTAATTTTTTCTAATTTTGAATTAGAAATCCTGTTTATCACTTTAAATTTTGCATCATCGTTGCAAGCAAATATTGATAACAATAAAATAAACAATTGAGTATTTTTTTTCATTTAATTTCTACTTCAAATTTTCCTAAATAACTACTTCTAAAATTTTCTTTTACTTCAAACGGAACTGAAATATTAGTGCCTACTTTTTTTAGTATTCCCAAATTGTTTTTTACTTCAAACGACTCTATTTTAGCCATATAAAAACCAGGTTCTAAAGTAATATATCTGTTTAAAAGCAATGAATATTGATAAGCTTTAGTAAGCGTTTGTTTTTTTGAAGTATATGGAACCACAGTTGAATATTTTAAAGTGTCATTGGTTACAAAATAGTTGTTAAACTCAAATTTTGTAACCAAGCTAGTATCGATATTTAGTGAATTAAAAACTCCCCAAATACTGTCATTTACTGTAATTGTTACATTTTGAATATTACTAACTACCAAGTGTTTTTTACTACCTGCATCCAATATATAAGGGACAATATCTAGTAAAATTTCTTTAAAAAGTGTCTTGTTATTTTCTGAATAAATGGTTGATTCTTCAGTAGAATACGGACTTAAATCTGTTTTACTGCAACTACCTAAGTAGCAAATTAAACAAAAAGATAAAAGCAGTTGATATAATTTTTTCATTGCGTTCAAACATATTCTGTTTTGCTTTAAAATCAAACTTAAATTATTGTTTTTTTTTTGTAAATTTCAATCCACTTTCACTTCATAATGTGCCATAGCAGCTCTCAATCGTTTGGTAATTCTACTTTGAAAATGCCTTGGCCCTAAAACTTTTATGGTTTCACCAAAGCCTAATATTTCTCGTTCCAACTCAAAGTTTAGCACCAAATCTAATCTAATGATAATGCCTGTCTCGTCTTCTTTTACCAGCGTTTGCGAAGGGTGAATAGGTTTGGTTAACACATAAGGTGCGTTGTGGCTATTTACATGCAAAATAATTTTGTTGGCACGTTCTTTTTCGTTTTTGGTAACTCCCAATAAATCGTTGTAGTATCTATCAAAATCTACACCTTCGTATGGTATAAATTTTTCGTTTGGCAATTCTTGAAATTCTATAAATCTATCCAAAGCCAATGTCATTAACACATTTCCATTTTTAGGTTTGGCAATTAAGAACCAACGGTTACGATATTCCTTCAATAAATAAGGGAAATAAATTTGATGTTGTGCTGATTTTGCTTTGAACGATTTGTATTCAATGAGCAAAGCTTTTTGGTTTAAAATAGCTTGATACAAAGGATTGATATGTTCAATTCCTTTCAACAAATGATTGGTTTCAAACTGAATGCAATTGCGGCTGCCTTTGGTCGATTTATTAATATTGTTCTCCAACTTTGTAATCATATCGCTCATTTCATCAAAATAATTAAAGCCATTTAGGTGTTTGAGCACACCAACAATTTCCTTCATTTTTTCTACATCAGCATTGTTGATGGGCGTTTTGGTAATGCTAAAATTGGTGTCTTCATAACAATAATACTTTTTATCTTTTACCACAATTGGCGCATTATAACCCAACTTATCGCTGCGCATTAGCTGAATATCAGCTTGAATTGTTCGCTTAGAAATACCAGAAGTAATGCCTTCAAATTCGTACAAAGCATTCGAAACTTTTTCCATAATATCTTCCAAAGTCCAATTCCTAAACCTGTTTTGCAAACAATCATCAATGGTTTTATATCGGATAAGCGCTAATTTGTTAATTGACATAAGTAAATTTTTGTCCAAATATATTATTTCATTTTACAACTACGCAATCTATTTACGTAGTAATTTTATTGTTGAAAATATTATTCCTTTTTTGAAATTTAATTGCTTCATTTTTAAAAATATAACAAAGTAATTGGAAGATATTTTATAAGCGCAAATACGCTGCGTACTTCATGTAACATCTTTGCATCGTCAAATAACAACAAACAATAAAACAGTTCTTTATATAACAATATTTAGCAGGTCAAATAAAAGTTACTTCAATTCCACTCCAAATGAAAAACTTTTGTAATTACCTGTTAAACTGGAGTAGTAGCTCAGTTGGTAGAGCAATGAAAAGTTTTATAATTACCTTGTAAAAAGGTCAAAGAAAACTTACTTCATTTCCACGCATGTGTCGCTGGTTCGAGTCCAGCCTACTCCACAAAATAATGGTCAAGGTTAACTTACTTCTATTTGGTTAAACAGGTTCGAATCCTGTCTTTGTAAGTTAGTCAATTATCGTTATTCATTAGGTCAAGTATTTCTTACTTCAACACTCTTTTAGGTAGAACTTAGAAATACAATTATCTATTTAACAACAACAAAAAAAATGAAAAATGAATTATTAAAAATCGCTTTGCGTCAAAACGCAATTTTTATTCCGCAACATTTAATTGCGAATAAAGAACCAAAAATTACAGAGTTATCATTCATGATGGTGCAAAAATTAGCAACACTTGGTTTTACTTTTTCTGAAGAATTATTGCATGCAGTAAATGCTGTACATGCAGGTTATAAGTATCAAATTTTGGAATTATTAAACGAAGTTTTGGGAATTGATAAAAATTGGACTCCTTTAATAAAAAACTTTACTGAAACAACCAATGAAACATTGTTTGATCAGGTAAAAACATTTTTGGAAAATGCGTTCAAATCAAGTTCACATATTGCATTGCAATGTGGTCATAACATTCCAGAAAACACGTTTAATTTATCACAATTCAATGGTTGCCCAATTTGTGGAACTGCAATGAACTTTGGAAAAATTGAACAAATGGGAAATGGTAGTAAGTTAAAAGTCCTTGAATTATGGACAGACGAAAATTTAAAAGCTTTTTTGGTTGATTTGTTACAATCAAAAACTGCTTTAGATGCTACTCAAATTGATTCATTGAAATTATTATTAGCCGAGTTTGGTGTACCTGAAATTGCTATTACCATGAAAGAAACTGTGATGTTGGTAATTGATCATTTTGTAAAGACCAAACAAGCTGAAAAAGCCAATAAATATTTTACAAATCCAAACGATATTTTGCGATTTTTATGGTATCAAAAAACAGGTTTTTTACAAATAATTGAGCCAAAAACCATTGTAAAACGTGCTGCTAATAATGGTTTTCATTTTAACACTTATGCCAGCCATAGTGCTATGAGTAAATTTGATAAAAAAATAGGTTTAAAGTTAAAATATTCACGAAGTGAGTGTAAAGCTGTAGCTACTTGGTTAAACAATTTAACTATTTCTGATGAAAATACATGTGAAATAATGCATCCAAAAAGAGGTATGTGGGTTAGGTTTATTCGTGCATTGCGTTTGGCAGAATATAGCAAAGGCAAAGGTTTTGAAAAATTAGCGTCATTACTTGATGTATTTTACAATAAAAATTACAGTGTTTGGAATGGAAGCGTAAATCATTACCGATTAAGAAGTGATGCTGATAAAACTTTTGCATTGTTAAAACAACGCCCTAGTTTATTTGCTCGTTCATTATTTGCAAATATGTTATGGTTTGGCGCTACCGAAACCATCAATGAATTTAAACAAGTGTTAGATAAAGTGCCGGCCAGATTAGTGTTTACGTTAAACATGTATGCTCAAAATTATTTTGATTATACGGTTTGTCGTTCAGTAAAACCCTTAGGAGGTGTAAGTAAAAGCATTGCTGCAAATAAATTATTGACTTTATACAACAAGGAGCAATTACATGAAATGAAATTGCAAGTGGAAGACTTATGTTTTGTAGCTATGAAAAATCGTTTTGCTGCTATTGTAAATAATAACAAAACTATTTTTATTGATGAAGCTTTGTTTAACATGCCTGTAAGTATTGGCGATAGAAGCGAAACATTGCAAGATTTGCCAGTGGCATTAATGGGTACAAAATTTCCTTTAGAAGGCAACTCAGTTAGGTTATTTATGCAATGGGGTAAAGGTTTGCCAGCACAACATTTGGATATGGATTTGAGTTGCCAAATTGCTTATGAAAATAAAATGGAACGTTGCTCTTACAGTAATTTAATAACTACTGGATGTAAGCATAGTGGCGATATTATTCATATTCCAAATAAAATTGGAACTGCTGAGTATATTGAATTGAACTTAGATGCATTGAAAAAAGCCAATGCAAAATTTGTTTCGTTCACTTGTAATGCGTATAGTAATGGAAGTATTACGCCTAATTTGGTAATAGGTTGGATGAATAGTAAATATCCAATGCATATTTCAAATGCTACTGGTGTGGCCTACGATCCAAGCTGTGTGCAGCATCAAGTTAAAGTAACTAAAAGCGCTACTAAAGGTTTAGTTTTTGGTATTTTAGATGTAGAATACAACTATATTATTTGGTTAGAAATGCCATTTGCAGGACAAGTAGTTCAAGGTTTAGATTTTCAAAATGTAAAAGCTTTGTTAGCCAAATTAGGAGCTAAATTGAATATTGGTGCTTTGTTAGCTTTAAAAGCCGAAGCGCAAGGTTTAACTTTGATAACTGAAAAAGAAAATGCCGATGAAATATACGACATTCAATGGGCAATGAATGCAGCTGCTTTTACCCAATTGTTTGTTGATTAGTAAAACGCTTAATTAGATGTTTGAATCGAAATATTGGTAGGCGACAAGCGTGAAAATTAAAACACAAAAGGCTGCCCTCAAGCAGCCTTTGTTGTTTTACACCAATGTTTCATTAAAAGTTTTTATTGGGTTTCCTCTTTCCAATTGATGGTGTTTAAGCCATTTATCTTGAATCAGTTTTTTTGCCTTCTCTACTTCATCTAGCATCAGTTTGTCTTTTAGTTTTTCTAAAGCCAGTTTTTTGTTTAGCAGTTGCGAGCGTTCTTGGTTTGCTGTTACAAATATTCCCGTTGGTAAATGTATAGCTCTTACTGCTGTTTCTACCTTGTTTACATTTTGTCCGCCAGGCCCGCCACTGCGCATGGTTTGGTAACTAATATCGCTTTCTTTAATTTTCATTTCTTTGCTTATATCAAAACAATCAATGCCCACAAACCAGTTTTTGCGCTTATGGAATTTCCTGTACGGACTTTGAGCTATCCATAAAATGCTGCCAGTCCATTGTTCACAAAAACTGTTGATATTATTTCCACTTAATAGGAGTGTTACTGAAAAATAACAACCTTTCAATTGACCTTTTACACTATCAATGATATTTACTTCAATGCTTTTATTTTTGGCTTCAGCCATTAGTTTTTCAACTACTTTGGCTACTGCTCTTTCGCATTCCTCGGGCCCTTTGCCCGAGGTTATTTGCATTATTTTTTTCTCCATTTTACTCTTTATTCATTCTTACTATTTTAGGATAAAATATCCCTTCTACTTTCACCAAATCACTTTGGTTACGCATTACTTGTTCTATGTCTTTATAGGCATTTGGCGCTTCTTCTGTGCTGCCACCAATTAAAGTTACGCCATGTTCAATCAATAATTTTTTCATGCCCGAAACGGTATTCATTTGTTTGGCTTTGGTGCGGCTCATGGCTCTGCCTGCTCCGTGCGAAGCCGAGTTAATAGAGGCTTCATTGCCTTTTCCACTTACCAAATATCCTGGATGAATCATGCTACCAGGAATGATGCCTAACTCACCAAGTTTGGCAGGTGTTGCCCCTTTGCGGTGAACAATCATTTCTTCGCCATCTACCATTTCTTTCCATGCAAAATTGTGGTGATTTTCCACTTTCATAAAGGGTTTAAATCCTGTTTGCTTAGCTAAGTTTTTATGAATTACATCATGGCAGGCTTTGGCATAATCGCCTGCTAAATTCATGGCTAACCAATATTCCATACCCAATTCAGAATTTAAATATAACCAAGCTAATTGCTTGGCATGATTAGGAAGTTTGCATACATCCATGGCTTTTTGAAAGTAGTGCATGGCAATATTAGCACCCAATCCTCTGGAGCCCGAATGTGATAACAACGCCACATATTTACCTGATTTGATGTTCAAGTTGTTTTGCTCTTGCAATTCAATAATGCCCCATTCTACAAAGTGATTTCCGCTGCCCGAACTTCCTAATTGTTTAGCGGCTTTGCCTTGCAATTGTTTATTAGACCTCTTTCATAATTCACATCAGTAGTTTGATAAGTTTTTCATTGAAAAATGAAGAAATAGAATTTAAAAGCTGAATTTCCCCTTATGAAATGGGAAGAAAT
>Ga0247837_1009122_pt1 | contig 12062 bp, 7 predicted proteins | sample LaCtaG_2_FD_187115 | JGI IMG/M metagenome (GOLD analysis project Ga0247837, IMG submission 187115) | Freshwater microbial communities from meromictic Lake La Cruz, Castile-La Mancha, Spain - LaCruzMarch2015_14.5m | ecosystem: Environmental > Aquatic > Freshwater > Lake | place: Spain: Castile-La...
ACCTGCACCACCAGTAGGTCCTGCGCTAGGTCAGCATGGTGTCAACATCATGGAGTTCGTGAAGGCATACAACGATGCAACAGCATCACAAAAGGGCCAGATCATTCCAGTTGAGATCACTGTCTATGAAGATCGCTCATTCACATTCATCACCAAGACACCTCCTGCATCACGTTTGATCTTGAAGGCTGCTGGCGTTGAAAAGGGATCAGCTGTTCCTCACAAGACAAAGGTTGCAAACATCACCATGGCTCAGGTCAAGGAGATCGCAACACAGAAGATGTCTGACCTCAATGCAAATGACATTGATCAGGCTGCGAAGATCATTGCGGGTACAGCTCGCTCAATGGGAATCACAGTCAACGGCTAATTCTAGTTAAATTAAAAAAGAACTTTCTCATCGCCAAATTGGTGAAGAGATGTGGGAGGACCTCGCTGGTCCGCTAACCACAACCACTACTTCAAGAAGACCGAAAGTTTTCTTGAAAGAAATAGAGGATGAAATGAAGCGCTCAAAGAACTACTTAGCGGCAGCTGAAAAGGTAAAGAAGGATCACCTTTACACACCACTAGAGGCGGTAACACTCGCCAAGGAAACATCAACAGTTAAGTACAACGCATCTGTAGAAGTTGCATTGGTACTTGGTGTTGACCCAAAGAAGGCAGATCAAGCGATCCGCTCAACAGTTAACCTTCCACACGGAACAGGTAAGACCGCTCGCGTTTTGGTTTTCGCGAATGGGGCAAATGCAGATGCAGCTCGTGCTGCTGGTGCAGATATCGTCGGTGGCGATGAACTGATTGATGAAGTATCAAAGGGTCGTCTTGATTACGATGCAGTTGTTTCAACACCAGATCTCATGGGTAAGGTCGGTCGCCTCGGTAAGGTTCTAGGACCTCGTGGTTTGATGCCAAACCCAAAGACAGGAACAGTAACTACAGATGTTGCTAAGGCTGTTGAAGATATTAAGGGCGGAAAGATTGAGTTCCGTGTTGATAAGAACTCAAACCTTCACTTCCTAATCGGCAAGGTTTCATTTACAGCTGAGCAGCTTGCAGATAACTACGCAGCTGCGATGGAAGAAGTTCTTCGTGCAAAGCCAAACTCTTCAAAGGGTCGCTACGTACAGAAGGCGGTTGTTTCAACAACTATGGGACCTGGAATCGCTGTAGATCCAAACCTAGTTCGCGAACCATCAGCTAACTAATCAGAATTGATAAAAAGGGCCTCGGCATTGCGCCGGGGCCCTTTTTCATTGGGCGCTATTGAACAAAAAGTGGCGGAACTTTACAATTTGAAAATACCCGACAAATTCGAGTGGTGGGAAAATAATTAGATGTTTCGAAATTTCTTTCAACGATTAAAGAGAGATAAGAGTCCTGTTTTTATCGATCAACGTGAAAGTGATGCATTGATTCGGGAAAACGCAGAGGCACGGGGAGAGAGTTTAGGACAGGCCAACAAAGAGGTTTCTCTAGGCGGTAGGTTCATCGATCAAGTAACCGCCCCTGGGGTGGTTGGAGATCCAACAGTCTTAATTACTAGAAAAGTTGCGGAACAAAGAGCCAGAAATAAGCGTCCGAATTAAGAGAATGTGCTGACCACCTTAGCTTTATTCCTTACCGAGAAAGAGTGTTGGTAACTAGACTCTCGTCATGGCATCAATCGTCGATACAGCACCACTGGTTCTAAATGTTGGTGTCGTATTAACCGCCGCAGCAACAATGGGTTACGCAGCCCGTCGCTCAGGCTTGCCATCTGTCATCGGATACTTGTTAACAGGATTATTGGTTTCACCTTTTACACCGGGTTTTGTTGCAGATAATAGTCAATTAGCTTTGTTAGCAGATATTGGTGTTGTCTTATTGTTATTTGAGGTAGGAATCGAGTTAGATCTCAAGAGAATTAGCCGTGAATACAGATCTCTTTTCTGGGGTGTCCCAACTCAAATGGCCTTTGGAATGATTGTGGGCACACCGATTTTTCTTTGGCTAGGTATTCCAATTTATGGCGCTCTTCTTTTATCGCTATCTATCGCGATGTCTTCCAGCGTTGTTATTGTAAATATAACTCGTAGTCCTCGACGAGCAACCGATACGCCAACCGAAGAAGCATTGCTAGGTTGGTCACTAGTGCAGGACATAGTTGGGGTTGCAGCCGCTGCGATGGTTCTTACCTTGTTTGGAAGCAGCGACTCTACAGTTATTGATGCTATCGGTGGATTAGTCGCCTTTGGAGCAATTGCAATTGCAGCATCTAGATTGCTTCCAATTGTTTTAAGGGCGGTGCGTTGGGATACAGATTTTTTCTTGATCTATTCAGTTTCTTTTGGCTTGGTATTAGCAGCCCTCGGAACGGTTGTGTTTGATATTCCGATGGCACTTGCCGGCTTTGTCGCTGGTGTAGCAATAAACAATAGCCGAGATTCAGAGGATGTTAGAAAAGCAATTTTGCCTTTCAGAGATTTATTTGCAGTCCTCTTCTTTGTAGTTATTGGAACTCTTATTCAGCCATCACTTCTTGGTGAATCCTGGAGATTTGCACTTCTAATTCTTGGATTAATGATTGTTCTCAAAACCCTTCCGATTATGGCTTTGGCAAAGTTAGGCAGAATGAAGGTGAAGCCGGTACGCCTGGGTATCGGTGTTAGCCAAATCGGAGAGTTCTCATTTGTGCTCGGAAGCCTTGCCTACGCCGAAGAGGTCATCACAATCTCCCAGTACACGGGGCTCTTGGTTGCGGTGGTCCTATCGATTATGGCTTCGACGATCTTGGTCAGACAAGCGCCAAAAAGGGCGATTTGACCCTAAAGGCTGCCCGGCCGTAGCCTTACGCCATAACCAAAGACCGCAGGTCTAGATCAACCGCAAGGAAGATCTAAATAAATGAGGAAATCTCAGCCCGCGTAGGTGTTCATGTTAATCCGTGGCGCTTACGCGTTACGGATTTTTTTATTTCCTACGGTCACCAATGAAACAGGAAAGGTGAACCGAATGGCTCGCCCAGATAAGACATCAGCAGTTGCTGAACTTGCGGAGGATTTCCGTACAGCTAATGCAACAGTGCTAACTGAATATCGTGGTCTTTCTGTTACATCAATGAAGGAACTTCGCCGTGCACTTGGTACAACAACCAAGTACTCAGTAGTGAAGAACACTCTTACAAAGATTGCAGCAAAGGATGCTGGCGTAGAGATCGCAGATGATCTTCTAGTCGGTCCATCAGCTGTTGCATTCATCAAGGGTGATCCAATTGATGCAGCAAAGAGCCTCCGTGATTTTGCAAAGGAGAATCCATTCCTAGTTATTAAGGGTGGAATCTACGAAGGCAAGTCTGTAACTCCAGCAGAAATCATGCAGCTCGCTAACCTCGAGTCTCGTGAAGTTCTATTGGCAAAGCTTGCTGGTGCAATGAAGGGATCGCTTGCTAAGGCAGCGCGCGTATTTGACGCACTTCGCATCAAGCTTGAAGCAGAACAAGGTGCACCCGCACCAGTAGCGGAAGCAGCACCAGCTGCAGAAGCACCAGTTGAGACTGCAGCAGAAGCTGTAGTTGAGACACCAGAAGTTGTGGCTGAAGTTGCTGAAGTTCCAGCAGCAGAAGCAACTGAAGCATCCACAGAAACAGAAGAGAAGGAATAACGAATATGGCAAAGCTCAGCACAGAAGACCTATTGGGTCAGTTCAAGGAAATGACATTGGTCGAGCTCTCAGAGTTCGTTAAGTCATTTGAAACTGAATTCGATGTAACAGCAGCAGCTCCAGTAGCGGTTGCAGCAGCAGGTGGCGCAGCAGCAGGTGGCGCAGCAGATGCAGCACAAGATGAGTTCACAGTTATCTTGGAAAACGCAGGATCACAGAAGATTGCAGTGATCAAGGAAGTCCGTGGACTGAATTCAAGCCTTGGCTTGAAGGAAGCAAAGGACCTAGTAGATGCATGTCCAGCAACCCTTCTAGAGAAGGCAAGCAAGGAGACTGCAGACAAGGCAAAGGCAGCACTAGAGGCAGCTGGCGCAACAGTAACAATCAAGTAATTTCAAAAATTACCTCGAAGGACCCCGTTTGGCTTCACGCCAAGCGGGGTTCTTTGTTTTTGCCCACATGAGTGGTGGCCATGGAGATTCATATTTCAAGATCTTGAATAAAGGCGTATGGTGCAAATGCACAAACAATTTAGTGCGAGTTTGTGCAGAGAGAAGTCATCATGACACGGACATATGTAGTTACAGGTTCTGCATCAGGTATCGGTGCAGCAACATCAAAGATGTTAAAAGAAGCAGGTCACACAGTAATTGGTGTTGATATCCACGACGCAGATGTGAATGCAGATTTGAGTACACCGCTCGGTCGCCATGCTGGCGCAGCGGCAGCGATCAAGTACTCCAATAATTCAATTGATGCCGTTATCGCATGTGCAGGATTGGCACACCCAATAGCGAAAACTGTTTCCGTCAATTACTTTGGAGTTACTGAGTTTTTGTATGCTTTGCTACCTACCTTGAGTAAATCATCGGCACCTCGAGTAGCAATAACTAGCTCAATGGCATCACTGATGCCCAACAGCCCAGATTTAGTAGCAGCTTTAATGGCAGATGATGAAGAAAAATCATTATCAATCGCTCAACGCTTAGTTGATGCAGGTGAGGGAGCAGAACAATTAATTTACGGTTCAACAAAGCGAGCGGTTAGTCGATGGGTTCGTCGCGAGAGCGTTAAAGCTCTATGGGCAGGTGCTGGTGTTCCACTCAACGCCGTTGGACCTGGAATTGTGAAGACTCCGATGGTCGCTGACATGATCGCAACCCAGGAGGCCCGAGATGCAATCTCTTCAATGGTGCCGATGCCTTTGAATGGATTCATGGAGCCAGAGACGGTGGCGTCGCTACTCATCTGGCTGGCTAGCGCCGAGAACACACATACAACTGGCCAGACTATTTATATAGATGGTGGCTCAGATGCGGTTCTACGCGGGGAGAATGTCTGGGATCTAGCTCCAACCCAGTAAAACTGGGGGAGAGATCCACATTTGTGGGCGAATGACTGACAAAGCCCCCGCTTAGGAGTATAAGCACCCGGTTGGACAGGGCGGGGGTGATTTCGGTACCCTTCTCATTCGCACAAATTTCTATGGTCAGGGCATATAGCGGCTGAGACCTATTAGGTGTGCGTTCCCGCAAATTGTCTGAAAGGACATCTCTTGGCCGCGTCTAAAAAAATCTCAGTAGCACCACGTCGAGTCTCATTCGCCAAGATCCGCGAACCCCTAGAAGTTCCTAACCTGTTAGCGCTGCAAACTGAAAGCGTTGACTGGCTATTAGGTAACGATGCATGGCGTTCACGTATCGCAGCAACCGATTCAATGAATCGTGGAGAAATCCCAACAACTTCAGGTCTTGAAGAAATCTTTGAAGAGATTTCTCCGATTGAAGATTTCCAGGGAACTATGTCTCTCTCCTTCCGCGATCACCGTTTCGAGCCGCCTAAGTACTCAATTGATGAGTGCAAAGAACGCGATATGACTTACGCACAACCACTATTCGTAACAGCAGAGTTCACAAACAACATCACTGGTGAAATCAAGTCACAGACAGTATTTATGGGTGACTTCCCAGTTATGACAGCTCGCGGAACATTCGTAATTAACGGAACCGAGCGCGTTGTTGTTTCTCAGTTGGTTCGTTCACCTGGTGTGTACTTCGAGCGCACAATTGAAAAGGCATCCGATAAGGATGTATTCACATCAAAGATAATCCCTTCACGTGGTGCATGGATTGAGTTTGAAGTTGATAAGAAGGATCTTGTTGGTGTTCGCATCGACCGTAAGCGTAAGCAATCTGTAACAGTGTTCTTAAAGGCACTTGGTTGGACTGAAGAACAAATCCTTGAAGAGTTCGGCGAGTTTGAATCAATGCGCGCAACTCTTGAGAAGGACACTGTAAAGACACAAGATGAAGCGTTGCTAGATATCTACCGCAAGCTTCGTCCAGGTGAGCCTCCAACAAAGGAAGCAGCACAAAACCTGATTGAAAACCTTTACTTCAACCCTAAGCGCTATGACTTGGCCAAGGTCGGTCGCTTTAAGGTAAATAAGAAGCTAGGTCTAGATCAAGAGCTTTCAGCATCGCTACTGTCTATCTCTGACATCGTTGCGACCTTGCGCTACCTAGTTTCGCTACACCGTGGCGATCTATTGATGGAGTACGGCCGCGAGGTTCGGGTAGAAAAGGACGATATCGATCACTTCGGTAACCGTCGTCTACGTACAGTTGGTGAATTAATTCAAAATCAGGTTCGCATCGGTCTGTCACGTATGGAGCGCGTAGTTCGCGAACGTATGACTACACAAGATGTTGAGGCGATCACTCCTCAGACTCTGATCAACATCCGTCCAGTAGTTGCGTCAATTAAAGAGTTCTTCGGAACATCTCAGTTGTCACAGTTCATGGACCAGACAAATCCTTTGTCAGGACTTACACACAAGCGTCGTCTTTCAGCGCTTGGACCTGGTGGTCTCTCACGTGACCGCGCAGGCTTCGAAGTTCGTGACGTTCACCCATCTCACTACGGACGTATGTGCCCAATTGAAACTCCTGAAGGACCAAACATCGGTCTTATCGGATCACTTGCAACATATGGTCGCGTTACAGCATTTGGATTTATCGAGACTCCTTACCGCAAGGTTGTTAAGGGTCGCGTAACAGATCAGGTTGATTACCTAACCGCTGATGAAGAAGATGAACACATCATCGCGCAGGCAAACGCTCCTCTAACTGATGACAATCACTTCGCCGAGCCTCGCGTACTTGTACGTCGTCGCGGTGGAGAAGTTGAATACATTCCAGGTGAAGAAGTTGATTACATGGATGTTTCACCACGTCAGATGGTTTCTGTTGCAACAGCGATGATCCCATTCCTTGAGCACGATGATGCAAACCGTGCCTTGATGGGTTCTAACATGATGCGCCAGTCTGTTCCTTTGATGCGTGCAGAAGCACCAGTAATTGGTACAGGTATGGAGTTCCGCGCAGCTGTAGATGCAGGCGATGTTGTCACTGCTTCAAAGGCAGGCGTAGTAACTGAGGTTTCTGCAGATGAAGTTAAGGTCATGGCAGATGACTCCACTTACCAAACTTATTCTCTACACAAGTTCACACGTTCAAACCAGGGAACCTCATATAACCAAAAGGTTATTGTTTCCGAAGGTCAGCGCGTTGAAGTTGGTTCAGTTATCGCTGACGGTCCATGTACCGATCAGGGTGAAATGGCGCTCGGTAAGAACCTACTTGTGGCATTTATGTCATGGGAAGGTCACAACTACGAAGATGCGATCATCCTTTCTCAGCGCCTAGTTCAGGATGATGTTCTTACATCAATCCACATCGAAGAGTATGAAGTTGATGCTCGAGATACAAAGCTTGGTGCAGAAGAAATCACTCGCGATATCCCGAACGTTTCTGAAGAAGTTCTTGCAGATCTAGATGAGCGAGGAATCATCCGCGTTGGTGCAGATGTAGTCCCTGGCGATATCTTGGTTGGAAAGGTGACTCCTAAGGGAGAAACTGAACTAACACCTGAAGAGCGTTTGCTTCGTGCAATCTTTGGTGAGAAGGCTCGCGAAGTTCGCGATACATCTCTCAAGGTTCCACACGGTGAATCTGGAAAGGTTATCGGCGTAAAGATCTTTGAATCTGAAGAAGGTTTCGAGCTTGCAGCTGGCGTTAACCAATTGGTTCGTGTTTATGTTGCACAGAAGCGCAAGATTCAAGATGGTGACAAGCTTGCTGGTCGCCACGGTAACAAGGGTGTTATTTCAAAGATTCTTCCAGTTGAAGATATGCCATTCCTTGAAGATGGAACTCCAGTAGATGTTGTTCTTAACCCACTCGGTGTACCTGGTCGTATGAATGTTGGTCAGGTTCTTGAACTCCACTTAGGTTGGGTTGCAAAGACTGGTTGGGATCTTTCAGGTATTGATGAGGCATGGGCAAAGCACATGCGTGCAATCGGTGCAGAGAAGGGCGAATCTGGAACAAAGTTCGCAACTCCTGTTTTCGATGGTGCGCTAGAAGATGAAATTTCAGGTCTTCTCTCTGCAACGCTTCCAAACCGCGACGGAAATCAACTTATTGGTAAGAGCGGAAAGGCTCGTCTATTTGACGGTCGTTCCGGCGAGCCATACCCAACACCAATTTCAGTTGGATACATGTACATCTTGAAGCTCCACCACTTGGTTGATGACAAGATTCACGCACGTTCAACTGGTCCATACTCAATGATCACGCAGCAACCACTTGGTGGTAAGGCGCAGTTCGGTGGTCAGCGATTTGGTGAGATGGAGGTGTGGGCACTTGAAGCGTACGGTGCTGCTTACACACTCCAAGAGTTGCTAACAATTAAGTCTGACGATGTTCTCGGCCGCGTAAAGGTGTACGAAGCGATCGTTAAGGGTGAAAACATTCCGGAACCAGGTATCCCTGAGTCATTCAAGGTACTTATCAAGGAAATGCAATCACTCTGTCTCAATGTAGAAGTACTTTCTTCTGAAGGTGTCGCAATTGAAATGCGCGATACAGATGAAGAAGTGTTCCGTGCCGCCGAAGAGCTAGGTATCAACTTGTCACGAGTTGAGCCAAGCAGCGTAGAAGAAGTGTGAGGGGGAAAATAACATGTTAGATGTCAACTTCTTTGATGAACTACGTATCGGTCTCGCATCTGCAGAGAACATTCGCGAGTGGTCTTTTGGTGAGGTTAAAAAGCCAGAGACAATCAACTACCGCACATTAAAGCCTGAAAAGGATGGACTCTTTGACGAGAAGATCTTCGGACCTACTCGTGACTGGGAATGTTATTGCGGTAAGTACAAGCGCGTACGCTTTAAGGGAATCATTTGCGAGCGATGTGGTGTTGAAGTCACACGTGCAAAGGTTCGTCGTGAGCGCATGGGTCACATTGAGCTTGCAGCTCCTGTAACTCACATCTGGTACTTCAAGGGTGTTCCATCACGCCTTGGTTACCTACTTGATCTTGCTCCAAAGGATCTAGAAAAGGTTATTTACTTCGCTGCTTACATGATCACAGAGGTTGATGCTGAAGCTCGCGAAGAGGATATGCCACAGCTTGAGAAGAAGCTCGCTAATGATCGTAAGAAGATCGAAACTCGTCGTGATAACGATGTAGATGTACGTACCAAGAAGCTAGAAGCAGATCTTGCAGAACTCGAAGCTGAGGATGCAAAGTCTGATGTAAAGCGCAAGGTTCGTGAATCAGCAGAGCGTGAACTCAAGGCGATCCGTGATCGTTCAGAGCGTGAAATCACTCGTCTAGAAGATGTGTGGGCACGTTTCAAGAACCTCAAGGTTCAGGATCTCGAAGGTGATGAGAATCTTTACCGTGAAATGCGTGACCGTTACGGCATGTACTTCAAGGGTGATATGGGCGCAGCTGCAATTAAGCGTCGCCTAGAGACTTTCGATCTAGAGACAGAGCACAAGCTACTTACAGATCTTTCTGAAAATGGAAAGGGTGCAAAGAAGACTCGTGCAATCAAGCGCTTGAAGGTTGTTAACGCATTCCTTACAACAAGCAATAAGCCAGCATCAATGGTTCTTGATTGTGTTCCAGTTATTCCACCCGATCTACGTCCAATGGTTCAGCTCGATGGTGGTCGCTTTGCGACTTCAGATCTCAACGATCTATACCGTCGCGTTATCAACCGTAACAACCGTTTGAAGCGTCTTGCTGATCTCGGTGCACCAGAGATCATCGTTAACAATGAAAAGCGTATGTTGCAGGAAGCTGTAGATGCGTTGTTCGATAACGGTCGTCGTGGTCGCCCAGTTACAGGTCCAGGTAACCGTGCGCTGAAGTCATTGTCAGACATGCTTAAGGGTAAGCAAGGACGTTTCCGTCAGAACTTGCTCGGTAAGCGCGTTGACTACTCAGGTCGTTCAGTAATCGTTGTAGGTCCACAGTTGAAGCTGCACCAGTGCGGTCTTCCAAAGCAGATGGCACTTGAACTTTTCAAGCCATTCGTAATGAAGCGACTTGTTGATCTAAACCACGCGCAGAACATTAAATCTGCAAAGCGTATGGTTGAGCGTGCACGTCCAGTTGTTTGGGATGTTCTAGAAGAGGTTATTGCAGAGCATCCTGTTCTCCTTAACCGCGCACCAACCCTTCACCGTTTAGGTATCCAAGCTTTCGAACCACAATTGGTTGAAGGTAAGGCGATTCAGATTCACCCACTCGTATGTACAGCTTTCAACGCTGACTTCGACGGTGACCAGATGGCGGTTCACTTACCTCTATCTGCTGAAGCGCAGGCTGAAGCACGTATCTTGATGTTGTCTTCAAACAACATCTTGTCACCTGCATCAGGCCGTCCAATTACATCTCCTACACAGGACATGGTTCTTGGTCTCTACTACCTCACAATGGTTCGCGACAATGAACTCGGAGAAGGTCGTGCATTTGGTTCGATCGCAGAAGCGATCATGGCCCACGATCAGAGCTCAGTTTCATTGCAAGCAAAGATCAAGATTCGTCTCACCAAGACTGGTGAAACAATCGATACAACAATTGGTCGCGCCTTGTTCAATGAAGCGCTTCCAGCTGATTATCCATATGTTGATCTTGATGTAACCAAGAAGCAACTTGGTGCAATTGTTGATCGCCTTGCTGAGTTCTATCCAAAGGTTGTTGTAGCTGAGACGCTTGATGCGTTGAAGTCACTCGGCTTCCACTGGGCAACTCGTGCTGGTGCAACTATCGGTATTGAAGATGTTGTGACACCTCCACGTAAGAAGGAAATTCTCGCGGGCTACGAAACACAGGCCGAGAAGGTTCAATCACAGTATGAAAAGGGACTCATCACTGATGACGAGCGTCGTCAGGAATTGATCGAGATCTGGACAAAGGCAACAGCTGAAGTGGGTAAGGAGATGGAAGAAAACTTCCCTCGCGTTAACCCAGTTTGGATGATGGTCTTCTCTGGCGCTCGTGGAAATATGATGCAGATCCGTCAGATCGCCGGTATGCGTGGACTTGTAGCTAACCCAAAGGGTGAAATTATTCCAAGTCCAATCAAGTCAAACTTCCGCGAAGGTCTTTCAGTACTTGAGTACTTCATTTCTACTCACGGCGCACGTAAGGGTCTTGCAGATACAGCGCTTCGTACCGCTGACTCTGGTTACCTAACACGTCGTCTCTGCGACGTTGCTCAGGATGTAATCATCCGTGAAGAGGATTGCGGTACTGATCGCGGTCTTGTTCTACAGATCGGTGTACGTCAGGAGTCAGGCAGCCTTGTAAAGCATGACCATGTTGAAACTTCAGTATTCGGACGTACATTGTCTGAAGATGTGACAGTTGATGGCAAGGTTGTTCTTCCAGCAGGTACTGATCTTGGTGATCGCAACATTGATGAACTCGTTGCAGCCGGTGTTGACGAAGTAAAGATTCGCTCAGTTCTAACTTGCGATAGCAAGGTCGGACAGTGCGCAGCTTGCTACGGTCGTTCACTTGCAGCTGGTCAGCGCGTTGCAGTCGGTGAAGCGGTCGGAATCATTGCAGCACAATCAATCGGTGAGCCTGGTACACAGCTAACAATGCGTACCTTCCATACTGGTGGTGTTGCTGGTGATGACATCACTCACGGTCTTCCACGTATCGTCGAGCTCTTCGAAGCACGTACACCTAAGGGTGTTGCACCAATCGCAGAAACAGCTGGTGTTGTTTCATTCCGCGAGGATGCAAAGGGCAAGAAGATCGTCGTTACTCCAGATGATGGAGGCGAAGAGGTTGCTTACCCAATCACTCGCCGTCAGAAGCTACTTGTAGAAGAAGGTTCACGCGTAGAAGTTGGCCAGAAGATGGTTGTTGGCGCGATTGATCCAAAGCAGGTTCTTCGTATTCTTGGACCACGTGCAACTCAGGTTCACTTGGTTAATGAAATCCAATCTGTGTATCGCTCACAGGGTGTAGGAATTCACGATAAGCACGTTGAAGTAATTGTTCGTCAAATGTTAAAGCGCATCACAGTGCTTGAAGCAGGAGATGCAGAT
>Ga0247837_1009132_pt1 | contig 12052 bp, 14 predicted proteins | sample LaCtaG_2_FD_187115 | JGI IMG/M metagenome (GOLD analysis project Ga0247837, IMG submission 187115) | Freshwater microbial communities from meromictic Lake La Cruz, Castile-La Mancha, Spain - LaCruzMarch2015_14.5m | ecosystem: Environmental > Aquatic > Freshwater > Lake | place: Spain: Castile-La...
ATGCCTTCCCGCACCATCGCGATGATGCGGCGCAGGCGGTGATATTGGGAACGGTTTTGCGGGGTTTCGGGGCGCATTTTTTCTTATAATTTTCTCAATTTATTTTTGAGGGTATGCCGTTATTTGGTTGGATCGTGTGGATGGATTTCCGAAGAACCAGCGTTTCGTCTTGGGCACGCGCTTGGCGGACGGGGTGGTCGATGTGATGGAGTTGCTGGCGGAGGTGGCGTATGCGCGTGGGTTGGCCAAAGCGGATTTGCTCGACCGGGCCAACCGCCGGATCGAGTCGGTGCGGTGGCTGGTGCGAATCGTCAAGGACCGCAATGTGATCAGCGCCCGCCAATTTGCTTTCAGCGCGAAAGCGCTGGAGAAGTGCGGGCGGATGGTTGGTGGGTGGCTCAAGCAGTCTCGGGCAAGGGGGGCAACAAGCGGGAATGAAGCGACATAAGCAGCTCTGGGAGCGGATTTGCGCGTTCGAGAACATCACGGATGCCGCGCGGGAAGCCATGCTGGGCAAGCGGGGAACGGTGGCTGGTGCGAGGTTCTTTGCCGACTGGGAGCGCGAGGTGGTGCGACTGGAGCGGGAGCTTCGCGAGGGCAGCTACCGGCCGGGCGCGTATCATTACTTTGAGATCACCGACCCGAAGATGAGGATCGTCGCCGCCGCACTCACATAATTGGCGGGTTTACGTAGCGGAGAGTTAGAAACAGCCATTCTCGCGTTCAGGCGGCTTTTGATGAGAAACACTCTTCCAGACTATTGCAGGCGGACATTGAATTCGAGCTTCCAGTTTTCGCCCGAGGCTGGGTGGAGGAAGTGGAGTTCGAGGTTGCCGAGTTCGGTGACTCGGGCTTCGAGGCGGACGGGGATTTCCTCGCCTGGCTGGTGTCCGGCGGGTGGAGGGATTTCAATTTGGAGGCGTGCGGACTCTTCCAGTTCTGCAGCATCGGGCAGCATTTGGCCCGCTTGATCGCCTGCGCGGACTTCGGATTGGAAAAAGCGGAACTCGGAGGCCTCGCCGGTGTAGAGGAAAAATTCCTGCCCCGAGATTTCGAGGCGGCTTCCTTCTTCCATTCCCTGAGGTGCGACGCAGAGCGCTTTCGTGGCCGGACGGCGGCCTGGCACGGCCATGGCGGAGGATTCCATGCCGATGTAGTAGGAGCGCGCCGTGCCGGACTTGATGCGCAGCCCCTCGCCGGTGGCGCGCAGACGCGCATAGGCGGCGGCTCCGAGGGCCACGGCATGGTCCGGGCGCGAACCTTCGAGTTCTCGGATGGGAGTGCCTGCCCACTGGCTCAGTTGTTCGAGCACACGCTGGCGGAGTGCGGCGGCGTTGAAGACGCCTCCGTTGAAGAGAACGGCATCGGGCAGCAGGAGCGGTGAGCGGTCGAGGCGTGCGCTTCCGCCAATGGCTTCGATGAGTTGTGGCGAGGAGGCGGCGTTGGCTTTTGCGCGCGAGAGGAATCGGGCGAGGTGTTTGGAAATGGCGGCATCTGCCGCATAGGGTAGGCCGGATTCCCGTAGACCTCCTGCGCGTCGCAGGATCGGCATTTCGTCGTCTCCTACGATGGGAAAAAAGCCATCGACGGCGATTTGTTGAACATCACCCCGCGTGAGGACTGCACTGATGGTGGATGCAATGAGTCTGCTTCCGCGCGATGGGATCGAGATCGGCGTCTCTTGCAGCGAGGGATTCGAAAGCAGGGCTTCCTTGGCGGCGCGCACCGCATGCACGAGAGCGAGGAATTGCCACTCGTCGAGGGTGGTTCCTGCTGCGATGAGTTTCTCCGAGACGGCGTGGGCCAGTGCGAGATCCATGTTGTCACCGCCGAGAAGGAGGTGCTCGCCGACGGCAATGCGCTCCAGCGCGAGGTTGCCGTCTTTTCCTGTCACAGCGATGAGGCTGAAGTCGGCTGTGCCACCGCCGACATCGCAGACGAGCAGGAGGTCGCCGGATTTCACCTGTCTACGCCATTCAGCGCCTTGGTTTTCGGTCCACGCGTAGAAGGCCGCTTGAGGTTCCTCGAGGAGCGTGACCACGCCAAGGCCCGCTTGTGTGGCGGCTTCGAGTGTGAGTGCGCGGGCGACTTCATCGAATGAGGCGGGGACGGTGATCACCGCATGTTCAAGCTTCGCGGCGGGACTTGCCGCGCGAATGTTTGCGAGCAGGTGGGCGAGGAGTTCGCGCGAGACCTCGAGAGGGGAGAGTTTTTTTCCAACCGTTGTGCTGCCCCAGGGAAGAATCGGGCCCCGGCGGTCGGCGTGCGGATGGCAGAGCCAGCTTTTTCCGGAGGCGATCAAACGGTCGGGTTGCAGGACTCCGCGGTCGCGCGCGAAGGTGCCAAGGAACCAATGGCTTTCCGCCTCTTGCCAGGGAAGCTTCGGCCCACCTTCTGGAAACTCGCCGGCGGCAGGTATGTAGAGCGATGAGGGCAGCAGTGGACGCTCGCCGATACCGCTTGCGTTGATCACCTGTGTGATGGGCAGGATTTCCAGCAGTCCAGCATCCGTCGCCCTCGCAATGGCGCAGTTGCTCGTGCCGAGGTCGATTCCAAAGTAGTCGCTCATAGGTGTGGATGGATCAATTTCCGCTCACTTCGACTTCAGCCGGTGCGAGGACCGGCCATGGGCGCGTTTCTGTGGTGCCAGTTAGGCGCGGGAGTTTCACGCTCTGTGCGATCCAGCCTGGATGGAGGAGTTTTCCCTTGTAGGGTGGATGCTCCGGCACGGAGCCGAGAAGTCGAAATGTGTGGGCATCGTAGCCAGATTCCAGAGTGAGGGAGCTTCCCTCTGGGGCGTTTTGCAGGGGAGCGATGTCAAAATATTCATCCAAGACCTTCCGGCAGCCGGCGTGGACGACACGGGCTGCGGAGCCGATTTGTGCATCAGAGGCAGCAGCGATATCCTCTTTCGCGAAATCCACCAACCGGCCATGCTCCTGCAAGAGTGCGAGGAAGGCGACGATCTCGGCTTCGGCTCGTGGCGGTGGTGTCGTGGGTTTGGAGGTTGCGGCTACCTCCGGCTTTCGTGGTGTTTGCCGCCGAATAGCGAGAAATACGAGAACCATGCCGATCGCTGCGGATACCGTCTGTGCAGCGAGTGTCAGGTTTTGTTGCGGAAAATAAACGGAGGCGGCGTTGAGGCCGAGAAGGACAGCGCCGCTTGCAATGAGACTGTTTTTCATAAGGGGCGGGATAGTGCGAGATGCCGCTTTTCTTGGCAATGGAGATTCCATCTTATGGTCGTGGGCTTTTGCGTTTGATTTTTTAGCAGGCCTGGAGAAAGATAAAGCCTTCAGGCACCCGTAGCTCAATTGGATAGAGTGCCGGCCTCCGAAGCCGTAGGTTGTGGGTTCGACCCCCGCCGGGTGCAGTTTTTAGAATCGCTGAATTTTTGGTGTTGCGGAAACCTTGTGAGCTATTACTCTGCGCAACCTGTCATTTGCCAAGGCTATTCAATCAAGCAAGCCAACGGTGATGACGACAATACCCAAAAACCCTTTTGCCAGGGTAGCTCAGAGGTAGAGCAGGGGACTCATAAGCCCTTGGTCGGGAGTTCAATTCTCCCCCCTGGCACCAACAAAATTTATGGCCAATACAAAATCAGCAGAAAAAAGCGCCCGCCAAAGCGATAAACGCCACGACCGCAATGCCGCCGTGATCACCGCTATTAAATCCCGTCAGAAGAAGCTTCGGGCTGTCCTCTCCAGCGGAGACGCCGCAGCGGCAAAAACCGAGTTCGACGGTCTTTCCTCTGCCTTGGACAAGGCTGCCAAGCGCGGTATCATCCACCGCAATGTGGCCAACCGCCGCAAGAGCCGTCTCAACAAGGCTGTCATCGCAGCGAAAGCCGCGAAGTAAATCTGACACGATTTCCCCCTCCTTCGAACGGCGCGATCCGCAAAAAACGGATGCGCCGTTCGATATTTTTTGCCGTGCTTGGTCGGGGCGAATTTGTTTGATTCAGGCATGGCACCGAAGCGACCGCGTTCCGCGAACAAAACGCGCCAGTCTCTCTACTCCGCTCTCACTGGTGTGGAAGTCGGGTATGTCCCCAAGCGTTGGGTAAAATTCCCGACCGGCATTCTTCTCCTTCTGCCGTGCGTCGTTCTCACGGTGTCTTTTTATGAAGCTTTCCTAAAAAGTGCGGTTGCCGGCGGTTTTTTAGGAAGCGAGGAGGTGCTTGGCTTTGCGATCGGCGGATTGGTGGGCCTCCTTTGGTTTTTTTCCTGCACGCCTCTGCGTCTGCTCTATGTGATGGGACATGAACTCACCCACGCTCTGTGGGTTTGGATGCATGGTGGTCGCGTGCATGATTTCCATGTGCGGGAGGACGGGGGGCATGTGGTGACGGACAAGACGAACACGCTCATTATATTGGCGCCGTATTTTTTCCCGTTCTACACGCTCTGCTGGGTGGCGGCTTATGGATTTGCGGTCTTCTGCTTCGATCTCCAAGGATTTCCAGGTTTGCTCTATGGGGGCCTCGGCTTCACATGGTTCCTGCACCTCGCCTACACCGTGTGGATGATTCAAAAAGGCCAGCCCGATCTTGAATACGGGGGAGCATTTTTTTCCCTCACGGTCATCTACCTTGCGAATCTTTCCTTCATCTCGGCACTTCTCGTGATCGCTTCTCCGAGTGTGAGCTGGGCCGACTTCGCGCGTGATCTCTTGCACAACGCAACCGAAGCTTCCGCAGTCATCGTGAGGGTCGTTGAAATCCTGGTCCAGGCCGTTTCTCGCCTATTTTAGAGAAGCTGGTCAGCTGCAGCTTTTGATGACCCAGTCCGCGTAGGCTTGGGAAAAGCGTGTTGGTTCAAATGCGGCGATCTCTGGGTTTTCGTAGGGATGCAGGGCGCGGAGTTCGCCTTCAAAGAGGGATGCTGTGTTTTCCGGAATTTTAAAAACAACCACCACCTCGTGCGAGTCTTCGATGGCATCCTTCCAGCAGTAGATCGAGCGCGCGCCAGGAATGATGGTCCCGCACGCTGTGAGTTTTTTTTCCAACAAAAGGCGAACGATGCGCTCGGCAGTCGATTCGTCGGGGAGAGTGGTGACGACGAAGAGGATCATGCCGCGACGGGCGCTGGTTCGCGTGTGATCCAGCCGCCACCCACAACAACATCCCCATCATAAAAAACGGCTGCTTGGCCCGGGGTGATGGCGCGCTGCGGGGTGTCGAGTGCGATGCGGGCCTTGCCGCCCGGCAGGGATTGGACTGTGGCATCAGTTCCGGGATGGGCGTAGCGGATTTTGACGGTGATACGCTCGAGGCTCTTGGGCTCGCCTCGCAGCCAGTTTGTGCGATCCACTTCAAAGTTTTCGCGCACGAGATCCTCTTCGTCGCCGATGATGACGCGATTTGTCTGAGGGTCGATGTCGATCACATAGCGTGGGCGCGGTGATCCGCCTGGCAGGCCCTTGCGCTGGCCGATGGTGAACATTTCGATGCCCTCGTGGTCGGCGATGAATTGGCCTTGGGTGTCGTAGATGCCGCCCTTGTGAAATTCCTCCTCGCCGAGATGGCCTCGCAGGAACGCCTTGTAGTCGTTGCCTGGCACAAAGCAAATTTCCTGGCTGTCCACCTTGTCGGCGACTTTCAATCCCAGTTCCCGAGCGATCTCGCGGATGGCTGGCTTTTCCATTCCGCCCAGCGGCGTGAGGGCGTGCTGGAGTTGATCCTGACCGAGGCTAAAAAGGAAATACGACTGGTCTTTGCGGGCGTCGCGACCCTTGCGCAGAACGGCGTGGTTCTCAAGATGGTCGATGATCGCATAGTGTCCGGTGGCGATGAAGTCGGCTCCCAGCGAGCGGGCCTTTGTGCGGAGATTACCGAATTTCAGGTGCTCGTTGCACATGACGCAGGGGTTCGGCGTGCGGCCTTTTTTGTATTCGCTGGCGAAGTAATCGATGACGATCTTTTCAAAATTGTCGGCCTCATCGACGACATAGTGCGGGATGCCAAGCTTGTGGGCCACGCCGCGGGCATCGGCGATCGCCGAGGGGCCGCAGCATTTGTCTTCGGCTCGCGAGATGCAGTCCTGCGGCCACACCTTCATGGTCACGCCGATAACCTCCCATCCATCCCGCTGTAAAAGCGCAGCCGCGACGCTCGAATCCACACCGCCACTCATTCCGAGCAGCACCCTTCTGCCATTGCCTTTCATGCGAGCCACCATAAGGAGAGGATTCTCCGGCGTCAAACCGCAGGCTCTGCCGGGATACACGATTCTTGCGAAAATCCGCCTCTGGGATTACCAATAGTGCCACCTTGCAAACAGGGCGAGCTGCTCTTCCGCATCTCCCATGCATTTCTATGCCTACGGATTTCTCGAATAAAAATAATTTCATCAACCGCGAGCTCAGCTGGCTGGAATTCAACCAGCGTGTGCTCGACCAAGCTTTCGACGAGGCGAATCCGCTGCTCGAGCGACTGAAGTTTCTTTGCATCGTCAGCTCCAACCTCGATGAATTCTTCGAGGTGCGTGTGGCCGGTCTCAAGCAGCAACAGCAGACAGGATCGACTGACACGGGTCCCGACGGTCTCTCCGCCGCCGAGACTCTGGCTCGAATCAGCGTCCGTGCGAGGCGGATGGTGGATGATCAATACCGTTGCTGGCGTGAGCAAATAGCCCCTGCGCTGAATCGGGAAAATATCTACTTTCATAATTATCCCGATGTTCCGGAGATTGAGCGTGTCCATTTCGAGAAGTTTTTCCACGACACCGTCTACCCTGTCCTGACCCCTCTGGCTGTGGATCCCGCGCATCCTTTTCCCCAGCTTTTAAATAAAAGCCTCAATGTGATTGTGGAGCTGGAGGGCGAGGATTTGAGCACGGACATAGCCGTCGTTCAGGCCCCTCGGATACTGCCGCGCGTGGTTCCATTCTCCGCTAAGGGGGACGGTGATGACTATGTCTTTCTTGGAAATATCATCCAAGCGCATGTGCAGTCGCTCTTTCGTGGAGTGAAGGTGAAAGGAACTCACCTTTTCCGGGTCACCCGCAACAGCAATCTGTATGTGGACGAGGAGGAGGCCAGCAATTTGCTTCACGCCATCGAGGAGGAGTTGCGCAAGGTGAAGCGCGGCGCGGCCGTCCGACTGGAGGTGAAGGAGGATTGTCCAGATCATGTGCTGCGACGGTTGATTGAGATTTTCAATCTCGAGGAGGAGGATGTGTTTTGGATCGACGGCCCTTTGAATTTTTCACGCCTCATGCCGCTGGCGTTGCAACTCGACCGCCCCGAACTGCGCTACAAGCGCTTCACGCCATGTTCGGTGGTTTCCTTGGACACGGAGGCGGATTTGTTTTTTCACATTCGTAAAGGCGACATCTTGCTGCACCATCCGTATGATAGCTTCCAGACGGTTGTGGATTTTTTGGCGCAGGCGGCGGAGGATCCTCAAGTGCTGGCGATCAAGCAAACGCTTTACCGCACGAGTTCGGATTCTCCTATCGTGCAGGCGTTGATCACGGCGGCTAGGAACGGGAAGCAGGTGACGGCGGTCATCGAATTGAAGGCGCGTTTTGACGAGGCCGCGAATATCCAGTGGGCACGCATGATGCGCGAGGCGGGGGTGGATGTCGTGTATGGGGTGACCGGGCTCAAGACGCATGCGAAGGCCATGTTGATCATCCGCAGCGAGGGCGAGCGCATCCGGCGCTACGCCCACATGGGCACGGGGAACTACCATCCCTCCACGGCAAAAATCTACACCGACCTGAGCCTGCTCACTTGCCGTGAGGAGCTCACAAGCGAGCTTGCGGAGACATTTAATTGTCTCACCGGCGTGTCGCGTTTCCCCCCGATGAGGGAGCTTCTTGTCGCGCCATGGTCGCTCTACGAGGGTTTCCAAGAGCTTATTGAAAACGAAATCGGCCACGCCTGGGCGGGACGGCCGTGTGGAATCTACGCGAAACTCAATTCATTGGTGGAGGAGGGCATCATCGAAGCGCTCTACAGAGCCTCTTCGGCCGGTGTTCCCATCCGTCTTTTTGTTCGCGGCATGTGTGCCATTAAAGTCGGCATTCCAGGTGTGAGCGAGAATATTGAAGTCCGCAGCCTTGTCGGACGCTTCCTTGAGCACAGTCGGATTTTTCGCTTTGTGAATGGGGGTGAGCACCGCGTTCTGCTGGGCAGTGCGGATTGGATGCCGCGCAACCTGTTCCGCCGGGTGGAAACTGTTTTCCCTGTTACTGCGCCGGGAATGGTGAAGCACATCGAAGAGATTCTCGATTGGTTCTGGAAGGACAATGCAAAGGCGCAGGTCCTGCAGCCGGATGGCACCTATCGCTTTCGCAAGCGCTTGGAGGGAGAAGCTTCCTTCGATGCTCAGGCCGAGTTTCTGGCCGATGCCCAGCGGCGTAGAAAAAGCCATGCCAAGGTGATTGACCGACAGTAGCGGCAACATTGCAGTGGGTCTGCGATGTTGGTAGCGTATTTCTGTATGCCAAATTACGATTACGAATGCGAAAAGTGCGGGAAGACTTTTGAGATTTTCCAGTCCATGAAGGACAAGACTTTTGAAACATGCCCGGAGTCTTCGTGCCTGATGGAAACGTGGGGACAAGGCAAGGTGCGCCGCCTTCTGGGCACGGGGGCTGGTTTGATTTTCAAGGGATCCGGTTTTTACACCACGGACTATCGAAGCGAGGGTTACAAACAGGCTGCTAAAAAGGAAAGTGGCGGCGGCAGCGATTCCAAGTCGGATGCGAAGTCCGAATCCAAGCCCTCCACTCCCTCTCCAGCGCCTTCGACCGCAACACCTCCGCCCCCCTCCAAAGCATGAAAATTTGTTCCGCCTGCAAGACAGAGAACAACGACACGCGCGTTTTTTGTTTGAATTGCAGGGAACGCCTGCCCGCGCCAGCTCTGGGTTCTGCGCCCGGTTTACCGGAGTCGGTCGAGCAGGTTGCCGCGCCCCATTTCTCTCCTGTGGTGACGAAAAAAAAGAAGATTCCCAGAAAGTCTCCCAATGCCCGCCGGAGTTATATCGGGTTGTTGTGGAATCTTCTTTTCTGGGGAATTCTGGCTGGCTTGGTGTGGTCTATATATCTCGTTACCCAGCCTCCTTCCTCGGTCCAACCCCCGGTAGAAAGGAACGCTGTCGCGGCCTCGTCGCTGGCGGCCTTTTTTAAAAAAGCCTCCGCCGCGCCTGCGGGTGCATGGATGGGCAGCGAGGATGCAATCAACGGGTTTCTTCTGGAAAATGTGCGCCTTGTTCCGCTGGCCTCGAGGATCGGCCTTCACACAGAGTTTAACCGGTGCTTTGTCGAGCTGCACGAAGGTCGTCTTGATTTTGTGATGCAGCAAACAGTCCAAGGATACCCGCTCTACTTTTCCCTCCTCCTTGAGCCCTATTCGGAAGACGGAGACCTGAAGGTCCGCCTTGCTGGAGCGTCGTTTGGCAGGTTGCGGATACCCGCTTTGCTTGCGCCTTTTGTCATCAGCCTCTGGCAGCCGTGTTTTGACTCGCTGGGCACTATCGTGGATCGACTGGACTCAGCCAGTTCGGCTTCGGTGACACCGAAGAGCCTCGTCGTTCGATGGCCCGCCAAAACCGACTCTTGACATGGCTCGCCATGTGGCTGTGCGGAGCATTCTTGATCTCTCCGCTGGAGTCTGCATTGGCTGGGAAGCCTGAGCCTGCGGTGGTTCCATCCAGCCGGAGCGGAGTTTTTGTCGCCTCTTCACCGGATCGGGATCTGCGAAATCAAATGCTTCGTGCAGCAGACGGTGTATTTGTCGAATGGGAAAAAATCCTTTCTGAAAACGAAGGATTTTCTGTGCCGATTATTTTGAATGACAAGACGCAGACCCCTACGCCAAGGGGAGGGAGTCCCGTCAGGCCTTTGATCTTTGATACGGAGGTCGGCATGAAGGTGCAGGTCGATATCCATGACAAAGCAGCCCTTCAAACTGGAGCGTTTGCGAAGGGGGTATTCACCGTTCTTGCCCTTCAAGCCATGTATGGCAACGGGGAGTCCCATGCAGGAAAGGCACTGGCCTTGCCACCTGGCTGGTTTGTCGAAGCGCTTGTCGAGGAGTTGAGGCGATCCAAGGAGGGCGCCCCGGAGGGGCTCTACTCCGCCCTCATCCAGAGTGGACACCCACCGGACTTGGACGACTTCTTCCGACAAAAACCCGAAATTTTGGATGCTGGGTCGATCGTTTCCTATCGCGCGCTGGCCGTCTCACTTTTGCAGGTCTTGAAAAAAACGAAGGAATCAAAAAACGGCTTCGCGGCCTTGCTGGCGGACCCTGCTTTTTCAAAAGGCGAAATGATTCCTATTCTCTCCGCCTTCCCTTCCGTAGGTTCACAAAAGGCGCTGTCCAAGCTCTGGACCTTGAGCATTGCACGCGGTTCGATGCCCTCGCGAATGGCATCACTCAGCGTTAAACAGAGCGACCAAGAGCTATCGGATATTTTCAAGCCGTTCAACGGTCCGTCGAAATTGTCTGAGACAGCCATCGGAACCGGAGGGGGGTATCTCATGCGGGAATGCGCAGTTCGGCTTTTCAATCTGGAATTTCGCGTGCATCCCATCTACCGACCCGTATTGGACGAGTATCGGAAGATAGTCACCCTTTTAGCCCGTAAGCCCAAGGCGCGTGTTGCCGCCCAAATTGAGGATGTGGAGCGTGTCCGCAATTTTCTTGTGCAACGATTCGAAAAAATCACCGATTACCTGAACTGGTATGAGGTCACCCAAATTGACGCCTTGCCAGTGGAAAAATTCAAGCCCCCCTCGTCCTCCGGACCTCTGATTCGCAATGATCCCTACGCGATCTATCTTGATAGTTTTGAAGCCCGAGGATGGTAGGCATTATGCGCGAAAAAAATATAGTTGAACGGCTTTTTTGGCGCGGGTAAGGTAATAGTGTGCTTACGCCATTGCCCAAAAATGCCCTTCAGATTGCTGTGGTGGAAACCCGCACGCGCGTTCAAGATGGAATGCTCATATCGTCAGAGGCTAAAGAATTATTCCTCGAAGCTGTCATTCAGGATTTTCAGCTCCAACTTGGCCAAACCAGTGCGCATGTTTTGGGTATTGTCATTCAGTTGCTCACGCGCGGGAAGGTGCGAGTTGATTTTCGCGATTACGCCGTGCGCTTTGAATTAGGCGAAGGCCAACCTGTGATGGAACGCACGCAGGCAGTGGCAATTTTCGACGACTATGTGAAGCGTCAAAAAAGTGATGGGGTGCCTTCATCGGATGTCACTCAAAAAATCATGGTTCAAGCTCCAAGGGTTTCCTTGCCCAGGGTTGGGCGATAATGCGACGAAGTGCTCTGCCGCACCCTTAAGCACCCGTGCCCGTGCGGCGCGCGAGCTCATCGCGTCGCGTGGTTTGAATCTCTTTCTCGAGGTCTTGGCGAAGGGATTGGCGCATTTTCAGCTCCTGCATGCGGGCCGACTGAAGAGTCTCGCGTTGCGCGAGGAGAGTAACAATTTCGTCGCGCGCTTGAATAATCAAAGGCTTCACAGCAACAGCTTCGGGTATTTCCGGAGAATTGGTGAGAAGGGGTTCGAAGGGTTTCACTGCCTCACCGAGCCAGCGAATAAGACATTCCTGGCGTCTTGAAGTGCCCAGATTTTCCGAAAGTGTGATGTCGCTCGCGGCAATTTTTTTGAGATATTCGATGGCCTCCACCGCAGTAGGAGTCAAGACAGCGACTTGAAAGCGACGGGGGGGGGAATCGGAAAATTCCGAAGACCCTTCCTGAGAGGGTTCTACCGGGATCGCTTTGGCGATGCGGGTTTCCGTCTTTGTCGCTTTGTCTACCCAGTTGGTCTCGGCCTGTGGTGGTGCAGGAGTTGCTGCGGCGGGAATAACAGCAATCGCTGAGGGTTTTAGGAATTGTGGAGATGGACTTGCTAGCAGGGTTGGCTGTTCAACGAGCGCCGGCGCTGCGGTTGGCGCTGCGGTTGGCGCTGCGGTTGGCGCTGCGGTTGGCGCTGCGGTTGGCGCTGCGGTTGGCGCTGCGGTTGGCGCTGCGGTTGGCGCTGCGGTTGGCGCTGCGGTTGGCGCTGCGGTTGGCGCTG
>Ga0247837_1009138_pt1 | contig 12046 bp, 4 predicted proteins | sample LaCtaG_2_FD_187115 | JGI IMG/M metagenome (GOLD analysis project Ga0247837, IMG submission 187115) | Freshwater microbial communities from meromictic Lake La Cruz, Castile-La Mancha, Spain - LaCruzMarch2015_14.5m | ecosystem: Environmental > Aquatic > Freshwater > Lake | place: Spain: Castile-La...
AACTTTCCTGCAAAGTATGTCAATTTTAAATTTCCTCCAAACATAATGTGCATGCGCAACTACGAATTTTTAAACTAAATGATAGTAGTGCAGTCAACACTCAGCTGAGGATTTGTACGCAAGTGCAGGGTCCTGGGACGCAGGACCTGCAGAATTCCAGAACTTCAATTTTCACATATCGGCAACAGGACTGTATTGACGATTTGATTGCTAGACTTGGGTTCGAGGCAGCTAAGTCCACTTCTGCCTCGAATAGTGGAGTTCTTTGAAGGCTCCACTTTTCTTCGCAACTATTTCTCCGAACCTACTTCAAACTAACTGTTTCGAGAGGAGATAGCAAAAGAAAGGTCTATGAACTTACTAGAAATGTAAAACGATAATAAAAATCGAGTTATACAGCAAGTCTTCAAAGAGAGATTAGCAGGAAGAAGACGCAGGCTTTATATCAAGAACTGACTTTTTGGTAGAAGCTCAGCTGTATCTCCCAGCTGATTCCAGTCACTTTAATTGCCTCCTTGGGATGCCACTGCGGGTTTGAACTGCGGTGGAGGACTTGAAGACTCTGTAAGTGTCCATTCAACCTGTGAAATAGGAATTGGATTCTGGGGAATGCATTAAGACCAAGTGACAGAAAGAAGCAAAGTATACGATATCCAAGGAAGCAACTACAAAGTCGTTCCATCAATCATGCTATCGTGTTCCCATCATTAGCTCAGAGTTTGTATGCCTGGTAGTGGCTTTGGAACCTTAGTTGATGTCTGCAGCAGTATACTGCAGGATATGTGCCAATGTTCTGCAGACCTGCGCCAGGACACTATCTCTCTTGTACCCTGGCTGCTCAGGCTTTCTTTTTGGAAGTGACTTCTCTCCGACAAGGCACCACCCATCCAGGCCTACACACTGAGAAAGAAAATGGACTGTGCTAGGCAGTGAAGTAATTGTCTCCGTCCATTCCTAGCGACAAGATCCCCAAGTCAAAGAGACCAACATTTTCTTAGGATAAGTTCAACGCATTGGACTGGCGACTGAGCCTATAATTGTAGGCGAACATAAATGCCAGTCGTCACATCTTCAGTGATTGGAGATAGGTTCTGGCCTGAACTCTAAGTGCTAGGATTCACATTGACAGGGAAAAGACAATGCAAGTTAGGTGAATGCGCGTACTCTCGACTTCAAAGCAGACTAGCACTACTAAAGACCGCACAGCAATACGTATAGGAGTCTGCAAAGGGAGGGTATGCCTTCATTACGAAGGAGTAATGCTAAGATTCCTCCCCTGTAGAAAAGCAGCAATCAGATCTTTCTACTTGCAGAAGATGCAGTGGAAGCTGAATAGCAGTAGTAGCGTATTTGCCACTTTTGGCAACAATCGTGTAAGAAATGGATTTGAGCAGAACAGACGCAAATCAGACTTTCCAGCAGGCTCAAATCCGCGAAGAGCCGGCGGAAAGCAGAGGTCTGCAGCTGCACCAATACCCCCTCCCAGGCCTTTCCAAGCGCACCCAAGCCGCCTTGCTAGAGGACCTAAAGCGCCTGCCTGAGCTGGTTAACGGTCACATTGCCAGGGTCTACCAGGTCTACTGGACTGGCTCCACCCTCAACATCCTGCAGGAAGCAGTCCCTTCCGAGTCTCTTTCCCTGGTGATCAATAGACAGATTCTCGCCAAGCAGGAAAGAAGGAGACTCCACTTCGCAGAGTCGCAGGGGTGGAAGTTCCTGCACGAACTGGCCCTCATTCTCTCCACTCTGCATCAGTTCGGCCTGCCGTACGTGCCGCTTTCCCTGGAAAACCTCAAGTTGCAGGGCGGACAGCACCTAAAAATCGAGCTGTGGTTCGCTGGCTTGCTGGGGAAGTATACAGACTCACAGGCGCAGGGATTGACCCAGGCGCCAGAGGAGCACTATGAGCAGAAGAGGGACAGGAGGGCGGATGTATGGACTATGGGTGCTTTGCTGTATAGACTGCTGGCTTTCAAGGGAGTGTTTGGAGGGGGAGTGAAGGCTTGGCCGGCAGCGGAAGGGCTGAATAGCCTGCAACATGAGCCTTTGCCGCCCTGCTATTCTCAGACACTCAGCAATTTGCTCATCAAAATGATGTATAAACGCCCGGAAAACCGCCTAACAGTGGCTCAAGTCCTTTCTGAAGTCCCTTTGCCCTTCAAATTGCGCTATTCGCCTCCTTCCCTAGCTGGTAATTTACCCGAAAATAGCACAAAACCCCAGCAAAATGAACGGAAAAGCAGGGAAAAGGGGGGAAATGTGCCCTTGCTCAAAGCGCCTTTTCGCTGTTTCGAGCCAAAATCGAGGAACAAAGAGACATTCCGCAGAAGTCGCTGGGCAAATAGTCTCCAAGCAGACAAAATGCGTCTAAATTCGTCCACTTCCCCGCGTAAACTGCCCTCTGCCACTACAGTTTCAATGGGAGTTGCAGTGGAAGAGCCCGCTTCCCTGTCCAAAACGCAGACAAGAGGCACTTCCCGCCTTTCCAGCAGAGAATCTCTGAGCCTTTCTTATGAGCGGCAGCCCAAGCGCAGAGCAGGGTCTCGACCCACCATCGACACTTTGTCCTTATTTTAATTCTAGCAGTAGCGATAGACTATCAGCAGCTCGGGTTGCACGGGCTATGGTGGTGCACCTCTGTAGGGCTGTTCTGAGCAGCGGAAAGCTGAGAAGCACGGCTTTGTCTGGCTAACTGTCGCTTAGTCCCCATTTTCCCCACGAATTCAACTTATTCCGAGTAATGATTTTCCCTTCCCTTCTCAGAATGGCCAATTCGCCTCTATCTCCCCTCCACCAAGCTTTCAGATAATTATCTAAATGTCAACTGGCCGTCTACCGCAGGCTGCACGAACAGACGCCTCGCCAGCCACTCAGCCGCACAAGTCCACACAGCCCCACCCTAAGCACAAAGGACAGAAACGAACACCAGTCCAAGGCCGCATGTCACTGCCTCAGGCCGTCCAACCAGAAGCCAGCCTTCCAACTCTCCTTTCCTCCACTAGTTGCTGCGAGGTAGGGAGGGAGCTGGACCCGGCACTCAGACTGCCCCAGTCTCCCGTCTTCGGAGCCACAGATTCCCCCGTTAAAAAAACAAGGAAAAAGGCAGCCAGACAGAGACGCGGGAATTTAGAGGAAGTGAAGCAGAGCAGTGCTGAAGCGGGACTAGCTCCACCTCCACTCCCGCACCTGAGTTTGTACGAGGGGCTGGAAGCCGGCTCTGCAGGGATTCCGCAGGTCAGCAGCAATCTCACCACTTTGTCTGACTCAGATGAGGGGGACATACCTGTGCCGATGCTGCTGGAAAAAGACGCCCAGATGTGGGCCGATGCCCGGCTGGGCTACGACTCCTCCTTCATCAGTTCCCTGCGCAACGACCCTCAGTCCCTCCTCATCCCCGCACATCTAGTTCCCATCGTCAGACGCTCAATCCGCCAGATCGGAACCAACTGCTGGCTCGGGGAAAAGCCCCTGTCCCCTGTACTGCTCCCCGCTCCTGCCCCTGCTGATATCCCCTCTTGGCGCAGAGGGGAAACTCAGGAAGAACACAAAATCAACCAACTCGCAAAGGTCCAAACTGCGCGCCTGAAAGCTGACAAAAGCGTCCTGGAAATCCAGCAAAGGAAAATAAAAGGCACACTAAATAAACTGTCTTTGGATAACTTCGAAAAGCTAAAGGGACAGCTGCTGGACCTGGCCAAGGAAAGCGAGGACACTATGGAGCTCATGGTGCAAATGGTCTTCGACAAGGCGGTTCTGCAGGGGAAGTACACCAAGCTGTACGCGGAACTGTGTCACTACTTTGACGGCTTCTACGCTTCACTGTGTTCCTCTCTGGCTGAAAGCCGCAGAAACGTAAGGAAACAAGTAGAAATTTCGAGAGTTTCTGCTGAATCTATGCCAAGAAGCCTTCGTCGTGAGTCTGATTCCCGCTCCAACTCCCATCCTTTCCGCAGAAGACACAGAGGTGTTCCTAACGCTCCAAAGACTGAAGCAGCTGGGCAATGTGCGGTTCATCGGAGAGCTGTACAAGCAGGGGATTGTGAGTATCAGCACCATTCTGAACGTCAGCAGAGAGCTGATAGACAGCAGACTGCTGCATGGGCGGGTGGAAATAGCGGATTTGGTACTGGACGAAAGTCGCTTGGAGGCAGCGAATACACTGCTGGAGACAGTGCAAGGGCGGTTCCGGGCAGGGGCGAAGGTGAAGGAGGTGGTGGCGCTGATCTTTGTGACGCTGGGCAGAGTGGTGAAGGAGAGGACGGATGTGTCGATGAAGGTCAAGTTCAGACTGATGGTGAGGACTACATAGAACTTGCTGGAAGAGCAGAAGAGACTGGAGAGCCTGGAGAAAGCGGGAGAGCAGGACTGAATAGAGCTAAACTAGCTGACCCTAAAGGGTCCATTTCCGCCACTTCCAGCCCAATTCACAGAGAAAAGACACTTTCGGGTCCTGCCTCACTCCCTTTCCTGAATACATCCCTACACCAGTACTATTACTACCAACGCACTGAGTGCAGCTGCCCAGCCCTCGCTCAAGTCCTGCTGCTGCGTAGCGTTGTACGTCAAAGTGAGCACATCCACCTTCGCCAGGTCCTTCTCACCCATCAAAGTGGCCCACAGCGGGTAGTCGTCAGTGGCAATGCAGTACACGAAGTAGTGCCGGCCTGAGTCTAGGCCCTGCACTTTCAGTGTGTTGGTAGCGTTGCTGGTGTTGGTGGAGATACAGCCTTGGGGACGAGGGGAGTTGAGGGCGTCTACACCTATGAAGACTTGGGTAGGACTGGGGACTGGGGCTGTAGTGTTGAGGGCTACGCAGCACACTAAGCCTGCACTGGAGGCGCGGAGATGGAGGGAAGCAGAGCTGTTGGTGGAGCTGAGAGGCTGTGGGACCTGTGTCCAGCCAACTGCCTTGCGAGTGGGGAAGTAGTCGGGAGTCACAGATAGAAGTGGGTTGGAAATGCCCAGTTCGGACTGAATATCAGCCTCGAAGGCCAAATAGGTGTCTCCTATCAGTCTGCTCTGCACCTCTGGAGAGGGATCAGGCGCAAATCGGTTAGGCAGCAAGGAGTACAGGAAGGAGGAATAGGTGTAATTCTGCAGTCTGCGGGAAGTAGACAGGACCAAGGTGCCGTTATGTAGTCTTTGCGGGTGGATGCCAATATGCTTGGCTAGCAAGGAGGCGATTTTGGTGGCGAAGGCTGGCGCTAGAGAGCCTTGGAACTTCACTCGAAGAGGCTGCGGTGGGGGACAGGGCAAAGTGGTGAAATTCACCATCAAATCGACCCTTTCAGCCTGACTTTTGGCAGTAATGGGGTCTAAAAAGACCTGCAAAGTATAGGTAGTTTCCGCCCACAGCCAGGTCAAATCGAGAGTAGGCGGACTAACTGGGTCGGATAAAGCCAAAGCACCGGTCCAAGTCGAACTTATATGAGCCCTGTACAGTCTCCTCTGAAACCCACTCCAATTCTCTCTATACCCCGGGTCTGTTTCGCTTCTTTCCTGCGCCTTCGCCCTTCGCTCCTCTGGACTGGTAGGGGGAGCGCTGAGCAGTGAAGGCACAGAGCGGTACAGAGTGGCGAAAGAAGGCTGCGCACTGCCTTGCACTCCTAGCCACCAGTACAGAGTCCCGGGCACTGTAGCACTGGGTCTGAGGACTGCTGCAGTGGGGGTGAGCGCTTGCAGTTGGAGACTGAGCGCTGCGGAGGGCCAAGAAGAGTTGGAAAGCAGGTGGAAAGGGAGGGAAGCGGAGCAGGAGTAGGCGCCTGCGTCTGGGCCGGAAAGGCTGATTATGAGCGATTTCAGACTGATAGGCTCACTTTGAACGTATCCATTCGTCACATTAATGAGGAAAAAGCGCTCATTGTCATCAGGCCGAAAGCTGAGAACCGACGGCAGCACTATAATCGCCCTAGGCGCTCCCAATACATAAATATGCACATTTAGCAGCGTAGCAGGGGAATTGGACAGCCAAACTCGTATCGGCGGCGTAGCAGTCCCCGGCCACACGTCCGGAACCGCTGCAAACACCACAGACACAGGACCTGCTGCCTTCACTGATATACGGGAAGACAAAGGCTGGGCGTACTGTGCTGCATACACCCCACTCTGCACTGTCTCTTCCACTTTCCAGTCCACCACATACTCCCCAGGCAGCACACTTTTCCCTGCGGATATCCGAAAAGCAGCACTCCAGAAGCCTTGTGCCAGTGTGAATTGGTGGAATTGGGAGGTAAAGGAGAGCTGGCCCTGGTCTGGAGTGAGTGCGCTCACTTGGGTGGTCAGTGTGAGTCGCTTGGCCTCGCAGGGCTGGCTAGGACTGGCGGTGGAGAGGAGCAAGTCGGGGGTTTGGGTGCCTGGACTCACTTCGATAGGACGGTCCAGCAGGCCCAAAGTCGCTCCGTTGACCAAAATCGTGCGTCCAGGCGCATTAAAGCCGCTATACCCCGCATGCAACTGGGCATAGGAGCAAGCCAGCACCTCCCTACTAGGCGCCACCAGCTCTACACTCAACTTCTGCGCCCAGAAAGAAGTCTTCGGGAAAGTCACAAAGTCCCAAGCGTCGAAGTCCCGGCCTGGGGCCAGAGCCACCCTCGGCCAGCCCCATAGTGGGTTGCTGAGGTTGAAGATTGTGAGGGAAACAAGCAGTTGAGAGGTGTACAGTCTGCTGGTAGGGCCTAGAGACAGTGTGAGAGTGCTGTTGGCGGTCTGGCAGTTCGTCACAGACTCTAGAAGTAGTGGGAGTTGCAGGGAAATGGCCTGGGAGGTGTTTATAATGGAGACATTGCAGGTGTAATTGGCCTGGTTCAGGTCATAATTTAACGGAAATCTGATTCTGAGAGTGGAATTAGCAGTGACATTTCCATACAAATAGAGTCGAAAAGTCGCATTTGCTAACTCCCCCCTGTCCCTATTGCTCATTTCCACACTCCTAAAGTCCACCTTCCCCGGGGCCGAGCGCAGCTCTAGAAAGGCCACATTCAGCACAGCGGCAACACACTTCAACTCCGCGTCCAAGTGCCACACTGCGAACAGCCCAGTTCTGCTGACATACGGGTTGCGAAGGCCGAAGAAAGTGACTTCCAGCGGAGTGTGTGCAGGCCAGGGAGTGCTAACAGTGAAGCACAGCATAGAGTGACTGGCTGTGCAGTTGAGGGAGGGGAGGTGGGGACTGCTGCAGGGCAGTTGGTAGCTCCCTGTGACGCTTTTGGTGGCTTCGCCGAGGAAGTAGTCGAAGTCGGAGGGGAATTTGAGCCAGATTTGGTGGCCTGTGAGAAGGTCGAGACTGTCTTGCAGACTCAGGGAGTAGTCGGCGAGGACTCCTTTGGTGGCTGGCACAGGCTCGAAGCGGAGTACAGACATGGACTTGGGAGGCGAAGGGTTGGTGGAAGCCGCCTGCTGCAGAGACATGAGTGTGACTGAGTCCACATCGAGCGTCTCAGTGAACCAATAGGACGACACTATAAATACATTTTGAATGGGAGTGTCCGGCGTAGGGCAGTCCACCGCAGAGTCCAAGTACAGTTCATACCTAGTCCCTGGGCCTGTGGCAATGCCCAGAGTGACTTGCAGCTCCACCCCACTCAGGATGCAGCTTTCATACATCACAGGACTGAAGTAGCAGGAATCCTTCAAATTGCCTTGCAGAGCCGCCCATCCGCCGGTAGCTGTGATTCTTATAGTTCCGCACTTGGGAATTGCGTGGGGTAGTTGGAACTGCAGGTGCACATCCGCTCGCATGCCCGCTGCATCTGGGTATAGTCGCTTGTTGAGCCATGTCGGCACGCCAGTTGCGCCTCCAGACTGCACAGTTACTCGCAGGGCTGCTGTGACTTGGTACTGGTCCACTACTTGGTACCCTGCTGAGGTGGAAGTGCGGGTGGTAACACTGGTCAGAAAGTCGTAGGGAGACCCGGATACGCTCTTCGGAGGTAATAAGTGAGCAATCGTTATACGAACTTCCTGCTTATCCGGAAAGTCAGAAAACTGAGTAATCGTGACTGTGTTCCCCACATAGGTACACGTAACTGCCTTCTCATTGCTCAGGTTCTTCAACTCCGTAGCCCAGCAACTCGTGCAGGGCGTAGTGGCCCAGTTTCCATCCAGCACGACCACGATAAAGCCGCCCGCGTCCAGACCGTGCTCAAGTCGCAAGCCGACTTCCTGCGTGATGTCGACACTGTCAGGACCTCGGGCCACTACTGTGCTGGGAGTCACGTGCAGGCCTGTCACTACCCCTGCGTCAGCTGTCATTTGCACGTCTTTAAAGGAAGTATTGAGACAAGCACTGGTCTCCAGCCCATTCGCCCCTCCAGTGACCACCGTCAAATACACATTCCGACTAGGACGGCTCTTCGGCAGACAGTACCCATATATATGCAGAGTAGAAGTAGCCAGCCAGTCCACATACACCCCTGCCGCACTAGTCTGCAATAGCACACCCGCACTAGGGAAAGACTCACTCGGGGACGTAAAGAAGTAACTAGCAGGGAACAGGTACTCCAATAGTCCCATTGTGACCTTCTTATTGTCTGTCCAGCGGTACCCTTTCGGCAGCACAATGTATATCCATTGGGTGGACCCTGTGAATTGGCTTTGCTTGAGAGTGAGGTTGAGCTGGACTCCCTCTGCACTTACTTTGGCGGTATTGCCAGTGGCGGAGATGGTTGGGAAAGAGCTACTCGCAGTAGGCGTCGTGATATAGGTAGATGTACCTTCGTGAGTGATGTAGCGAGTTGTAGGGTCGTTAGGGAGTTGGTAGCAGCTGCGAATAGTGGCCTTTAGTCCGGCCCCCACTACCACTCCGGCTATAGGGAAAAAGACCGTCAGGGTGGTAGTGGGAGAAACAGGCCCGAGCCCCTGGATTCGCACATAATTCCGAGTATCTGAAAACACCAAATTCGCACTCGTATTGGGTATATCTGGAGCACAGGCATGTGGATAGACACTTCCACTAAACAAACCACTGCCCAGTCCTGCTCCAGTCATCCCCGTCGCAGTGCCGACCGCAAACCCCACTTCCAGCATGAAGGTCTTCCCCGTCTCTTGGCGGATACCCACTAATAGAGGACGGAAAGTGACGAATGCTGGAGCGCCTGGGATGTTATTGGAGCAAACCAGGGAAAAGCGGGGAGTCGGTGCCCAGCTTTGCGGAAGTATCCGGAATGCGGAGGTAAAGACTTGAGTCAGTTTGGGAGGTGTAGCCTGGTCCTGTATACGTAGAGAGCACTCGTAGGCTGTGGCTTGGTTGCTTGCAACTAACGGCATTGTCACAAATGCAGGCCCTGCGGTTTTTATACCAAAGGTAATATCAATCAGTCCAGTCATCGCACTCCCTGCCTGCCACCTTATACTGTTCCCCGCTATAGTCAAATCAGACCCTAAAGCAGGGTTTCCACCACTATTGAAGTCAGACCCTAGCGCAGGGTCCGTCCCTAACACCCACTTCTTCACTCTTCCATTTGCAGGGATGTATATAGCGAAGTCACTGGGAGCCGAAGTAAGTGGACAGGTCACTGTCACTACTGAAGTGCTAACAAACTCTGTGGCTTTATTTTTGGGAGAAATAAGGAAAGAGAGGTAAGTGAGAGCATTGCCCCAGTCTCCTGCCTTCGCCCCAGTCGACACCATAGTAAACCCTGCGGCTAGGCGGGAAGTCGTGCCTGTGGATACCTGAAAAGGCTGCAAATTGCTCCCTGTGTCTATATTGATGCTGTCTCCGTCGTAAGTGTTGATAGAGAGAATCTGCGCAGTAGCGCCTGCAGCACTGACCACAGACACTAAGTTCCTAATCAGAAATGTATGCTTCGCAGGGATTGCTGGCAAGTGCGAGACTGTAATCGTGCTTCGGGAGCTGGTTTCGCAGGTAGCTGTAGCGCTAATAAAGGCCACAATATAGCAATTCACAGCCGCTAGTTCAGTGGGGTCTGTGCCTTTGCCCCAGGACTCCGTGCATACGTCCTCTGTGACCACTAGCGTCACATGGCCGCCTGCAGGAATAGCGTTAACCACAGTGAAGCTGAGGTCCATGTAAAGGACCATTCTGGGCTGGATATCCGCTTTCTCCAGTCCCCAGGTCGGCTTCCAAGTGGCTACTGTGAGTATGTCCGGAGCCACTATCGGTCCACTGCTGTAAGTCCCTACTTCCAGCACAGTACTGGAGCCGGACCGGAGAGTGGCGAGTTTCCACACGAACATAGAGGGGAAGTAGGCTACAGCCGGGGTGGAAACTGGAGAAAGTAGAAGCTGCACAGCAGAGTCCTCGGCTCCTCCGGGCAAGTCCACAGCTAGGCCGTAGATGTACACCTTTTGAACCTGGCTTGCGGTCTTGGCTGTCACTGTGCAGGCTAGAAGGCGGGGGTTGGAGGAGTCGGAGCCGTTGTAGTAGTTGATTTTGCCTGGCAAGGGAGCGGAGAGGCAGACTGGGACTTGGCCGACAGTCCATAGAGGGCTGATGTCCAGTTCGAAGAGGTCATATCGCCACAGGGGTACTTTGAGCTGAGCTTTGAAGGCCAGAGTATTGCCAGAGCGGTTGATGACGTTGGTGGAGGCAGCACCCGAGAGTGCAACTTGGAGTGAAGCCAGCGGCAAAGGAGGTGACTCGATGTACAGGGAGGCGAAAAGCAGGTTGATGTCGAGAGTTTGGCTAGTGGGAGAGGAGCGAGTACGCAGGGAAACCGGCCCATAGGGACCCGCAGTGCTGGGGTTGATAAGGCCGGAAACCACTACTTGACAGTCCTCACCCGCGATATAGGTCTGCTTAGGGACCTGCAGCACTCTTCCATTCAGTCCACTCACTGTGAAGCCCTCGGGCAGCGTCACTTCCAGCACTCCCTCAGTGACAGCAGTCTCTACATTGAAGTAAAGGGTCATCTGTACACTGCTTTCTTGAGCGTTGTTCCTACTGAGCACCGCTGGAGCTGGGGCCCAGCTCTTGCGCCACCAATATATGCGGCCTGTGCTCAGCTGCGCTACAGCCACGCCTAGCAGCAGCACTACGACTCTTTCCATCGCCTAAATTACTAGAGTGCAGCGCATGTTCGTGAAGGAGGGAAAGCGCTGTATCCTTCTTTCTGGTAGTGATCTAGCGCAACAAGGAATTACGCATTTCTGTGCAAATAAAGACTGAGGACGCTTAAAGCCCTACTTGACATCCCCTCAAAGACTTAGAGACAGCCAGTTCTCTGCATTACAGTACCGAATTTCTCGAATCATCCGACACATAACAGTTCTTCGGATGCACTATTTTGGGACACTACAGCCTTGCCCAGGTGCACAGCTTCTACGCATTACCAGAGGCCGACAGGTTTCAACGGTCGGTAGTGCAGCCGGGAACTATAACTCATACTCGGCCATTCTATTCAGCGATGGAGTTTTGCAGGCCTGGCAGTACAGAAATCTGTACTGCGAAACCCCGAAGTACCTAAGAAGGCCGAAAGAAATAGCTCTGTAAAGAGTTTCCTCCCTCTATCTACTCTCCTTCAAACATCACCACGCGGAATTCCTTTCTTTTCGACCCTGCTGCAACCTGCAGCCTCAAGGTACCTTTTCAAACAGTTCAAGAGTTGTTATCTCTAGACTGTAGCCGAAGCACGAGCATTCTTCATGCGATGCTCTATGACTATTCCCAATTAGGCCTATTATATAACCTCTATTTCATTTTTGCCTCAGTCACTTTCTTTCCCTTGAGAGCTATCTCTCATGAATCAGTCCTCCACTCTGCGGATAAATTGCTAGAAATTGCAAGGGATGTCCGCACAACGAGTAGTGCAAAAGCCTGCAGCCAGCAGGACACACTAACAACTATTTGTTAAAACGCTAGGCTTAGTAGATCGGGAAGAGGGTCGTGACGACTGCGTTTGCATCGCTATAGTACTGCTTCAGCAGGTTTCTAATACTCCCCTCGTCTTTGAACCCCATAGCTTTGATACCGGGCACTATTTGGTCCACTATCTCTGGCTCTATGGTCTGCAGTTTGACTCGCAGCTCCTCCCCGAACAGTTTCCTACCAGCAACCAGTCTGAAAGTGCCTTTGATGGCTCCAGCGGAC
>Ga0247837_1009139_pt1 | contig 12043 bp, 9 predicted proteins | sample LaCtaG_2_FD_187115 | JGI IMG/M metagenome (GOLD analysis project Ga0247837, IMG submission 187115) | Freshwater microbial communities from meromictic Lake La Cruz, Castile-La Mancha, Spain - LaCruzMarch2015_14.5m | ecosystem: Environmental > Aquatic > Freshwater > Lake | place: Spain: Castile-La...
GGTCGGGGACATCATGAAGAAGATTGATCGGGCGAGGGCGAAGCTGGAGGAAATCGAACCCGGATGCACCCAGCCCGGAAGAAAAAAGAAGGCAAATAAAGCGTAAAGTTATTTGCGAGACACTACAATAGCTGGTTTTTAAAAAGCAACACAAGTCACCAATTGGAGCCTTATATTAATCCTTTTTTAATGAGTTTTTTGAAAAACATAAATATAACTCAGCAGGTTTTTTCCCGCCGACTCATCACTCTCAATGCTTATCAAATTCAAGCCTGCTTTCTCGGCCAAAGCAATTACAACCTCAGAGGGCATGCAATGAACTTTAAAACGCACCGCAGACCCTCCCTTGAACCTTCGATAAAGCGATCCCAAGCCGAAGGGCGCATTTTCTACAATCCAAGATCGAATTTTGGGGAAAATTTGCAGAGATCGGGAGCGTGATGGCAACTGAAAGATAACTGCTCCTCGTGAGCGACAAATCCGTCCAAATTCAGCAATGTAGGTTGGTGTAAATTGCGGAGGGATATGTTGAAGACAAATATGTGATGTAATCACATCAAAAGAATCACTGGTAAACTGGCTAAGAGTAGTCGAATCATTAAGTAAAACTTGGGCATTAGGCACATCATGCAAATTTGATTTCGCAAGTTCAATCATTGGGGCGGAGACATCGATCCCAACCACTTCTTCAGCCCTTTGGCTCCACGCCAGCGTGAGTCGACCAACCCCACATCCGAAATCTAAGAGGCGGCCCAGTCGAGTTCCATAACCTAGGCTCTTTCGGAGAATTTCATGGTAGCGGGCAACATCTTTTTCGCCCGTTTCAAAAAACTCGTTTCGATCCCATTTTCCTCCCTGCTGCTTATCAGAGGAAACAACGGCCCATAGAGGATCTTCAACGCCAAGTTGTTCCCAGATTTTTTTCTCTGCAACGAAGCTTTGCAGCTCATTTAATAGGCGTTTTTTATTTGCCGAAAAAATCATGATATTTTTTGATTAATTATAGTTTTATAAATACTAAGAGTTTCTTGGGCACACTTTTTCCAAGAAAATTGAGCAGAGCGCTCGCGGCCTGCATCGATAAGTTCGATTCTACGCGTGGCGGATTCTAAGAGACATTTCATGGCATGCAAAAATGCCGGTGGAGTTAGCTCAGAAAAGAGCGCTGCGGAGCCAACAACTTCCGGAAGGCTTGCCGATATTGAGCACACAACAGGGCACCCCAAAGTCATGGCCTCCAGAGGTGGAAATCCAAAGCCTTCATATTTAGAAGGAAACAACAAAGCTATCGTTCGCCTGTAAAGGTAAACAAGTTCGGCATCGTTGATGCGTCCCGCTTGAATCCAAGACTTGGGCCAGTGCCCCTCAAATTCGACGCCTTGCCACCGCGCGCCAACGACTACTAATGGAGGCAAGTTGCAGCCTTCTTTTTCAGCCATCATATAACATTCGCGCAGAAGACGAAGGTTTTTACCAGGTTCCAAACTGCCAACGAATAAAAAAAACGATGACGGAGTCGCAAAACCTCTCGGCAATTGTTCGGGAGAATCGGGAGAGAAATCACACCCGTGGTGAATAATGCTAATCATATGCGCCGAGATTCCTAGGAGTTTGATGGCTTCATCGGCTGTAAATTGACTGATAGCAATAATATGATTTGCATGGCGCAATTTACGAAGGCGAAATCGACCTGAAAACCGCTGCCATTTGCGAAACCTCTCCGGGTGACGGAAAATGGCTAAGTCGTGAAGGGTCACGATATGGGGGATATTAGCGGGTGGGGATACAAAAAAGCCTGTCGGCGAATGAAAAATATCTGTTCGAGAATTTGCGAGCTGTGGTCGTGCAATTAGCCATGGCCAAATCAGTTCTCGATAAGCGGTCTTCATAGACCTCTGCGGTTGCCGGTAAGCAAAATTATCAATTGGCCAAGCAAGCTCTTTGATTCGCAATGTCGCATCTGAATGTTGCTTTAATCCGCGTAAAAGCCCCTCCAGATAGCGAGTAGTCCCAGCACGAGTCGTATAGCGAGAATTAGTATCTATCGTAACGATCATGCCGGAAAATTATTTGAAAGGATGAAAAATATTAGATTACTAATAATTTTGATCTTACTTTTTGAATAGTAGCTTATTAGTTGTTAAGGATTAGCCCCAAGCCATCTGAATTTTTGGTTGACTTAATATTTGTGGCCCACAAGCCCTCTAAAATGGCAAGATTGAAAAACAAAGTTGGGAAAGATGACTGCACATCTCCATATATCATAACAAAAATGATAAATGAGGTTAAGATATTTATTGTTACAACTTGGTGGCACCTGAGCAAGATGGGATCATCCCATTGCATTTTTTGAAGTTGAAGATGTCTTTTAACAAAGAGATAATACATTAAAATGCCAGAGACTAAGCCAGGGACACCCAATCCCAGCAGCAGGCTCAGAAGCCCTTGATGATATGCGCTTTGTATTATCGCCCAATCGGTTGGATCAAAAAGTCCAGTTTTTGGGTCTGTTACGGCAAGCATCTCTCGGCTGCTAAAGGCGTAACCCTTACCAATAAGCCAATAATCTGGTATATACCGCAGTCCGCGCTTCCAAACCTCAATACGCCACTCGGTTGTGGATTCTGCATCTGAACTAATATGAGTCGCAATGCTAATACCAGGAAGAATGGAGAGCATTCGTTGTATAGAGGATGGGAGTGACGGAGCGAATAAAAATGCAAATACGTAAAAAATGAGAACAATCAATGTAAAAATGAGAATTTTGCCAAATGAAATGGCGCGATTGACTTTAAGCATGAGAGTGGTAAAGAGACCGATATTGAGCAATGAACTCCGAAATCCGCTTAGCCCAACAAGAATCAAAACCACGATTCCAAATGGGATACTCAAAAAAAGCGCACGTCCAAAAATGGATTGAACTGACAAAAAGTAGAATAGAATATTGTATGCTGATTGCCCTGCATATCCAAGACTAAAAAATCTCTCAATTTGCACGTTTCCTCCTGAAGCGAGTTGGGAGATTTGGCTCGCTGTTTGAGCGTCGGCTTGAACAAATGCTAGAAGGCTGCTACTCCCCGAAGAGGCCAAGAATCCCGCTATTACAGGTAAAAAAGGTGCAAGGGCGGCTGCAACAAGAACGGGACGCCACACGCCTTTTGATAAAGATGCGCGGGGAATTACAAAAACTAAGCTAATGGAGATAAATAATTGAATGTAAAACATTCCGCCCCATTTTTCGTCACCGAGAATGCGGAGCCCTGCCCCACGGATGATCATGATCATCAAAATTACGCTTGCAAAGACGATAAGCCAAGCGTGGGCTTTACTCCAAAGGATGGGCATTTTACGATCCATCGAATACCGCAGTATTGCCACGCCTGCTAAACTTGCTGCAAATACATAGAAAAGATTCATTTTACCCTCTAATTGTGGTAGTGTTAGTCCTGAAGAAAATGCAAACACTGTCAAAATCGTCAAAAGCTGCGGCAAAATGATTGAGATACTCAAGCAGGCTATCAAAATTAACAGATACAACAGTCGGTAATTTTCTTCAGCAAGAGATGATCCAATGACGATGGCTAAAATCGACGCAATCGCGCAGGCTATAAAGAAGGTTATGCGGGTGTTCATTTAAAAACTCCTTTTTTCCAAGTTGTGGATTTTAAAAATTTCTTGATAAGTTGACAATGTCTTTATAGCAACTTGTGTAGGGTGATACACATTTTCGACTTCGCGCTTCTGTTGCTTAGCCTCGAAAAGCGCTTTTGAAAAATTTCTTGAAATTTTCGCCAAAGTCTTTGCCAAATCAGCCGGTTGATTAGGTTCAAAAAGATGCCCACGCTGCCCGCCTTCTAGAAGGGCTGGAATTCCGGCTGCATTGGCCCCAACAGTGATTCGTCCAGAGCACAAAGATTGAATAAGCGAGAGAGGGGATGTTTCTTCCAAGGATGGCAAAACAACAGTATTGGCCCATGCATACTCAGCAATGAGGTCTTCGTCGGAAAGCAAGCCCCGTAATAGCACCATACCTTGCAGTTTATGAAGTTGAATTTCTGATTCCAGCTCCTTTGCCGCGCCTGGAGCTGATCGTCCGATGAAATGGCATTCAAAACGGATATTCATATCTTTTAAAATTGCACATGCCTGAACAAGAAGCTTCTGATTTTTTCGTGCTGACAATATTCCTACACAGATAATCTTGAGCAATCCGGGCGTGGCTGGCTGAATCTCAAAAAACTCATGATCGATAGGATTTGGGATGTTCCAAATCCTTGGGGACGCGAATCCTTGAATGTATTCATCGACATAGGGTGAAATGGAGATAATGTTTTTGGCGCGAGAGACAGCTAAGCGTTGGAAAATTTCTCGGATGAAGTTTGCCAATACTCCACGAGACAAAAGCCGCGCGCCTTTGGTTTCTCTCAACACAAGACCATGTATTGTTATGACATGAGGCCCGTTCCATGCTGCTGTTGTGATCAGGTATTCTGAAGTCGGCTGAGCATGGCATAGCTGGGGAGATATTTCTAAAATTTTCTTATGAAGAGTTTTTTTTTCAAAGAAATAGCCCGTTAAGGTTTTGAAATGGCTCTTACAAGGGAGATAGTGGTAAGTGACCGATCCTGAGACGCGAGAAAACTCCTTATGCAAACCGTCTTGGAGAGATACAGCATGAACTTCTATGTGCGGTATCGATTCATACTCTTTCAAAAGCGTTTCTGATACCTTTAGAACACCTGAACCTGCCGGATCCCCCAATTTCGGGAGAAGACTGAGGTAACAAATTTTCATGAGCACGGTTTGGTCGCTGTAATCCAGATGCAGGCACCTTCGTTTGATGGGCACTTTGAAAGAGAGGAAGTGACTGCCTTGGAAAGCGTTTTAATCCAATGAGATTTGAGGGATGCAGGGAATCGCCTTTCAATAAACTGAAGAGCAGGAGATTGCAAAAAACGATAAATTTGTGAAAAATTAATTGGCTGATACTCGATTAATTCGTCAACTCGGAAACCAGCTGAACTTAACTGACCTTGGACTTCAGCAGTTGAAGGCTCTTGAAGATGTCCGAATAGTGAGATTAAATGGATTTTATCAGCCAGACCTCCCAAAGCAAGGAGATGATTTGAAAATTCCCCTATTGTCATAGTGAATAAAAACTTCCCTCCTGGACTAAGAATCCGAAAAACTTCTTGAAACACTGCATCAAGGTTGGGTAAGTGCTCTAAAACCGAGTTTGAAACCACAACGTCGAATGATGCAATTGCAAATGGCATTGATGATGCGTCTCCCCATGTGCTTTTTGCGATCGGCAGTATTTGCCTACGAACACTCAAAGAATCTTGATCATAGTCGATGCCGCAGGCGGAATCGGAGAATCCTGCCGCATCGCCGAAGATGCCATCCCCGCAACCCAAATCAAGGACGCGTCCTTGGATCAATTGAGCATGGCGTCGAAAAAGGGTAACTTCTTGAGATCTCCAGAAGCTATGAGCAAGGGTGTCGAAGCAGGGCCAAAAAACTCCATTTACCTCAAGCACCGAGATCTTTTGACTGCCCTGCACGCCCGCTCCTGCTGTTTTTGGGGAATCAATGCACGACTTAAATTTCAAAGAGCGTCCATACAGCCAAGTTCTGTCAATCAATCCCAACAAACGAAAAGATGATTTGATCATGGGAGCAATCCTTCGAATTGGAGGAGATCTCGGATGCCTTGTTGAAAATCAATCTGCGGTTCCCAATTGGTGATACTTTTAAGCAGGGAAATATCCGCGATCTGAACCAATTTATCTGCACGGCGGAAGCGTAGTGGGTCGGATTGGATCAAAATTTCTCGATTCAAATGAGAAGAAAAAATTTGAATCAAGTCCTCGACGGATGCACTTACCCCGCTGGATACGTTGACAACGCGCCACCTCTCCGGTGGATTGTCGGCAAGACGCTTCAGAGCGTGAGCGGTATCTATTGTGTGGATGTAGTCGCGTCGAGGCTTGATGTTTCCTAAATGTAGCACATTGCTTTGCTTAAGTTGGTGAATGATTTCTGGGATGATATGAGCATTGGTTTCACGCGGGCCATAGTTATTAAAAAGTCGCAAGGCGGTTACGTTTAATCCCTCTTGTTCGGAAAACCTTTGTGCGAGCTGCTCGGCAAAGAGTTTACTCAATCCATAGATATCAACTGGATCGACACGACTGGTTTCAGAGAGCGGATTTATTGAATCTGCATATACTGCCCCGCTTGATGCAAGTAAAAAATGACCAACTTGCGCGCGTGCACAGGCGGACAATAAGGACTGCGTCGCCTCAACATTGACCCGCAGTGTGCGCTCCGGGTTTTCATTGCACTCTGGGATATAATGAATCGCAGCTAAATGAAATACAATGTCTGGAGCAATATCTCGAACCGCGCTTTGGAGTTGATCGGAGTTTGTTATATCCACTTCCACACAAGGAATATGAGCCAGATCTTCAATTCGCTCCGCAACTCGGTTGCGATTGTCTAAGATGACCACCTCTCCAAATTGAGACAGTTGTCGAACAAGTTCATTCCCAATAAAGCCAAATCCGCCAGTGACAAGATACATAGGTTATTTAAGATTTGCTAATATTTTTTTTGCAAAATAATATAATCCAATAAATGGACTTTGTTTAATAGCTTTTGCTCCCTGAATCCAATAACCTTCCGGTCGGTGTTGATTGAAGAATGTCGCGCGCGTAGCCTGCCACCAATCGAATTGTGGAACGAGTGAGCGAACAGAGGCTTCTTCCTGATCGCTAGTAAAATGGAATCCTCTCCAACTTTCAACTTCCGCTCTTGTGGGGTTGTGGAAAAACTGTAAAAAGTGATTGCAAGCCAATGTCGCAATATCTCGCATCTGGGGATAATGAAAAGTGAAGGATTTCGCGCAATATGATGCCGCGAGTGCTACACACTGCTGGTGGTCCTCAAGTCCCCACTCAAGGGCAAGATCGTTACGTGGGGATTTTAGAATTGGGTGCCATAAGCCCATGCTTTGATGGTATCCAGTAACAGTCCCGTGATCGGCTGCAAGAAAAAGCTCGATAATGTAAGATGCCTCATTAGGAAATTTTTTACCGAATAAATCATTGTAAAATCCAAACATGCCAAGCATTTGGTGAGCGGAAGCTCCCTGAACGAGACCGAAGTAGAATCCGATTGTGTTCATGTCTTTCCCCATGGCGGTCAGACTTCGGGACAAACTTGCTTGTAAATTTCCATGCCAACCGACATCCACGATTGCGGATTTTGTGCCATCAAAAAAACGTTCTTGCTGGAGATAGCTTTTAAGCTCGGCGCGTTTGAATGCGGCGTTATTCAAAATGGATGCCCCCCAAGGATTTGTCTGGATTAGGTCTAGGAGAAACTCACGATTGATCGTTTCTAAACAGAGGCCCTTTGACCGAGCAAAGTCAAAAAATGAGGACGCCTCTGAGGGACTTAAACCGAGGCGCTGAAGGATTTTTGCAGGACTTGGAGAGGTTTTCCCGGCAAAGAGCCAACTGAGACGAGAGAAGTTTAAGTCGGTAATGCCGGGCGCATGCCATGCTTGTCGAGATCCATACAGGTAACGGATATCGACATCAAGATCCCATGATTCTTTAAGCACTCGGGCAACGCGGGTTAAGACTTGTCCATCGCGCGAGACAAAATAAAGGCGTTTGATTTGCTGGTCTTCAGCACAACGAAGAACCCACCATACATATGCAAAAATGAGAAATCCTGCAACATTGACTGAGGATTCTACAAATGGCCTTGTTTGATCTTTAGACTCTGCTGATAACTGCAGGCGAGACTGACGCAGTGCACCCAGCAGCTTGCTTTTTGATAAAGCATCGATGTTGGCAATTTTACTCAAGGAGTGCTCTCGAGGTCTCAACAGCACATTATCAAAGAGCGTGGCTTGAATGCCGAATTTGCGAGGAACTCGATAGTCAGAGTGAGGGTTGTCACCTGTATGTTCCCATTTAAAATGCATCCCATTCATTTCCTGAATAAGCGCTTGATACATGGAGCCGCTGTGCTTGCTCAAACCACACTCGCAGGAAACCAGCAATCTGTCTTCGGGTAAACAAAGAGATTCTCGTTTTAATACGCTGCGAATCGTTTCGGAGGGAAGATACATGTCGGAGAGAAAAAATATCCGGTCAACTTGAGTCCTCGCGTGCTGAATTTTCTCCCGAATAGAATGCACGCCTGCTAAGCAACTTTCCTCTATATTGATCTCGACCTGCATTGCTTCAAGCATTTGCTCATCTGTCCATGATAACTCCACCTGCAATTCATGGTAAATTTGTCGCAGCGTCACCTCATGGTGAGGGAGTTTCCGCCGAGCCCGAAGCTCTGCATCGATACGAGATGAGAAAAAAATGGAGGGCTCTTTAAAAAAAAGCTTTCGAGCGCGCAAGACCTGGCCCAATTCCAAAAACAAATCCTGGGGGATCGCGTATTTCCGCGTCAACGCTGTATCAAAAACATCAAAGCTTGCTATCCGTATCATTGCAGTTCCTTTAAAACAAGTTGAGGTTATAGTTGATGAAAGAATCGTTCTATTATCTATTTCTTTGCGTAGCCCAAAAGATTAAGAGAAAGGGGCAATTTGCGACCTACTTGGGGACCCAATTCTGCCATTACTTGCAACCTCCGAAACCAACGAAAAAAGCAGAAAGCCCACCAGTGCCTAGAACCTGCAACAGGAAGATACCAGAACTTTGGCCTGGAAATAAACTCCATAGAAGTAACGGCAATATCAACAAATCCAGCATTGTGGAGAAGAAAATCCAAACTATCCTCTGTAAAACTGCTACAGTGGGTAAAATCATTATATCTCCACCGCATCGCAAGTGTAGAGTTCGCATTTGGAACAGTGCAAAGAAAGTCACCGCCGGGTTTGATCGTTCGGTAGATCGCTTGAGTAAAAGGAAGTTGCAAGCTACAGTCGATATGCTCAATCACATCCATACATAGGATGATATCAAACTGAGCCCTGTGCTTATCAAGAAAATCAACCGTATCTTCGGCGCAAACTACGTCAAGTCCTCTTGATTGTGCTGTTTGCGATTGCAAGGGGTCAATATCAACGCCACAAACATCTGTAACACCGAGTTTTTTGGCCGCAAGCAGGGCAAGTCCAGTTCCGCAACCGACATCTAAAAGCGATCTATGCTTTATGTTGTTGATGTATGGCCGTAATAGGTTTGCGCAAAAGTTGACCTCTCGATCAATTGCTTCTTGAGAGTTAGAGTGCCATTTTTTGTAGTAATAATTGTAGTCTAACTTTTGCATATAACCAATATTTGTCGATAAATCATTGGAAGTCTGAACGGAGCGAAGATGGCTTTGAGTTGCTGGTAACCGCTGGCCCGCAAGCGACGAAATAGAAACGACGATAGAAAGCCCGTGCAATAAAAGCTGGCGAAAAGAGTGAGGGCGGCACCAGAAACTCCAAATTGACGGGTCAGAAGGAATGCCAATGGAATCGTGATTAAGATGCCAATGATTGCAATAACAAGATGAAAAATATTGGCACTCTCAACAAGCATAATTTGGGCTCGAACGCTTGCACTAAATGTTACTGGTGCAGTCCATGCGTGGATAATCAAGACTGGAATGGTTGCAACATAACTGGGTCCGTAAATAAACGGAACAACAATAGGTGCTGCAATGGTTGCTAACAAAGCAACGCTCACTCCCAGCCAAGTCAAGATATCGTATAGTAGTTGACAAAAATTCTCATAAGCTTCCGGTTCATTGGTCTTCATTCGAATAACCATGGGGTAAATTGTAGATAAAACTGCAAAGGGTAAAAATCCCCAAAGCTCCATGATTCGCACTGAGGCATAATACAGCCCAAGTCCGTTATCTCCCAAAGTGGATTTTATTACAAGCTGTTCGCATCGAAAAAACAACGCTAGAACTACCCCTGATACCATCAGTGGCCATGATTGGAAAAGTAGTCGTTTAGCAATAGCAAAAGAAGGCTTTGCATGAAATAACTGCTTTCCATCAGTATAATAGATAAACGATAATCCAATAGCACATATTATGGACTCCACTAATTGCATAAGCGCAAATGCTTCTATCGGTGCATTCACGCAAACTAGCGAGATTTTGAGCGCGCTAGATAAAATACTTGTTATCGCTCGATTCTTTGCTAGAATCTTTGCCTGTATGGACTTCTGATACCAAAGCTCAATTACATCAAAGGCGTTTGGAAAAAAACTGAGTGAGACGATCAATACAAGGAAAGCGGTTTGCTTTCCATCCTCCAGCAACAGAGCAGAAGCAACGCTTAGTAGCATGGCAAGCGCTCCTCCCGCGCATCTCATGCAAAACGCGGTTGTTAAAATTTTTCCTGCATCGGATCTGTTCTCAACAAGTTCCCTTATTACGATTCCTTCCAATCCTAAAGTTGCAATGGCTCCAAAAATCGCGGCTAAACTGATCACGTAATTCAGCTCACCAAAACGATCGACACCGAGGTATCTTGCAATAATGCTGAATGTTAAAACGCCGATTAAGACCCGAAAAAAACGATTCGCCAAAATCCAAAATACATTTTCCGAAAATCTGTAGAGTTTGCTTTTATTCAATGAGGTGATTTAATTTTTGTAAATACTAAACGCAGCAGCATAAGTTGTTGTATAGCTTCGCTCACTTAAAAATGAAGAAATTGTATTTTGTGGATCATAAATATCTTTTTTGGAAATAAGAACGATATCAGGAATTGGAAGACCGTGGAGTTCCTCTGCGGATAGTCCCATGACATTTATAACTTTTTCATTGAATTCCAACCTGTAGTAGTTGGCCGCAGCGCTGTCGGCAGCCCACCAGATTGTTTGCCTATCTTCGAGGCCAGAGTTGGCGATCTGAGCGGCACTGCGGTAGTCATCTTTTGCGAAGCGCGGGCTGAATCTTATTGTCAGGCTGGAGAAAATGAGCAGCAGGCAGAGAGCTAAAACAACTGCCCAGTTGAGTTTTTTATGGGATTGGCACAGTTTTAGAATGCCAAGGCTCACAAGCAGAAGAACGAACGGAAGGATTGGCATCAAGTGTCTGCCCAGCACTCGGAAATGTGCGATGTGGCCAACGGCTAACATGGATAAAGCACCGCATAATGCCGCAGCGAAAATGAAAAATTCTGTGCGATGCATTCGAGAGTTTTTCGTGATATAAAGCGCGCTTGAAATCCCAAAGGCTGTGAGGGCTATTACCAGAGAGGCGAGAGGCAAAAAGAATGGCTTCAGCGCGGTGATGCCTTGCTCACGGAGGCTCAAACGATCCGGGCCAAGGCCAGAGAAACCGAGCAACTCATAAAAGCAGAATCCTATGCTGAGAAGATCTGTTTTGCCAACTCCCGACGCGCGAGCACCTTGGCTGAGGGTCCAGAAATAATACATTCCTAAGCCACACATGCCGATGCTTGTAACCAGCAAAGCAACGAGATTTTGCTTCGAGCTAAAAATGCTGTGCCAGACAGGTTGGTGAATGAGAATGACGAGAAATGCAAGCCCAAACCAAAAAGTAAAAATAACGCCCGTAAGGCTGGATCCACAGAGCACGATAGCCCCTATGCAGAAGACGGATAAATTTTTATCAAGATTTGGCGTCTTTGACTGATTCCACAGTGCCACGAGAATGGAGGTCGCTCCGAAAAACTGAAGCACATAGGGCCTGGCTTCATCGAGATACACCCAAAGCATCGGTGAAAAACACATTAGGAAAATAAAAGCCAACTTGTGGCGGCTTTCAGCGTCCCACAGATAAAGAAGAACGGCCGCGCTCAAAGTGAAGAAAGGAATGTTTAACGCTCTTAAAGCAAATTCGCTATGACCAAATACTTTCTCCCATGCCCAGAGCAAAAACATATACAATGGCATCTGCAAATCGGAACCGCCGAGTTCTTTCATTTTTTCCCAGAAAGGCATGAAACTTGGCTGTATTGCCTTCATAGCGCTATTGCCTTCATCAATCCAGAGGGATTGGTTGGATACTGCAATTGCTGCGATAAGCGTTACAAAAA
>Ga0247837_1009144_pt1 | contig 12035 bp, 14 predicted proteins | sample LaCtaG_2_FD_187115 | JGI IMG/M metagenome (GOLD analysis project Ga0247837, IMG submission 187115) | Freshwater microbial communities from meromictic Lake La Cruz, Castile-La Mancha, Spain - LaCruzMarch2015_14.5m | ecosystem: Environmental > Aquatic > Freshwater > Lake | place: Spain: Castile-La...
GGTTTTTTGTGCCGCTCACTGATCTTTCAGCCGACTGAATTCTAGGGTGTGTTTAAAAACTACCGGTGAGTTGAGATTTGACAGCGAAGGAGTATGTGAGCGGTCCATGCAACTATGCCCGTCATTCCAGAAAGTGGTGCCTCAGGTTGAGGCCCTTATAATTGCCAGAGATCCTTAAATACCATAATGCGGCTGGTGTTCGGGAGGGTAGACCCATCACCAAGCTCTCGCTGGTCATTGAGAGGTTACTCTTTGTGTTGAAGGAGGGCGTGGGCTGGCGGGCTATTCATGGCCCTGAGGTGGCTTGGTGCACAGTTTATGCCCACTTTAGGCGCTGGACCAAGGAGGGTATCCTCGCAGAGTTGTCACAGATGCTGCCCTGGGAGAGCACCCTGGAGAGTCGCGTGGGTGCCATGGACTCCACCCATGTCAAAGTGCATCGCTCTGGCTGCAACCCCGCTGGAGGCCAGGCGGCGCAGGCCATCGGCACCTCAAGAGGGGGGCTCAACACCAAGATTCACGCCATCGTGGCGGACAATGGTGAGCCTTTGGCGATGTGCTTCACGGGTGGTAACAACCACGACAACCCTCAAGCGCAAGGACTTATCGAGGCCATGGACACAGAGGCCGGGGTGGGAACCCTCATCGCCGACCGCGCCTATGATGCCAATGCGACTCGCGCAACGATTGAAGCGGCGGGATGCCAAGTGTGCATCCCGCCGAAAGCCAACCGAATCTCGCCCGCCACCTACGATGAGGCGACTTTTGCCAGGCGGCATGTCGTCGAGAACTTCTGGGAGGTGCTCAAACGTCTGCGCCGCGTCTCAACCCGATACGAAAAGCTCAAGCAGAGCTTTGAAGCTTTCATTCACCTCGCCATCCTTGTCCAACACCTCAGAGGTCAGTTCCAATCAGCCCAGTTCCGCAGAGCATCGAGTTTTTAAACACGCCCTAGTTAGTCGGGAGGCTGAGATGCCAAGATCGGCACTTGGGGGGCACTTTGAGCGGATCATTCATCATAGCACACATTTCGGACTTCGAGTTTTAGGAAATCCCCACTCAGTGATGACGCTGGCACGATGTGCATCGCCCACTTGCACATTCATCCTCGTCCTCGAATCTTTGAATCTGGCGAACGCCAGCAGCGTGATCTTCGAGGACGAGGAGATTCGTTGGTCGTGAACTGGAAAAAATGAATTCCTGACAGTCTGCACTGGACTTTTTCCTGGCAACTGGAGAAAGGCATTGACGCAAAACCGCCATCCCGGCTAAATAGTAAATTCCGATAAATTCCCGCAGCCTCCTTAACACCCGCCATGAGCGAATTCGAGAACCAGCCCTCCCCGCCGCCGCCAAGCACACCAAAGACCTCTGCTGTGCCGCTGAAAAAGGAAACCGTGCGCATTACCCTGCGTGCCCGTCCAGGAGCAGGCTCTACCCAGCCGCGTGAGGCCACCACACCGGTCAATCCAGTGACCTCTGGCGTGTCGTCAGCCCCGCCTGCGCCGCGCAAGGCAACTGCCCCGATTCAACTGCCCTCTGCGCCGCTGCCGCCGCCTGCGCCGAAGTCTTCGACCGCGCCTGTGAAGCTGCCGCCCGCGCCAGCGGAGGTCTCCCGCAGGACCACCACGGCCATCCCGGTGGCTGCCGCCCCGCCTGCGCCACCACCGTCCGTGCCCGTGCCTGTGCCGCCCCCGGCCCGCCCCGCAGCAGCGCCACCCCCTGCGGCGACGGTGCCGATGTCTCCACCACGTCCGCCGACCGTCCCAGGTGCAGGCGCACCGCCAGTCCCAGGTAGTGCCCCGCGCCCCCCTGGCGCGCCGACGGCACCGCGGCCTATGGCCCCTTCAGGCCCTGGTGGCCCGCCGCGTGTGGAGGTAGGCACCACTACCTCCCCCTTGTCAAAGCCCGCCCCACGCCCACCAGGCGGTGCGGGTACATCCCCGATGGCAGGTGGATCCCCCGGCACTGCCGCACTGCCCAAGGCCACTGTGAAGCTGCAGCAGACGCAGCCCATGGCCCGCCCCAGTGTCTCCGCCCCGCCTAGCGCCCCTGTGAAGCGCTCCGCAGCAGCAGATTCCCAGCAATTCTATGAGGAAAAGGATCCCGAAGCGGGCCTAATGCCTCTCACCGTCGTCTGCCTGCTTCTTTCCGTCGTTCTCATGACCGTGCAGATGTTCGGTAGTGACCGTGTTTCCTCCAGCCCAGACTCCTTCATCATGGTGCCGCCGCCGGTGCCGGTGAAGTGGGAACTGCGCAACGCCGATGGTAGTTGGACCAATAACTTCCGCAGTGCCTTGCCCCAGATCCCGCAGTAATCAGCTTCTGTCACCGTATTCATCCTCAATCCTTCCTCATCTCATGCTCCTCGCCTGGTTGGTTTTCATTCTTTCAGTTGTCACGCTCGCCTTGAATTTCATGGCCAAGAGTGGTAGCGCAGGATTCTAATGGCCCTGTTTTCTTTGCTCCTCTGCCACTCCCAATGCCACTAGCCAGGGCAAATTCATGGAGTAGTGATGAGGCCAAAACGGAATCTGTCCCTCAGTTCTCCTGATAGATTCTCCGTCGGCACTTTCGAGACACCCTCGGAGTGCAGCATGGTGACTATTTTTTCATCAAGGCTCTGAATGCGGGCGTTTTTCAGGACTGCCCCGGAGGTCAGTTGTACTTTTTCAAAAACCATCCCCACAGATTCTTCCCGCACGCGTTCCACTGCCTGGACCATGGAGCGCTCCATTTCCTCGCGCTGCTGCTTGAGCTTGGAAACTTCCTTGCGGCGCACTTCGTGTTCACCCTCAATGATCCGGGCGGCGGTTAGCAGCGCGGCGGCCTCCCTACGCATCTCCAATGATGCCCGGTGGGTGCCAATGGCCTGCTCAATGGCTCCCAACTGCTGCTGGGCCAGGGATAGTTCCTTCATCGCCTCATCCTCCTCCGTGGTGTAAAAAATAAAGTACACTGTGCCAAAGATGGCCAGAAGACAGACTGCGTAGGCGATGATTTTTCCTTCCATGACTGGGGTGGTGAGTTTGCTTTCAACGGCTGTGCTTGGCGAGGTAGTCATCCAGCTCACGCTGGAGATTTTCCACCTCCTTCTGCACCGTCTCGTGCTCGATATTCAGGCTGCGTCCCTCGGACTTCAGCCCTTCCATGCGGTTCTTCAGCTCACTAATCTGCGCCTTGCTGGGGTAATTGTAGCGGCCCAGGTCTCCCAACGCGTGTGATTCTGCCTCGATGCTTTTTAGCGCGGCCTGTTGCTCAGTCGCACTCAGACGCATCTGCGCTGCTTGGTACTCGATCTGCGACTTCTTCCCGCAGCCGGTATTGAGCAGCGCGGTCGTCGTCACAGTAAGTAGCACCGCGCCACGGCGAAGTGAATGACTCAGATTCTCCATAGGCGCTAGTAGGATGTGACTCTGGGAATGACAAGCGGCATTTTCGTCATGCACATGATCCATCTAACTCCACGCCAGAATTTACATTGTTCAGCGCACGGGTGAAAAGTCCGTGGCCTTCATATACACGCTTTTCACCCCGTCTGGCTGCGCGAGGGTCAGGGGACCATCCTTTTCGGACTCCGCATTGGCATTAATCCAATCAGGATCGGCACGGAAGGCGGTGAAGGAAGCTAGTCCCGCCTCCTTGCTGGCGTGGGAAAGGATGTAGATCAGCTTCGTTCCTGCACCTTTGGCAGCGTCTGTCGGCGTCCAGTAGGCCAGGTGCTCCATGCCGTGCTTGGTGAACAGGCCGATGGTATGGTTTTTGAAGCGGGCGTGCAGGGCATCGAGTTTACCCGCGGGCGTGGTGTAGGTGCGCATCTCGAAGACGCGTTCCTTGTCACCGGCACCGACTTTGACGGGCGGGGAGTATTCGGTCGTGGTCATAAATATGGACTCGGGGGCCTTGGCGAGGATTTTGCCCGCCGCCTCGCTGGCCTTGCGGGCCGCCTGCCAGTCGGGATCAGCACCGAATGCCTTCCAGTTGTCCTTGGCCGCATCACGGCTCTTGTGGGCGATGACGTAGATCAGCGTGGTTTCCGCGTCGTCTGCTCTTTCGAGGGGAACCCAGTAACCTATGTTCTCCATGCCATGCTTCTCGAAAATTTTGCAGGTATGATCGCGGAAGCGCGCCAGCAGGGCATTGAGCTTACCCTCGTTCGTGGTGTAAATGCGCAACTCATAAGCGCGGGCGTCATCAGCAGCGGTGAGAGTGGAGGCCAGGCCCAGTAGGCCCGATCCCAAGAGGGCAAGGAAGGATACACGGTTCATCGGGTTCACGCTGGCTGACATGGGCGGGGAATGCAAGTGCGATGGGAGTTGCCGCCATTTTGCAGCCGTGTTGAACGCCCCAGATTCCAGTTTGACAGGCCAGAGGGGCTGCCTTATACGCTCCGCCCCCCTCCAGCAGACCCTCTATGGCAAACATCAGATCTTCAGAAAAAGACATCCGCAAGACCGCCAAGCGCACTGCGGCCAATCAGGCCGTGAAGAGCCGCATTCGCACCCTGCGCAAGAAAGTCCTGAGCGCGATCGAAAAGGGAGATACCGCGGCTGCTAACGCCAGCCTCAGTGAGTTCGCTTCCGCCACGGACAAGGCTTCCAAGACCAAGGTGCTCAAGAAGAACACCTCCTCCCGCCTCAAGAGCCGCCTAGCCCTGAAAATTGGCGCATTGGCTAAGAAGGCGTGAACCTTTGGGAATAGACCGACCTTTTCTGCACCCACCTCGCCTCTGGTCAGGTGGGCTTTTTGTGGCTTGATCCCGCCTTTCTCGCAGCTTCCCTTTGCAGCTTCTTGCCCGATTCATCCGCACCATGATTCCACGTCTTCCCATCGCCCTTAACGGACCGGTTTTCTCACGTCTCGTCTATGGCACCTGGCGCTTTCTGGACGACCCGGCAACGGCGAACTCCGATGACCTCATCCAGCGCCTCCATGCCTGCCTGGACCTGGGCATCACCACGCTGGACACGGCGGAAATCTACGGCCTCTACCGTGTTGAGGAATTCATCGGCCAGACTTTGAGACGGGAGCCTGGCCTGCGGGAGAAATTCGAGATCATCACCAAGTCAGGCATCTATGTGCCGTGTGATTTTCATCCTGATCGCACTGTCGCCCACTACAACGCCACGGCGGCGCGCATCATCAAAAGCGCGGAAAAGTCGCTGCGGCTGCTGGGCACGGACTACCTGGACATGCTGCTGGTGCATCGCCCTGACTGGCTGACCAGTGCGGATGAGACTGCCGAGGGGCTGAACCGACTGCTAGAGGACGGCAAAATCCGCAGCGCAGGTGTCTCGAACTACAACGTGCATCAGTTTGATCTGCTGAACTCCCGCATGGACCAGCCGCTGGTGACGAATCAGATCGAGTTCAGCCTGCTGCACATGGACCCGATCTACGATGGCACGGCAGACCAATGCCAGAGGCTGGGCATCAAACCGATGGCCTGGTCCCCCCTGGCGAAAGGCGCGCTCATGGACCCTAGCGAGCCAGCCTCGGCCCGACTCGCTGCGAAGGCGGCAGAACTTTCCGAAAAGTATGGCGGGGCCACGCTCGACCAGCTCGCCTACGCCTGGATCATGGCGCACCCCTCGCAGCCGCTACCGATCATCGGTACGAACAAACTGGATCGCCTCATCGCCACGGCGAAGTCTTCCGAAATCAAGCTGGAGCGCGAGGACTGGTACGCGCTGTGGACAGCGGCGCAGGGGCATGGTATCCCGTGAGGCAGTTGTTTAGAGTGATGGTTGATAGCCTGAACCTGATTCCGTTTTGTAGTCCCGGCTTCAGCCGGTCTGGGGCGAGCGCATACTGACGAAATTCAGCCTTAGTTTAGGGTCATTCCTCGATCACATCACCGCCAGTTGTCTGGACGAGCTGAGTATTGATGGTGTCAAAGGCAGAGCCGCGCTGGTAGGCATGGATGTAGAGCCGCTGCTTGCGGCGCTGGAGGTTCTCCCGCACGATGTTGATCTGCTTGAAGTCCGTACGATCCTGGAAGTCAGCAAACCAGTAGAGCGCGTCGGCTGAGCGCACCTGCTCGCACAACAGCGCGGTCCAGGTGTAGCCAGTGCCGACGTTGTGGACGAAGTAGGTCTGAGGCCGCTTTGAGAGAAGGCGAAAGATGTCTTCCATCGGGATGACATCACTGGGGCTGAATTTGAACTTGCGCGCTTCATCCAGGGTGCCGCCGCTCAGGCGCCAGTATTTTTCAAAATCAATGCCAGAGGTGCGAAAGACCTCCTCGCCATCAAGCCCCTTCGGCGGGGGGCTTTCCAGCCCGCAGCCGTAGAAAAGGATGACGATGCTGTCGCGCGCGACCTTATCCACCTCGGCGATGACGCGGGGCAGGTGCGGGGCCATAGAGGCGGAGACATCTAGGATCAAAGCCAGGCGCTTGGCCTTAATCTCGCGGCCAAACATTGACAGGGGCTGGAAGACCATGCCGCTGCGTGCGCCGAGCCCCATGCCTTTGCCAAAGCCGCCGCCACCGCCGCCCAGACCCATGCCACCGCTGAGCTTCCCGCCGCTGAGCAGATCGGTGGCCTGGGGCAGGTCCAGGAGATCAGGCACCTCCTCGGGCAGGACGACTTCGGAGATGGAGGCTGCGGCGATCTTCCGCAGGGGCATAGTTTTTAGCCAAGGGTTTTTCTTCTGCTGAATCTTGTGCTGCAGATCCTGGGCGGCCTCCTTCCCCTGCACACTGCCGCCACCTGGCAGGAAGTCCACCTGCGGGTCCACGACCTGTTGCATGACGATGAAGGCACCGATGAGCAGCAAAGCTGCATGGATTCCGATACTTAGGGCCAGCGAGCGCCCGCCCCAGCGCTCCCAGTTTTCCTGAATCCAGTGTTTGGTTGCAGGGGTCTCAGTGGCTGGGGGCTTGGTGGGATCGGCAGGGTCCGCCGACTTGGTCAGATCAGTCGGGCTGTCTGTGGGTGGCTCGATCTTCTCGTCAGAAACTGCAGGCGCGTTCTCCGGCTCGTCAGACGGCATTTCTTCCACCTGGGGTACCGGCACAGGTTCGGGCAGAGGGGCGGCTGTTAGGACTTCGGTCTCGTCTTTAAAGACGGGCTGCTCCTCTTGCACAGGTGCCACCAGCGGAGCGGTAGCGCGGCGCGGCGAGGCGAGGATGACACGCGTCACGCTGCCGGGATCGGTCTCTGGCCAGGCGGGGGCGGGCGTGTCCTCCACCACTGGCGCAGGCGGCGCGGCACGACGGATGATGGTGCGGGCGCGGCTAGGCACGTCCCCACGAGTTTCTTCCTCCACCGGCGTGGAGACCATTTGCGCGCGCGGTGGGATTTGGAGCGGCTGCGCGGGCAGCGGCACGTCAGCAGAGTCCTGGCTGAGTAGATCGCCCCACTCAGCATCATGACTGACAGGCGCTGATGGGCTGGATGGCACTTGCGCATAGTCGGCCGGTGCGGGCTGGATTGTCGTTTTGTCCACGCGCGTCTGACGCACCTGGCGGTGCTGTTTCCAGAGGGCGGCCTTTGCACGTGCAGCATCGTCCGGCCCGGCATCCACGGTGGGCAGGTGGCTGAAATCATCGAACTGGTCTGTCTCCGGCATGTCAGCTAAACCACGGGTAAAGGCCGCAGGTTCTTAGGCTGTGCAGACTGCTGTGACAGCGCGCCGGATGCAACTCTTTCCTCGACGACGGCGTTGGCAGGATGCTAAGCTGGGAAAAATAACCGCTAACAAGCTCCCTCCTCCCACGCATGAAAAATCCAGGACACATCAGGCAAAGATGCTTCACTCTGGTGCTGCTGCCGATCATCTGCCTGACGCTGACAGGCTGCAGGGAAACCCTGGAAATGCAGGCCCAGCTCAACGAGTCCGTCGCCCACATGGAGAAGCTGAAGAGCGAGGCAGCGGCGCTGGACGCGGCACTCATTGATCTGCGCCGCAAGCTGCCTGCCGCATCTGCACCGGAGGTTGCTGCCCAAAAGATGACTACCCAGGCCACAGCAGACCTCAAGATTCTTGAGGCGCAATTGACCCAGTCGGCGGCCCTTTACCAGCAGACAGAGGCCGCTGTGGCCGCGCTGCAAAAGGATCTGGCCACGCTGCAAGTGAAGCCAAATCCCTGAACCCCACCATCCTTCCCCCCTCATGAAAAACTTCTTAGCCCTCCTGGTCTTCATTGGCGGCTTCGGTGCCTGGTACCTTTACAAGCAGAAAGAGGATACCAGCAACGGTCTGCATGAAACCCAAATGCAGATCGAAAACTACGAGAAGACCGTCGCCCTCCGCCGCAAAGAGCATGAGGCCATCACCAAAGCGCTGGCACTGCAAAAGCAGGTGACCGACCAGCGGCAGAACCTCGCCGCCTTGAACGCACGACAGGCCGCGCTGGAGACCACGCGCGCTGGCCTGGCACGCCAGCGGCAGCAGGCCATCGGCACGCTGCGACAGACCTTTATAGGCACTACGCTGCCAACCCTGACACTGACCACTGGCCGCACACTTGAGCAGGTGCGCATCTTGAAGCTGGATGACGCAGGCATCTCCCTGGCCCTGACTAGCGGCATCCTGAAAGTACTGCCCCATGAGCTGCCACCGGAGTTGCGCCAACGTCTGCACTATTGATGGACTGTGTAGCGGATGGATCACTGTGGCAGCTAAAGTGCTGCATCAGTTGACGAACCGCCCGCCGTGGCCTCCCTATCCCCGCTCATGCCCCTCAAGCACCGCCCGCAGCCTCCACTCTCCTTTTTTCCTGGCTCGTCCGCCCACTTTTTCCGAAGTCTGCGTCTGGCATATAGTGTGACGCTACTGGCCCTTTGCACCGGGTGCAATGACAGCACAGCCCCCGGCGCGGAGGAGCAGGCGCTGATCACCCGCACACAGACGATGGACGCGGAGTCACGCATACTGGACGAGCGAATTGCCCAGATGCGCAGCCAGCTCCCCGGTCACTTGACCACCTTGGACCCGCGCGGCCTGACCCGCGCGTATGTGGAGGCCCAGGCTGCGCACTTTGAAAATGAACTCGCCAATCTGCGCAGCGACGTCACTGCGGCAGAGGCGCGACTTCAGGCTTTGCAGCATGCCAGCGCCACCGTTCCCTCCCTCCAAACACCAGTTCCCTGAAACTGCCTGCTTATGAGTGAAAACCCGTTAGGCATAATCGCCGCCATTCTCATCCTGGCCGCTGCCGGTGGGTGGTACTACTTTGACAAAGAGCAGAAGACCTCCCTGCGCGTGGCCGCCGCCCGTGTCCACTACAATGCCAGCGAGTCACGGCTAACAGAACGCCGCCAGATACTCCAATCCCTAGAGATGAACCAGGATGTCTATCAGCGCGCCCACGCCGCTTATGCGCAGGTCACTCTGGCAAAGGAACGCCTGGACCAGATCACGCGGCAGATTTTTACCGAACAGCAGCGGCTAGAGCAGATCGTTGAGGCCCGCCGACGCAGCTCCGTAGGCCAGTCTGTGAGCCAACTTGTGCTGCGCGACGGCCGCACCTACAAGGACGCCCGCATCCTGAAGGTGGAAGACGAAACTGTCTCCCTCCTCACCTCCGATGGCGTGCTGCGCCTGCCTGCGGCGAATCTGCCAGATCACCTGCAGCAATATTATCGCTTTGACCTCGCGCCACCTCCACCGCCCCCGCGCGTCGTTGGTCCCACCGATGTTAACTCCCCTGAATACCAGGCCGCCCTGCGCCAGGCCCAAATGATGAACCAGCGCGAGATGGACAAATTCCAGCGCGAGGAATACCAACGTAAAACCACGGAACTGCGCGAAGTCATTGCCGCCTATGACAAGCAGATATCCGCCCTGCAAAAGTCCAAAAACGATCCCCTTCCCGGCATGGACAGCCGCATCCCCGTAGGCACCAAAGCCTGGGAATTCCGCAAACGCGACCGCGACAAAAGGCTAGAGCAGCAGATCGCCACCGCCCAGCAGAAGCGCAAGGAGACCCAGGCCCAGCTTGATGAAATGAGCCGGAAGCGCTTCAAAAAGTAGCCTCGCTGGGAGTGCAGGGGGAACACCAGGAAGATTTTGCCACCCCGCGCCAGATGCGCATTGTACCCACCCTTTTTCCATGTCCACGCCCGCCATCAAGCGCATCGTCCTCAAGTTCGGCACTGGCATCCTCACACGACTGACCACGCCCGAGCCTGACCCTGTTCAGTTGCGCAAGCTCGTCGAGGCAGTGGCCCTGCTCAAGACCGCCGGTCACACCGTCATCGTCGTCAGCAGCGGTGCCGTGGCATCGGGGTTGAAGCCGCTGGAGTTCAGCGAACGACCTGCCGACATGACCACGCTCCAGGCTCTCGCCGCCGTCGGTCAGACCCATCTCATGCACGCCTATGAGAATCTGCTGCGCGACCACGGCCTGCATGTAGCGCAACTTTTAGTTACGCATGAAGACCTAGAAAACTACGACCGCGCCCGGCGCTTCAAAACCACGCTGGAGCGCCTGCTACAGTTCCCCCAAGTCGTCCCCGTCATCAATGAAAACGACAGCGTCGCCATCGAAGAACTGCGTTTTGGGGATAACGACAAGCTCTCCTCCCGCATCGCCCGCCTCTGGGGCGCTGACCTCCTCATCCTGCTGACCAGCGCCCCCGGCCTACTGCGGGACATCCACCGGCCAGAGGACGGCCCCATCCCCCTCGTGGACGATGTGGACCTCGTCATCCACCATGCCGAGGAGGAGAAAACCCGGCTCGGCACCGGCGGCATGATCTCCAAACTGCGCGCCGTCCAGGACGCCGTCAAAGGCGGCGTCGAGTGCATCATCGCCAGTGGCAGACACGCCGAGCAGCTCCCTGCCGTCGTCGCCGGTGGCGGCATCTGCACGCGTTTCCTGAGGCAGGGTTGACGGGGCTTTCCATCCGCACCCAGGCAGGTTAAGACAGCGCACGATGAACCCCGCCCCACCCCGCCTGCGCTTTCTGGACGCTCTGGTGCTGCTGCTGTCCATGTATGTCATCGCGGCCCTCATTTTCGACCTCACGATGACGCTGCCCGCCGCCGTGCGGCAGTTGATGCACTGCCTAGATTGGCTCGTCTGCGCCGTCTTCTTCGCGGACTTTGTCATCCGTTTCCGGCAGGCTGTTTCAAAGTCGCGCTTCATGCGCTGGGGCTGGGTGGACCTGGTGTCCTGCATCCCGGCGGACATCTTCGCGCTTGGTCGCGCCGTGCGCATCGTGCAGATCATCCGCATCCTGCGCGCCTTCCGCTCCGCGCGCGCCCTGGTCACCCATCTGCATCGGCACCGCGCCCGCAGCGTGATCGCCACTACGGCGCTCATGACCGTGGTGCTGCTGCTCTTTTCCATGATCGCCATCCTGATCTTCGAGCGGGATGCCAACTCAAACATCAAAACGCCCGGAGACGCCCTGTGGTGGGGCGTCACCACCATGACCACCGTGGGCTATGGCGATCTCTACCCCGTGACGATGGAGGGCCGCCTCGTCGCCATGCTGCTCATGGTGGCAGGTGTCGGACTCTTCGGCGTGCTCACCGGCCTGTTCGCCCGTTTTTTTGTCGAACCCGACATCAAGCGCGAGGACACAAACATCCGCGACCTCGTCAACGAGGTGCGCCAGCTCCGCGAGCGCCTGGAAAAGCGGGAACTACAGGGCACAAAGACACCTGAACAGAACCCCGATGAAATAGTTGCTGCGGCGCATGAACGTTCATAGCCGAACCCAACGAATAGTCATGGGCATCAGCCATCAAGCTCGCAGCATGACCGTCTGGTGCCCCACCTGTCCCGGTCTCCATCCTCTCCCGGTCAACCTTGGAATCCCCAGCATTCCCTTTCCGTACCATTTTCCGGCCATGATGGAGGTGACATCACAAAAAACATGGAGGCGTCATGCAGTGTTTCTCATTCCACCTAATCGGCCACGGGTTGTGCAGCCTGAAATCGCAGCGTGGACTGAGGTGCTAGCTATTTCTGGACCAAAATTTAGTTAAGCTTCGAGAGCTAATTGAGCCTCGAAGGCTGTTGGTGAAAGGTAGTTGAGGGAGGAGTGGCGACGGTGGGTGTTGTAGTAGCCGTCGAT
>Ga0247837_1009147_pt1 | contig 12032 bp, 10 predicted proteins | sample LaCtaG_2_FD_187115 | JGI IMG/M metagenome (GOLD analysis project Ga0247837, IMG submission 187115) | Freshwater microbial communities from meromictic Lake La Cruz, Castile-La Mancha, Spain - LaCruzMarch2015_14.5m | ecosystem: Environmental > Aquatic > Freshwater > Lake | place: Spain: Castile-La...
ATGCGCTACCACCGCATCACTAGGAATGGATGGAGCTTGTGTGCATCCTGACGCAAACTGATAGTTAAATGCCAAGGTATCGGTTAAAAGGATGAAGTTGACATCCAACGGAGTGGCGCCATTGCCTGGTAAGGCCGCATTGCGCATGGCAAGACTAACGCTGTAGCTGTTGCCCTGCACAAAATCATACGACAGCGAAAGGCCTTCGGTATATTCTCCAGCGATGTCGCACACACCTGTAAGCACAAATTGATCGCCTTCAAAAGCATCCACGCCTGTCAGTTGTCCGCTGTAATAAATAGATGGGGTGCCGTTGGTTACATACCAATCTTCAAGAAAACCTGCTGCGCCATCGCCATAGGTGTTAAAGGTATGTCCAGTTTCTTCAAGGGGTACTACTTGTTCGTCAAATGTGTAGCATGCGGAAGGCGGAGCTAGTTGGGTTACGCACACGGAATCCATGAGAAAGAAAGTAGTGAGTTGCGGTGCTCCATCTGCCCGAGTGGCGCGGAACCACAACTGCGAAAAATCGGCAGTTAGGTTTGTTATAGTGAAGGTAACCACCTGCCACGAGTTGTCGGCAAACCCACTAATGGAATGCGCTACCACCGCATCACTAGGAATGGATGGAGCTTGTGTGCATCCTGACGCAAACTGATAGTTAAATGCCAAGGTATCGGTTAAAAGGATGAAGTTGACATCCAACGGAGTGGCGCCATTGCCAGGCAATGGTGCATTGCGTATGGCAAGACTAACGCTGTAGCTGTTGCCCTGCACAAAATCATACGACAGCGAAAGGCCTTCGGTATATTCTCCAGCGATGTCGCACACACCTGTAAGCACAAATTGGTCGCCTTCAAAAGCATCAACGCCTGCCAGTTGTCCGCTGGAATAGATAGACGGAGTGCCGCTGGTTACATACCAATCTTCTAGAAAACCTGCTGCACCATCGCCATAGGTATTAAAGGTATGTCCAGTTTCTTCGAGCGTTACTGTTTGCTCGTCAAACGTATAGCAGGCTTCTTGGGCCGAAGCAATTTTTGAAAGCGCAAAAAAGCAGAGGGCAGTAAGTGTTTTTTTATTCATCTTAGGGGCTTTAATGGTGTATTTTGAAAAGAGGATTGGTGAAAAATTCGGCCGCAAAGAAAACGAAAAATAACATTTTTTTCGCTGCGATAATGTTACACTTTCCTTCTAAATTGTTCCTATAAATGTGCTACACCATTGATGGTTTGCTTAAAAAACAAATACGCCATGCCCAACGCAAAGGCGCACCTACCGATGCTATAAATGCCCTTATAGATCAGTACAATAACCTGAGCGAAAGTGGCGATGCCATGCCACGCGTTTATCATAACATTAGTGGATTTGCCCATCCGCTACTACCCATAATGGCGCTATTACCAACAGGGCCGCAGGTACAATCCATGCAATGGGGCTTGGTGCCACACTGGTGTGCCGATACGCCTACAGCAGCTAAGCTTGCCGACCAATGCCTTAATGCCCGCAGCGAAACCATGGACGAAAAACCTGCATTTCGAACCGCTTCGGGCCGTGGAGTGCTGGCCGTAGGAGGTTTTTATGAGTACCATCATTTTATGAATCAGGCCTATCCGTTTCATGTGCATAGCCCAAGCGATGCTCCATTTCTTATGGCTACCCTTTGGGACGAATGGGTGCACGTAGAAACGGGAGAGGTGTTGCGCTCCTTTGCCATTGTTACCACTGCAGGGCAAGGCCTCATGGCTACGTTGCACAATAGCCCCAAACTAAAAGAATCGCGCATGCCGTTAATACTGCAATCTGACCAATTGGAACAATGGCTCACCACCTCCGAAGTGCCCACGCCAAACGTAGCATTGCAGGCACATGCCGTAAGGCCCTTGGTGGGCAAGCTTACCGCGGGCAATACCCCAGAGGCCAAAGCACCCTATGCCTATCCCGAATTGGCATTCGACACCGAATTGCAAGAAGCCCTTGAGTCCTAGCTGTTTTTAGTGCATTTAAACAATACATTAGCGGTATTCTTAACGAACATATTCAGTTGATGCATCCCATAATTAGAAACGTTTTAGCAGTAGTCGGTGGTCTTGTGGTAGGCAGTGTGGTCAATATGGGCATCATCACCCTTAGCGGTTCCATTATTCCTCCTCCCGATGGGGCAGATGTAACAACCACCGAAGGCCTAAAAGCATCCATGCATTTGTTTCAGCCCAAGCACTTTATCATGCCATTTTTGGCGCATGCCTTCGGCACGTTTGTAGGTGCGCTTGTGGCCGCATTGCTAGCCGCTAGCCAACCTATGCGTTTGGCATTGGGCATTGGTGCATTTTTCTTGGCAGGAGGCGTTGCTAGCATATTTATGTTGCCATCGCCTTTGTGGTATAGCATTTTGGATGTGGTAGGAGCGTATATCCCCATGGCCTATTTGGCAGGGATGTTAGTGGCGGGCAGGCGGTAAATCTTTTAAATTGATTCCACTATTTTGATGAATTCTCCGTTACAGTAAAAACTAAACACATGCAACTCAAAAAACGCTTGTTTCCCATGTTCGTTATGTCGGTAGTGCTGTCCATAGCGGGTTTCATAGTCGATGGCGATGTGCGCTCTTCAACTATCGCCACCAACCTGTTTGAGATTGGTATGATGTCAATGCTCATTTTTGCCCTTACCGTTGGGCTTTATGCCCTAGCAACGGGATTGCGTCAAGCCACCGTTGCACTCTACCGCAGCTTTCGACACAAAGGCGCTTAGTTTTGCTAAAGGCACGTTGGTCCGTACAAAAGCGAAAATTGTGCTTTTATCCCATATTTAAAAGTCTAAATTTGCCCGCTAGCATAGCCATAAGTCAACGCATAACAGATGAAAATAGCACTATCAGGATATGGTAAAATGGGCAAGGAGATTGAGCAAATTGCCTTGCAACGCGGTCATCAAATTATCGTAACCTTTAATGACCCAGACGATTGGACGGGCAAAGAAGACCAATTGCGTCAAGCTGATGTAGCCATTGAGTTTAGCATGCCCCAAAGTGTGTTGGGCAACATCTTCAAGTGTTTTGATGCTAAGGTGCCTGTAGTTGTGGGCACTACTGGATGGTTTGGACAGTTAGAGCATGTGCAGGAGGTATGCCGCGAACATGAACAGCGCCTGTTTTACGCCAGCAACTTTAGTATTGGGGTCAACCTGTTTTTTGAGATAAACCAGCATCTGGCCGCGTTGATGAACGACCATGCCAACTACAGCATTCGCATTGATGAAACCCATCACAAAAGCAAAGTGGATGCACCTAGCGGAACTGCCATTCATTTGGCTACAGATATCTTGGATAAGGTAAACCGCAAGAATGTGTGGGTTGACCATGATGCCAAAAAGGATTGGGAATTGCCTGTTATTTCCCACCGCGATGATGCCAGTCCAGGCACGCATGTGGTTACCTACGATTCGAATATTGATACCATCGAATTAAAACACACTGCAAAAAGTCGCAAAGGTTTTGCTCTTGGTGCTGTGATTGCTGCCGAGTGGCTTGTGGCCCGCAAAAAAGGCATCTACACCATGGCCGACATCATAAGAGATGTTAAATTCGAAGGATTCACCCAATAATTTCCCGTATTTTGAGTTCTGTAGGAAATGAGGCGCTTTAGCCCCATTCACACCTAGCACTAATTTTATCCAACACACATGAATTTGAAATTTTGGGAGAAGAAGAAAGCCGCACCTCAAGTGAAAAAGGGATTCTTTCGCGAGTGGTTTGACGCCATTCTGTTTGCAGTTGTAGCGGCCACTATTATCCGGCTATTCCTTATTGAAGCCTACACTATTCCTACCTCTTCTATGGAAAAATCGCTGCTTATTGGCGATTTCCTTTTCGTAAGCAAGGTGAGCTATGGCCCACGCATTCCAAACACACCAATTGCGTTTCCATTTGCCCACCATACCATGCCTGGTACCAATTCCAAAAGTTACTTGGAATGGATTAAACTGCCTTATTTCCGATTGCCAGGGTTTGGAAGTATCAAAAACAACGATGTGGTGGTGTTTAACTATCCCATGGAAGATTTTCGTCCAGTGGATAAGCGCGAAAACTACATCAAGAGATGTGTTGCCATTCCTGGCGACACGCTAGAAGTGCGCGACCGCGAGTTGTGGGTAAATGGAAAGCTGGCCGAAAAGAATGACGGCATGCAGTATTCCTACAATGTAAAAACGGATGGCAGTGGATTTAACCCCAAAGTGCTGCGCAAATTTGACATTACCGAAGGCGGGCGCGTTTCCAACAAAGGCGACTTTGCTCTTACCATGACCAAGGCAGCGGTGGCGCAAATGAAGAAGTTCAATAATGTGAAGGAAATAACCCCAACCATTGCCAAAAAAGGTGAATATGCCGAGTATATATTTCCGAATTCGGATGCGGCAATGCAAACAAACAAAGGCAAAAAGTTCTTTTGGAACGTAGATAATTTCGGTCCGCTTTGGATTCCTAAAAAGGATGCTACTGTTGAACTTACTTCCGAGAATTTGCCCATTTTCGAACGGATAATAACGTTGTATGAAGGCAACGAACTTAAGGTTGAAGAAGGTAAAATCTTCATTAATGGTAAAGAAACCACGAGCTATACCTTCAAAATGGATTACTATTTCATGATGGGCGACAACCGCCACAATTCTGCCGATAGTAGGTTTTGGGGCTTTGTGCCCGAAGATCACATTGTGGGCAAGGCGGTGTTTATTTGGCTTTCATTGGATAACACGGCCTCAGGACTTTCGGAGCGTATTCGATGGAAACGCCTGTTCAATCTTATCCATTAATAGAGCACTGCTCTCGGTTAAATTGGGCAACGTATAGCAATTGAACTCAAACATCTGCTGTTAGCTTATTTGCATCTTTTGGCGAAATGGCAGATTGTTCGAGAAAACACTTTTACCACCTTTGGGGTTACCCTTATTACAAGAAAAGCATGATGTTTAGGAAAGAAGGATTATCGCTGGTTGCATTACTCGTCCTTTCGGTTGGTGTATTTGCCCAGCAAGATATAAAGGGTGAAGCACGGATGAAATTTGAAGAAGTTCTCAGCCTTATGGATGAGAAGTATGTGGAGAAACCACCGTTCGATAAGCTGATTGATAAGGCAATTGTGGCCATGGTGCAGGAACTCGACCCGCATTCAGAATACATGACAGCCGATGAATACAAGAAAATGAACGAGCCATTGCAGGGCAATTTCGAGGGCATTGGAGTTCAGTTCAATATTCTGAAAGACACCATCACCGTTGTATCGCCCATATCTGGTGGGCCATCCGAAAAACTCGGTATTCGTTCTGGTGACCGCATTGTTGAAATTGAAGACACCGTGGTAGCGGGTATTGGAATTACAAACAATGATGTGCTAAAAAAACTGAGAGGCGATAAAGGCACCAAAGTCAATGTTAAAATTTTGCGTAGAGGTGTAGCTGCTCCAATTCCATATACCATCGTTCGTGATAAAATTCCAATTTATAGTGTGGATGCAGGCTACATGCTGAAACCAGAAGTGGGCTACATCAAAATCAACCGTTTTGCCCAAAGCACTATGGAAGAGTTCAATACAGCCTTGTCTAAATTGAAACCATTAGGCATGACCAGTTTGGTGCTCGATTTGCGCGGAAATTCTGGTGGTTATCTGAATACTGCCATCGATTTGTCGGATGAGTTTTTGGATAATAACGAACTCATTGTTTATACCGAAGGTGCTACCAGCCCACGCAAGGACAGCAATGCCACGCCAAAAGGAAGTTTTGCTACGGGCAAATTGGTAGTATTGATTGACGAAGGTTCTGCATCTGCCAGTGAGATTGTTTCTGGAGCTGTGCAAGACCAAGATCGTGGGCTTATCATTGGCCGTAGGTCGTTTGGGAAAGGTCTTGTGCAAAGGCCTTTCCGTTTGCGTGATGGTTCTACACTAAAGCTCACCACGGCACGCTATCATACTCCAAGCGGTCGCTGTATTCAACGTCCGTACGAAGCGGGTCAAGATGAATACCGCAAAGAGAATGAGCGCAGGGCCGAGCAAGGCGAATGGTTTAGTGCCGACAGCATTAAATTTAATGAGAATGAGAAATACTTTACCCAAAACAAGCGTGTAGTTTATGGTGGAGGTGGCATTATGCCTGATATTTTCATCCCAATTGATACCAGCGAAAACTCAAAATACTTGCGGGATATATTGAATAAGGGTGTGTTGTTCACCTTCGTAAGCGAATACGTGGATGCGCACCGCGATGAGTTGAAGAAAACCTACCCAACCTATGAGGATTTCGAAACCAATTTTCAAGTTGAAGGTCCATTTATGGATGAGTTTCTAGTGCAAGCTGAAAAGGACAGCGTGAAATATGATGCAGAAGGCATGGTGGTTTCTGGAAAAACAATTCGCTTACGTTTGAAAGCACGCGTGGCAAGTACGCTTTGGGGAACCGAAGAATTTTTCCGCGTGATTAATCGAGAAGATGAGGCTGTGAATGCCGCCATTACTGCCATTGAAGATAAAACCTTCAAGAAATTGAAGTTAGCTTACAAGTAGGCTTAGGCGATAATGAAGAAGTTCCTGAAAGGTCTTATTATCACGGTTTTTGTTTTGGCTGCGATAGGCGCGGTAGCGTTTTTGGCTGTAAATGAAGCCAATCCAAAAGGCAAAACAGGGCCCGAAGCCGACCAAATGGCCGAGCGCATGCTTGCTGCATTAAACGATTCTGCTTGGAATGCAACTCGCTACATAACTTGGACTTTTAAAGGAGCAAACAACTACCTGTGGGACAAAGAACAGAATGTGGTTCAGGTAATCTCTTCGAATACGCGAGTGGTTTTGGATGCCAATACTGTAACGGGAAAGGCGTACCAAGATGACGTTCTGTTAACGGGAGAAGCTGCGGATAATGCCGTGCAAAACGCTTGGAAATCCTTTTGCAACGATGGTTTTTGGGTGTATGCCCCCTTCAAAGTATTTGATGCGGGCACCGTTCGTAGTATTGTTACTCTAAAGGATGGCACCCAAGCCTTGAAAGTAACCTACATGGAAGGTGGCGTAACTCCGGGCGATAGCTACGTTTGGATTTTGGACGAGAACTACCGCCCAAAAGCGTGGAAGCTTTGGGTGAAAATTATTCCCATTGGCGGTGTGGCATTTACGTGGGATAATTGGGTGCAGCAATCATCAGGCGCTTGGCTTGCCACCACACACCATAGCCAATTGCTCGATTTAGAAATATCCAATCTAAAAACAGGACAATCGTTAGAGGATTTGGGAATTGCCCAAAACCCTTTCTAGCTTTTGACTACGAAAACTGCCTGAAGACTTTCATCTTCTTGCGCAGTTCGTCCACTTCAACCTTTAGGTTTTCAATGTTTTTCTGCGCAGCTGCCAAAAGCGGATTGTCCTTTTTGGCATTGGCGAAAAACGCCATGTTGTTCTCGTAGTTGAAGAGCTCGCTTTCTTTTTCCTTTAAGGTTTGTTGCAATTGACGCATTTCGCGTTCCACTTGCACGCCACCGCCTTTTTCTGCCGAAACGCGTTCCAATTTATCCTTTAAACGAATGGTAACCGCTTGGCTGCGGTCCAATTTCATCTGGGCATACAGTTTGTCAAGGGCCTTTTTGTGCGCATCTTCCATGCGCGCCATATCCGATTTAGGTACATGGCCCGCAGCCGTCCATTGCTGATTTAACTCTTTGATGGCGGCCATCATTTCGTCACGGCTACCTTTCAATTCAGTAGCAAGCATCAGTTTAAGCACTTCTTCCTTGGCTTTCAAGTTGTCGGCCTGACGGTCGTCTAGTGTGTCGAAATATTGTTTTTTGTTTTCGAAGAAGGTATCGCACGCTTTCCGGAACGTTGACCACAGTTTATTCTCGTCCCGTTGTCCAGCCGAACCAATGGCTTTCCATTGCTGCTGAAGGCGTTTCACTTCCTCGGTGGTTTCTTTCCAATCGGTGCTAGTTTGCAGCGCAGTAGCTTTTGCAATCAAGGCAATTTTGGCATCCTTGTGTCCTTTGAAACTTTCGCGCGCCTCGCCTAGCAATGCTTTCTTGGCGGTGAAAAACGCATCTTGTGCATCTTTAAAATCTTTCCAAACCTTGGTGTTGAATTTCTTCTCCACTGGGCCAACTTGATTCCAATCTTCCTTTATTTGTTCAAGGCGCTCGGTGGCTTTATTGAACTTTGGCAAGGAATCGCCACATTGTTCTACCATGGCAACCACTTCGGCTAGCATAGCTTTTTTGGCTTCTAGGTTGGCAGTGTTTCCTTCTTTTCGCTCTGAATAATAGTCTTGAATGCGTTTGTGCAAGTCCTTCACAGCGCTGAAATACCGCTCGCGCAATTCAGGGTAATCCTCTTTTCGCACAGGGCCGCAATCGTCCCATTGCTCTTTGGCAGCGTGCAAAATGAACTCTACATCTTTAATTTTTTCTTCGCTGCGCAAGTCTTCCAACTTGGCCACCAATTGCTGGCGCAACTCTAAGTTTTTGGCTAAATCATATTCCTTTAGCTCCTTATTGATAGTGATATTGTAGTAGAACCGATCCGTTTCAAACTTATAGGCATTCTGCAAATCCTTCACGTTATCTGCCGGTGCACTTCCAATTTTTCGCCAGCGATCTTGCAAATCTTTGAAGCGTTCGAAGCTCTTTCCAATGTTTTCTTCGTTGTCAATCAGTGCTTTTAGCTCAGCAATTACTTGCGTTTTTTCTGCAAGATGCTTCTTCTCTTCTTCGTTTTTTCGATGAACATACTTGGCTTTGTTGTCCTTATATCGGCTCAGTTGTTCTTTGAATTTTTCTTCCATTGGATTTACATCTGCCATAAAATCTGCCGAATCGCCACCATTGCGTTCAAATTGAAGCTTATCTTCCGCATTCATTGCGTGTTGCAGCTTATAAAACTGGGCTTTGAATTCAAGTGCTTCCCGCTGTGTTTCTTCCACAGGACGTTCAAGCAATGCCTCAAATTGCTTAACAATTTCTTCTTGGGTAATATCCATTATGACTGTTGTAATAGGCTACAAAGAAACATCCACGCGTTGAATATTCAACTGAGGCTTACGTTTCCTTTTGTAGGTTTTATTTTGGTGTTCAAATGAAGTTCTATTTTATTTCTGCCTAAGTGTAGTTTCCCATGATTTTCCATCTGTTTCAATAATCGGGAAACCACTTCTCTCGAAGTATTTAAGTCTTGGGCTATGTCTTGGTGTGAGATGCCTAGAAGTTGCGAACCAGTGCTTTCTGCCTTATTCTCTAGGTAGTGTTCCAACCGTTCGTCCATCTTTTGAAACGCAATACTATCAATGGTTTCGAGCAATTCCTCAAATCGTTTTGCGTAGGTATTCATTACAAAAGCACGCCAATCGCGAAAGGCCATCCATTGCTCCATAAGCTGCACTGGAAGCACAATCATTTGCACATCTTCTATCGCTATTGCCCGTATTTCGCTTTTACGGCCTTCCATGCAGCACGTAAGCGACATCGCGCAGGTTTCGCCAGCCTTCAAATAATACAACAGGAGCTCATTGCCATCCGCATCTTCGCGCATCACTTTCACCATGCCGCTCACAATCATGGGTATGCTCTTAATCGCACTACCAATGTCCATGATGTAATCGCCTTCGGCAACGGTTTCCAATTTTCCGTTGGCAATAATTCCTTGAACTACTGCGCTGTCTTGAATCTTGGGAAAGTGATTTTGGAGTATTTCTGCAATCGAAGTCATGAAATGATGTTTAAAGTGATTCGAAAATGGCGTTTGTTTCGCTTGTGAAAGTTACGGTTCAATCATCTCTTTCACAATCTTCTGCAAATGGTCGAAAGAGGACGCGCGTCCTAGCAAATTGAGGTTTTCATCCAACAGAAACAGCGCTGGTGTGCCCGAAACACCAATTTGAGGCACAATTGGACTATCCCAACCTTGCATGTCGTTCACATTTATCCAATTCAATTTCTCTTGGCGAATGGCTTGTATCCAAGCGCCTTGGTCGGTGTCGAGCGATATGGCATACACGTTCATTGTCTTGGAACCAAGATGGTCGTACAATGCTTTGAGTTTTGGCAATTCAATCATGCAATGCGGACACGAACTTGCCCAGACCACAATCACGTTTATATCGCCTTTCATCATAGATAAGGGCACTAGCATTCCATCTCCATCAGGCAAAGCGATATTGGGCATGGCTTCTCCGTTGGCAATTGGAACTGCTGCTTCAATTTTTGCCTGCAACTCGGGCGATAAAGGCGCTTTGCAGTTGGTGAGGTACTTTTCTTGCATGTAAGCCACAAACTCCGTCACGCCTTTTTCGGTAAAAAAATCTACCAGCAATTCCACCAAGAACGCTTCTACTTTGGGATGAATTTCAGGATGAGTCATCACTCGGTCAATCGCCTTTTCAATTCCATCTTCCGAGCGTTCGGTGAAATTGTAGAGATACTCCAACACCTTGCTGCTGAGGTATGGATTGGTGATAATACGCGGGTCATGCCACGGCACAAATTCGAGGAAATGGACATGGTTAAAAGCAGGGTCGTTGTCGAATGTAGCCATCCATTCGGGCTTCATTTCGCGCACTGGAATTTTATCTAATGGTACAAGCACTTGTGCGGCATAGCTGGTGGGGAATAGCGTTGGAATAAGCGCAATAGAGTTATTGTAGGCTCCAGCAATGCGATGGTAAGCCACGGAAAGCGAGTCGGAAATGGCATCGTGACGTGGATGAAAATCAGAAAGGCTATTCATGCCTCGCGAAAGCGAATCCATGCTGCGGGAGTAATTCTGCGACAAGTTGAGCAACACATTGAACGCATCATTTTCTTTCGAGCCAATGGTGCGAAATGCCATGCCCGAACCGCTTTCGTATAAAGAGGCTTCGATTTTTTCATTGCCAACAAGTACCAACTTAAACGATTCTAATCCGCCAATTTCGAGGAGAAATAACCCGTCTGGAAAGGATTCTTTTACACGGAAATTAACCACAGGTTGATTGTCATACTTCAGGCTATCCAACGGCACAATCATTTCGCCTTGAAACTGAGAAAAGCGAATGGTGCTGCCAATTGGCTTGGTTTCCATTTTGAGCGATAATCCCCGCTGAGCTAACGAAGAGAATGGGAGTAGGAGAAGGGAAAAGAATAAGAATGATTTCATCCGCGCGAAATGAGAAAAATGGATAAAGCCGCCAACGCCACACCTGCGAGGTTAACTCGAGAAGGGCGTTCGTTGAACAGCGCAAAAGCCAGAACAGTGCTAAGTAGCACAATGCCCACATTAACAATAGGAAAAATGACAGTGCTTTCTAAATTGGGAATATCCAATGCCTTGAGGAGGAAATAAATGGAGAAATAGTTGGGCACGCCTAAGGCAATGCCCGCGATTACACTTTTGCGTTCAAACTCTGTTTTGTGCTTCAATTTTCTAAATAGGATAGCCACCATGCCAAACGTGGCGGCAACAAAAAAGAGCATTGCCGAGAAATGGGCAAAATGTTCCTCTTTCATGCGGTATTCGCGCATGTAGTTGAGAAAGGTGTCTAAACTGCCGCTGCCGAAAAAGATGAGCACAGGCAAATACAGGTCTTTAGAATCGAATTGGGATTCTTTTTGGGGCCAAATGGCGAGGGCAACAGAGATAAGTGCGAGCACCACCCCAAGCAATTTGAGTCCGCCAAGGGTTTCTCCAAAAAAGAGCACGCCAGCCAATACGGGAATCACCAGCGACATTTTATTGGCAACAGAAGTAATGCCCACGCCAACGCGCTGGCTTGAGAGCGCTAAGAGGCTAAACATCACAATGAAAAATCCACCCATAATAACCGCACCCCAAAACCATGCTTCGTGAGTTGCAGAAATCGTTGGTAATGCTTGCCCAGAAAGCAACAAACCTAGAGACCCAGCCACCACATAATTTACCGTGATGGCTTGCAAATTTTCAATCTTATACTGATTGAAATACTTGAGAATAACGAACAGCAGCGTGGTGGATACGATGCAAAGAATTAGGTCAATCATGCGCGAT
>Ga0247837_1009155_pt1 | contig 12025 bp, 14 predicted proteins | sample LaCtaG_2_FD_187115 | JGI IMG/M metagenome (GOLD analysis project Ga0247837, IMG submission 187115) | Freshwater microbial communities from meromictic Lake La Cruz, Castile-La Mancha, Spain - LaCruzMarch2015_14.5m | ecosystem: Environmental > Aquatic > Freshwater > Lake | place: Spain: Castile-La...
TATGTGGCGGAGGCTTGCCATCAGCATGGGATTCCTTTGGTGGGTCTTCGAGCGGTGAGTGACCACGCGGATAAACTTTTGCCAGCGGATCTTTTTTTATTGGGATGCGATGCGATCACCGGGAAAAGCACGCCAGGCAAAATTGGCCTTCATCTCGCCCTCCGTCCGTGGCGCTTGGTGGAGTTACTGCCGGCGGTGGCGGGATGTATTCATGCCCGCAATCAAGTGTCCCAAGCGCTGGGGGAGTTTTTGGATTGTCTGAGTCAGGAGAGATCCTCCCCTTCGAGGTGACGCCTCTTTTATCCGATGGCTTCGGCTGCTTGGAAGCCAGAGACGACGGCGCCCTCGATCGTGGCGGGGAGGCTGGTTTCCGTCCAATCGCCGGCCAGAAACAGATTCTCCACTGAGGTGACGGGCCCGGGGCGGGCGAGGGGCATGCCGGGTTGGCCCCAGAAAGTGGCATCGCGGGACTTATAAACCACGTGATGGGTGACTTGGGCATTCTTACTTTCAGGAACCATCCGCTGAATTTCGCCCATAATTAATTCGACCAGATATTTTCCCGTCTGATCGATCAGGTCGGTCACCGCACTGATCACCGCGGCATAAAGGTGGCCTTTGGTGCCTTTGGGGAGGGTGCTGGTGCGGTCAAACACCCAGTGCAGGGGGGAATCGAGGAAACCGGTGATCAGGTTGGGGGTGAGTGGAAGGTCGGTCCACAGATGTACCCCCAAGATGGGACCTGGCTTGAGCGTGGCGGCAAGTTGCGAGGCACGATCCCCGGAGGGAATCAACTTGGCCGCCGGCGTCCAAGGCACTGCCAGAACGACGGCATCATATTTCTCCTCCGTGCCGTCTTTGAATTTTACGGTTTGGACGTGTTGATGAATCTCATCGTAGGTTAATTCGGCCACGGGCGTGGCGGTGCGTACCCGGCCTTCGGCGGATTCAATGAACGCGTTGAGTTCAGGGGAGAGCAGGTTGGAGAGGCCGTCCTGATCAAGGTAGATGGCCGCGTCTTGGGATGTGCCAAAAAGGGCGCGGCGAGTGACTTCCCAAAAAAGGGCGGCATCGGCCAACTGGATGGGGGCGTTGAGGGCAGCCAAGCAGAACGGTTCCCAAAGTGCCCGAACCGATCCGGAGGTTTGGCCAATTCGATTCAGCCAGGCTTGCACCGTTTCGCCCTGCTTGGGGGGATTCCGCTGGGCACGACCTGGGAGATTGAGAATCACCCACCGATCCATCCAAGTGAGCTCAGCAAACCCGAGGAGACCACCGAGCAAGTGAAGGGGGGGCGGGAGAGGAGAGGAGCGAAGGACGGTTTGTCCTTTGGTTGGGCTGACAAAGTGGAGATCCAGCCGATCGTGACGCTCGAGACGGTCCAGATTTCCCATCTCCGCCACCATTTCTAAAGTTCGGTGGTAGCAGCCCATCAGAATATGCTGACCGTTGTCGATGGTGGTCCCAGTCTTGGCTTCCCGGTAACTGTGAGCCCGGCCACCCAGATGGGGCTTCGCCTCGAGAAGATCCACCCGATGACCCTCCCGCGACAAGGCAAAGGCGGCGGCACAACCAGCATAGCCGCCGCCAATGACGGCAATCCGCGAGACGGGTCGGCGCAGAGGTGCTTCTTTTTTGAGAAGTTGCCGTCCCCGACGCAGGGCTTGCAGTTTCTCCCAACGCGAAAGTTTGATCGGACCCTGGAGGACCTCGAAGTTTTTCTGACGGATTTTTTCCAGAAGGTTTCGATAGACCCCGGTCATGAGAAGTGCGGCGGAAAGGTGAGGGCGATCGGCGGGGGGAATGAGACGATCCGCTTTTTCAAAGTAGTGCCGCGCGCGGAAGTATTGCAGGCGGAGAAGGCGGGCCATGCCGGGGGTGGGGTTGGGTTTGCGAAAATCTTCCTCGGTGACCCCAAAGGTCTTCCACTCCTCTTGCGGCAAGTAGATTCGGCCAAACTTTTGCAGATCGTAGGCCACATCTCGCAGAATATTGGTCAGTTGAAAGGCGAGGCCGAGGGCGATGGCGTAGTCGGCCGCGGCGCGAGTTTGGCAGCAGAAGATATTGATCGAGACGAGTCCGACGGCGGAAGCCACCCCATAGCAATATTTTCTTAAATCTTCGAAAGTCTCATAGCGGGTTTTGGTCAGATCCATTTCGACCCCGGTGAGAATCTCGAGGAGGGGTTCGGGGGGGATGAGGTATTGTCGAACAACCGGGGCCAGTTCCTGCGCCAGAGGCTGGGTTGGCTTGCCGTGATAAATGGCTTGGACATCGTCCCGCCAAGCTTGGAGCTGACCTTGGCGTAGATGCAGGGGAAGGGATGTTTCGTCGACAATATCATCCACCGTGCGACAAAACGCGTAGAAGGTGGACATCGCTTGGCGCTGCTCTTTGGGCAGGCAGATGAAGGAAAGAGCCAGGTTCGAGCCGCTCTTTCGCGTGATGCGTTGGCCGGTGCCTCCGTTGGGTTGGGGGGAGTTCACTGTCCCAAAAATGCTTTCAACCCAAGCTGGAGGAAATCGAACTTAGAAAGGGTGGGGCGTTGGGAAAGGGTGTCGTAGTTCAACTTCTCAATTTTTCGAAGAATTTCTGTGCCGCCGAGCCAGGTCAGGCGGATTTCCCAGGAAAGAGGGCGGGGTAAGCGTTGGGAGAGAGGTTCACCCTCGCGAAACAGTTTCCAAGTGCGCTCCATCTGATACCGGAGGCAGTTGCGGAAGTTGGGCGAGGCAGTTCCAGCAAAGAGATCTGCTTCGGTCAGGCCGAGGCGGCGCAGATCGATTTGTGGAATGTAGATGCGGTCTTTACCGAGGTCGACGGAGACATCCTGCCAGAAATTGGCCAGTTGTAGGCCGGTGCAGATCGAATCGGAGAGTTGGGCGAGTTCGGTGCTGCGCTCCCCATGGATGAGGAGGAGGAGTCGGCCGATGGGGTTGGCACTACGGCGACAGTAGTCGAGGACGGCGGGAAAGTCTTCGTAGCGGCGTTGGAGGATGTCCTGTTCGAAGGCGCTGAGGAGATCCAGAAAAAGCGAGTCGGGCAGGTCGAGCTCGGCCTTGGTTTTTTGTAAGGGTTGGAAGATCCAAGCATAGGATGGGTCGTACTCCTGCCCAGCGATGGCATTTTGCCAAGCTTGACGGTAGTTGCGGAAAACGGCGAGGCGCTCGGCCTCGGTGGGGGCAGAGGTGGAGGCACCGCGGAGGCGAGGGTCGGCGTACCCTTCATCGGCCAAGTCGTCGGCCACCCGGGCGAAGGCATAGACGGCGTGGACATGGGGGCGGAGTTTCTTGGGCACGAGGCGACCGACGGGGAAGTTTTCGTAGTGCTCGCGGGCCAGCTTGGAGCAGGCCTCGTAGGAATTTCCTCCCGCCGGAACGGGCGAATCGAGGGTCGAGATGGCGGACGACATAGAGGTCATTTTACAGGAATCGAAGCACGGTGCGAGCGGACAAGTGGAGCTATCTTTGCGCATTTCGGCTGAACAACTTGTCGGAAAATTCTGGTCGAAAAGGAGGGCCCAAGCCCACGATGTGGGATGCGTTATCTCTCAGGAATTCAGCCGACGGGGCGGCTTCATCTGGGGAACTACTTTGGCATGATTCGACCCGCGGTGGAGTTACAGGCCAAGGGGGAAGCTTACTACTTCTTGGCCGACTACCATGCCCTGACGGGGGCAAGTGAACCGGGTCAGCTCGAGGGGTTGGTTCGAGAGACTTTTCTCGATCTGCTGGCTTGCGGGGTGGATCCCGAACGGGCGGTTGTCTTTCGGCAAAGTGCCGTTCCCGAGGTGCACGAGTTGGCTTGGTATCTTTCCACGGTTACTCCCATGGGGCTTTTGGAAAGATGTCACAGCTACAAGGACAAAGTGGCCAAAGGGATTTCTCCCTCCCACGGGCTCTTTGCTTATCCCGTTTTGATGGCGGCGGATATTTTGCTGTACGATGCGGATCGGGTGCCAGTCGGGCAGGATCAGAAGCAACATTTGGAAGTGGCGCGAGATATTGCGGGGAAATTTAATGACAGGTACGGCCAGGTTTTCAAGTTGCCCGAGTCGATCATTCGGGAGGATGCGGGAGTCGTCCCTGGGGTCGATGGGCAGAAGATGAGTAAATCCTACGGCAACACGCTCGAGATCTTTGCGGAGGAAAAAGATCTGCGAAAAAAGATTATGGGCATCAAAACTGATTCCACGCCAGTGGAGGCTCCTAAAGCAGTCGAAGGTAGTACTCTGTGGGGTTTGGTGCGATTGATGGGGACGGAGGCCGAGCGCGCAGAATATCGCGCCCTGATGGAAAAAGGCGGCACTGGGTACGGGGATTTGAAAAAGGGGCTAGCCGATCTGGTTTTGCGAGAGTTTGACGGGATGCGAAAAAAGAGGGAGGAGTTGGCTGCCGATGCGAAGCGGGTGGAAACGTGGATGAAGGATGGTGCAACCAAGGCCAGAAAGACGGCCGAGCAGGTGTTGGCTCGGGTGCGAGCGGCGGTGGGGACCCAAAAATGATTCCGATGCTGGAGACGCCTGGGAGTGAAGCCCTACGGGTGGAGCTCTCCGCTTTTACGGGCCCATTGGATTTACTGCTGCACCTGATCAAAGAGCAGGAAATGGATATCTATGAAATTCGGTTAGAAAAGTTGACCGAACAGTATTTGGCGAGGTTGGACAAAATGCGGGAGGAGAATCTGGCGGTGGCGGGTGAGTTTCTGGTGATGGCAGCTACTTTGATTTATTTGAAAAGTCGCACCTTACTGCCCGTGCAGGATCGCCCACCGGAGGAGGTGGAGGATGAGGATCCCAAGTGGGAGCTGATCCGGCAACTGATCGAATACCGAAAGTTCAAGGAGGCGGCGGGGCAGTTGGGGGATCGGGAGGCGTTGCATTCGCGCATCTTTGGACGAATCCCAGAGCGGGTGGTGGTGAATCAGGCGATGCAGGGGCCAGGCCAGGTTTCGATGTTCGACCTGGTTTGGGCGTTCCAGAAAGTTCTGCGCTCGGTCGAGGAGCGCTCGAAGATGGGTAAGTTTGAAGACGAGCAGTTCACCGTAGGGCAGAAGATCGAGTTTCTCTTGGACCGAGTGGTGCCCGGCGAGGAGGTCTTTTTTGAGGAGCTATTTCGCACCGTTTCCTCCCGGGGCGAAGTGGTGGTGACTTTTTTGGCGCTTTTGGAGTTGATTCGACTCCGGCAACTCTCGGCGGTGCAAGAGGGGCCGTTGAAGCCGATCCGAATTCGTCGAACGCCGGATGGGATTCTCGGAGTGCCCGCGGAGGAGGCCCCGGCGGTGGAAGGAACTGGCCAACCGAGTGGAGATTCCGCAGTTTAACGGATACGAACTATGGAATGGGCACGAGTTTTAGAGGCGCTTTTATTTGCGGCGACGGAGCCGATGGAGCCTTCGCGTCTGGCGACGATTTTACGGGATGGACCGGAGGGGGGTCAGGGATGGCCGGAGGTCAAAGAGGCGGAGGTGCGGGAGGAGTTGACCCACTTGGCGGAGAGATTGGCTCCGCGCGGGCTGATTTTGCGGGAGGTGGCGGGGGGATTTCGGATTGGAACCGCTCCCGACCTTTCCGGTTGGGTGGCCAAGTTGAAGGGGGTGGTGCGTCCGCCCCGTTTGAGTCCTCCGGCGCTGGAGACCATGGCCGTGATTGCGTATCGGCAACCGATTTCGCGGGCGGAGATCGAGGCGGTGCGGGGGGTGGATTGTAGTGGGACTTTGGACACCTTGGTGGAAAGAGGAGTGATCCGAATTTCGGGGCGGAGCGATGCGCCTGGGCGGCCGATTTTATATTCGACCACGCCCCTCTTCTTGGAACATTTCGGGCTGCGGGATTTGGAGGAGTTGCCCAATTCGGAGGAGTTGCGAAGAGTGAAGTTACCCGCCCCGGTCGATCCGTCGGGTCCCCAACAAAAGGAGCTACTGCATGAAGCTGTCGAGACTTCGCCGCAAAGTTGACCAACTGGACGATCAACTCGTCCGTCTGCTGGAGCAGAGGAGTGTGATCGCGGGGGAGATTGGGCGGCAAAAGAGGAGCAGTGGGCAGCCGGTTTTCGCGCCCGCGCGGGAGGCGGAGCTGCTTCGCCGATTAACCGCCAAGCTGCAAGGAAAGATGGAGGCAGAGAGCCTGAAGGCGATCTATCGAGAAATTTTGGCGACAGGTCGGCAATCGCAAGGGGGAACGCGGGTGGCCTACCTCGGGCCGGAGGCTTCCTACTGCCATCAGGCGGCGCGGGAGCGTTTTGGGGTGGGAACGGAGCTGGTGCCTTGCCCGACGATGGCCGAGATCTTTTCGGCGGTGGATCGGGGGGAGGTGGAAGCCGGCGTGGTACCGATCGAGAATTCGACGGAGGGAGCAGTGGGGGCCACCCAAGAGGCGTTGATCACATCGACGGTGACGATTTGCGGGGAGATTTATCTGCCGATTCGGCACGCTTTGTTGAGCAAGACGAAGAGTGGGCCGATCCGAGTTCTCTACAGTCATCCGCAAGCCTTGGCGCAGTGCCGGCACTGGTTGGCGATGAACTTGAGTGAAACGAAGTTGGTCGAGGTGGCCAGCACGGCGGAAGGGGCGCGGAGGGCATCGGTGGAAAAAGGGGCGGCGGCCTTGGCCAGTCCTTGGGCGGCGCAGATCTACCGGCTGCAAGTCCGGCAGAGGGATGTGCAGGATCGACCCGGGAATTGCACCCGGTTTTATTTGTTGGGGCATGAGGGGGCTCGCGCCACGGGGAAGGACAAGACGAGTCTGCTCTTCACTTTGCCTCATCGGGCGGGGGCCCTGCACCAGGCTCTGGGGGTGCTGGCGTCGAAGGGGTTAAATTTGTTAAAAGTGGAATCTCGTCCGGCCCCAGGGAAGCCGTGGGAGTACGTCTTTTTTGTGGATGTGCGGGGTCACGTCGACCGGGTTGATTTTCGCCGGGCACTTTTGCAGTTAGAAAAGAAGACCCAAGATTTGCGAATTCTGGGCAGCTACCCCGAAGAGCGTTAGGATGGCGGAAGAGAAGAACCCGCCGTCGCCTGAGGGGGAGGGGAAAGGGCCCCAGCCGAAGTTGAGGCTGAAGATACGGCCGATTGAGGAAAATAAGCCGAGGGAGAGGCGCCGGGTAATTACGGCGGTTCCAGCGGCCAAGCCAGGGGTGGAGGCGGCCGCGGCGGTGGAGGAGCGAAGGGTGGGGGCAGGTCGGATTGTGCAAGATCTGGGGTCGGGTCTATTGCAGTCGATGCGGGGTTGGGATCGGAAAGTGTGGGGATGGATCGGGGCGGTGGTGGTGGGGCTGGTGCTGTATGGGGTGTGGGTGGAGTGGAGAAAAACGGTGGTACGAGTAAAAGTGAGTTTAGATGAGATCCGGCTAGGCGATCGGCCGGAGGTTTTGGTTCTCTACGACTTTTCGGAGCGGTTGGCGGGGTTGCGGCGGGATTATGGAAGAAGGTTAGCCCCTATCCGTCCCCAGATTCGGGAGTTGGAAAGGACTTTGGTTTTGGCCAAGGCGGATGCGGCGGGCACTTCGGAGAAGGTGCGCATGGTGGAAGGGGTTTTGCAGGAGGAGTCTGGTAAAGCGAAGGCGGTGTATGAGGATTATCGGACATCGGTCAGTCGGCTTTGGTTGGAGGAGGCGGGAACGCTCGACTTAGAGTTCGACGCCACCCGAAAAAAGTTTTTGGAGGAGGTGGAGGTGCGGGCGCGAGAGGTGGGGCTATTTTACCATCCGGAGGAGGACCAGGATTTACAGCAACCGGAGATTGCGGCGAACGAGTATCGTTTGGCGCTGTATCGGGCGCCGCCCAGTATTAAGATGCCCGACCAGTTCGGGTGGATTGAGAAGAAGCTGAAGGAGTGGCACGACTTTGAGAAGGATTGGAACGCGCGGTACAAGGGGTTGAGCTCCAAGGCGAAGGATTTGCGGCCGGCGGCGGTCAAGGGACTGGATGATAAGTCCCAGCGGGTGGGGATTCAGGCGAAAGAGCTGGATAAGTTTCGCGGGGATGCGGCGGCCATCGCCCATGAGATCGCGGGGTATGAGGAGAGGTTGAAGGAGTTGCGAGCGAAGGAGGAGGAGGCGAAGGGGCCATTTGAGGAGGATGTGGGAGCGATTCCTGAGGCTTTTTTATGTCAACGGGTGCCGCTGAGCGCGGATGTGGCCGAGATTGAAGTCCGGGGCAAAGTGGCCGAGGCGGCTCCGAATACCCTGAGACTGGTCATTCGGGGAAAAAGAAACGGTCAAACCGCTTGGGTCATTTTACCGTTTGAGCCTGTGCCGCACCAGAAAGTGCAAAAAGAGGTGAAAGACTCCGACTTTCGTCCGGTGGACGATTGGTTGGATGATTAAAGAGGGACTAGCGGTAGAGGCGCAGGATGCCGAAGAAAACTTTGGCGGCGCCCAAGGAGAGGACCATTCCGATTCCAGAGTAGAAAAGCCAGTTGGGAATGCCGGCGTTAGGTTTTTTGGGTGGGGGAGTTGGTGTTTTCAGAAGATGATTTCCAGAGAACATATCTTTTAACATCGCGGGAGAGGAAAGCGAGGAAAACTCCCAGAACCAAAGTGTCATCGACGAGACCGATAACGGGCAGAGCTTCGGGCAGGAGGTCCAGCGGGTTGATGAGATAGAGGAAGCCAAGAAATCCGCCGACCAAAGTACCCGCCGGCCAGCGTCGGTATCGGCGGGCGAGGAGGTCACGAAACATGGCGGGGGCGGTGCGGATGAGAGTTGGAATCTCGGTCAGTTTTGGGGTGGGTCGAAGGGGATTCATGGAGAACAGCAGGATGCCCGAAAAAGTGCCATTGTCTTGGCGGGAATCTTGGTCCACGGGGGCCTGACCCGCCTTAGGGGTCGACAATCATAGAATATGATTCTATGATCTAGAAGATGAATGAGCGCTCCTTAAGTGTAACGGAGGCGGCCAGACACTTTTCCGATTTAGTGAATCGTACGTGGTATCGTGGGGAGACGACGCTGCTGATGCGTTCGGGGGAGGCGGTCGCGAAGGTAGCACCGGTGGGTGGAGGGGTGGTCACGGGAAGGGATTGGGTGGCGAAGTGGAGGAAGGCACCCCATCTGTCAGCCAAAGATGCGGAGGAGTTTGCCATTGCGGTGAAGTCTTCCAGGGCCAGACTTTCGGCCCCCGCACGCCGATGGGATTAGTCCTCGATAGTAGTGTTCTCATCGGATCTGAGAGGAAACGATTTTCCTTGGGCGATTTTCTGGAGTCGGAGGCGCCGATGGAGCCAATCTTTTTGACCGTGCTCACCGCATCGGAGTTGTTTCACGGGGTGGAACGGGCCCAAGAGGCGGCCACAAGGTCGCGTCGGCGAGCCTTTGTGGAGGAGATAATTCGCGGAACTCCGATTTTAGATTTCGATCTGGCCTGCGCGCGTGTGCACGCCTCACTTTGGTCCCAATTGGAGCAGAAGGGTGAGAGGATCGGTGCGCACGACATGCTGATTGCGGCTGTCTGTCTGCGTTTTGGCTATCGCTTGGCGACTTTGAACGAGAAGGAATTTCGAAGGGTCAAGGGATTGAAGCTCGCCTCTACCCAACCCTTTGTTCTGCCGTCCTAACCGATTGGTCTTTTCGGTCTGGTGAGGCGGTGTCGAAGTTTGTGCGTGGGGAAATCGTTCGCCCCTCCTTCCGCCCCTCCTTCCCCTACGGCCGAAGATGAACAATTCATTCGACCTCAAGAACCGTTCCCTTACAGTGTCTGGATGAAATACCTCTGGTTGGCTCTACTGATGATGGGAGTGCACGGAAACCTTTTCGGACAAGCAGCGGACAAGGATGCGTTGCTGGCCAAAGTGACCGCAGCCATCAACCCGGAAGCGGATGGAGACAGGAAAGAGCTGATTCGCAAGGGTCTGGCGGCTCTGGCCGATCTGAATGCCGCGGGTACTACACCCGAGGCTTCGTTGACCGAGGCCAAAGCGAAGGGGAGTTTGAACGGGGATAAGACGGAGAAGATGAGTAAAATGTTGATGGAAATGTGGACCTTGAACACCTCTCGGTTGAGTGAACCGGCCACTTTAGATGCTCTCCGCAAAGGCGAGATGCCCGACCCTGCGCTGAAACGGCCTTAGTCGCCGTCTCGGTGGGGTCTATTTTCCGTGCCGTTGGGGAAGCCAACCGGGCTTTTCTGGATTCGCCATATTGGGCGGACGCTCGGCCGTGGGGGTGAGGTTGCTGGATTTTCCCGAGTCACTGTCCTCATCTTCAGCTAGGGCAGGGTTAAGGGAGAGGCAGGTCAAGGCGAGAAGAGTTACAAATATTTTCATTGGGCGATTCAAGACGAAAGGGAGATTTCGTCAAGGATGAGGCTTGCGAAAATGAATTACCCGATCAGTTTTTAACCATGAAGATCATCGGGCTTTTGGGGATGCTGGCGGTGGCCGGTGGTGCTTGGGCGGAGGACCTGCCGAAGCCGCCTCCTTACTCAGCGGAACTGGAGGAGCAGGCCAAAGGGGGGGATGCGGATGCGCAGTATCAACTCGGGGACTGCTACTTTTTCGGTTTAGGAGTCAAAAGAGATATGGTGGAGGGTGCGAGTTGGTATCGAAAGGCGGCGGAGGCGGGTCAGATGAAAGCGCAATTTAATTTAGGGGGCTGTTTTCATGAGGGCATGGGGGTGGAGCCCGATTTGATGGCGGCGATTCGTTGGTGGAGAAAATCGGCCGGGCAAGATTATGCGCCGGCGGAGATAAGCATCGGGGATTGCTATATTTTCGGTAAAGGGGTGGGGCGGGACGAGGAGGAGGGGGTGCGTTGGTTTCGGAAAGCGGCCGCCCAAAATTATGCGGCGGCCCAGCACCGTTTAGGAAACTGCTATTACCACGGTCAGGGGGTGAGAAAAGATTTGGCGCAGGCGATTCAGTGGTATCGCCAGGCCTCGGAGCAGGGATATAAGCCGTCCCAGCGGGCGCTGAGGGAGTTGGGGGATCGTGGCGATTAGGAGGAGCGAAGTCGTAGGTAGCTGAAGACAAAAACCGCAATGGAGAAGGCAAAGATTCCACCCCCGACGAGGATGGCAAAGATCCAATTTCCCCAGTCGGGACGGTTTGGCATAGAAGATATTTATCGGGACAAGGCGAGGTAGGGAAGTCTGGATTGTTTCCCGTGTTGGAAAAGGGAGAATAGGAAATGCATAGGTTGGAAAAAGGCCGCGGGGGGGTAACGGTGGTGGGTTTTCACGGCTGGAGTGGGGATCACACCACATTTTTACCCTTGATGGAGAACCTGCCCGAGGCGGTGACCTTTGTCAGTTATGACCTGCCTGGGTGTGGTCGATCCCCGGAGCCCGTTCGGTGGGAGATTCGGGCGGTGGCGCGGTCGATCGCGGAGGAGATCGTGGGTCTGGGGAGGGAGGGCGTAACCCTAGTGGGAAGTTGTACGGGTGGCTTGATCGCGATCTTTGTCGCGCGGGAGTTGGTGGAGATGGGCCGGGGCGAAGTGGTGGGTCGGGTGGTGATGATCGATCCGTTTGCGGAGTGTCCGTGGTACTTTCGGCTCTTTCTGGTGCCGTGGGTGGGGCCGGTGATGTATGCCACCGCATTTGCCAATCCGGTGGGGCGGTGGGTGACCGACTTTTTCTTGCAGGAGAAGAGGACTGGCCAAGTGAGTTTGACCGAGTCGTTCCAAAGGGTGAATCATCGGGTCAGCTTGGCCTATCTGCGGATGTTGGAGAGGGCCGGGGCACCCGAGCAGTTTGGTGATTTAGATATATCGGTTGAAGTCGTGCGGGGGGAGAACACGTTTCTGGCAGTGCGTGAGGCGGTGGAGCGTTGGCAAAGGGTATGGCCAAAGATGAGCGTGCAGGTCCTCCCTGGGGTGGGGCATTTACCGATCGAGGAGGCGACGGAGTCGGTTCGGGGCACTGTTTTCCGCCAGGCGGGACAGAGAAAGACACCCAAGACAAAGAAGATGTCGGCCCAGAAGGCAAGGGAGCTGCGGGAGTGGAGAAATGAGCTGACCCGTGGTGATTCGGTGGGAGGCTAAAAAAGCTTGGTCGAGGGTCCGCTGGTTGCAGAATTCAGGGATGAGGTTG
>Ga0247837_1009158_pt1 | contig 12024 bp, 14 predicted proteins | sample LaCtaG_2_FD_187115 | JGI IMG/M metagenome (GOLD analysis project Ga0247837, IMG submission 187115) | Freshwater microbial communities from meromictic Lake La Cruz, Castile-La Mancha, Spain - LaCruzMarch2015_14.5m | ecosystem: Environmental > Aquatic > Freshwater > Lake | place: Spain: Castile-La...
AATTAAAACCATGCCTTTGAAATATCAACGGTCGTTACACCTTTGTCACTGTGTTGTAGCATTTTCCAAGATGCGTTGCAGCGTTGTACGTGCCCAATCAGCTCCGAATGATTACTGCAACGGTAACGCACAGGTAAACCATCGAACATGTCAGTGGATTCGATAGCTTTACATGTTTCACCGCTCGTCAATTCCAAAGCCCAGGGATACGTTTTAGACATATCAAGCATTGCGTGCTGGCCATTATCCAAAGGCTCAGCCACGGTGATTTGCATGGCTTTTTTAGACCAAGGGGAAGCAATGCAAATCGCATTCATATGAGAACCAAATCGCTGAACAAAGCAGGGATCATACACCGCTTTTTCCGCAATACAGCGCCAAGCATCTTCACGTTTATTAAGGTGCGATTGTTGCCAACACTCGCCGAATTTCTTTTCAACTATCGTGGCAAAGGCATGATGTTCAGTTTTAGTTAACGGGCGGTAAAGACGAAGCTCCGTGTCTTTAGCAAACAATACCGTTGAGCACGTCATCAAAAAAAACCAACCTACTTCTCGCCACATAGTGTTCCCACCCCTATTTTATTTAGTGTATTATCCGCTTTTATGAGAAACATCGCATTATTTTTTGGAGTACATGATGACAGAGGTCTGCACAGTAAAACAATGTTTAGAGGGGCAAATCAGTGTTGATCAAACTGTTACCGTTCGTGGATGGGTAAAAACTCGTCGCGATTCAAAAGCAGGTTTATCGTTTATCAACCTGCATGATGGCTCTTGTTTTGCGCCAATACAAATTGTAGTCCCTGAACATTTAGAAAACTACCAAGAAGACATTCTTAAATTATCTGCCGGATGCTCTTTGAGTGCTACAGGTAAATTGGTTGCCTCTCAAGGCAAAGGACAAGCTTTTGAAATTCAGGCTGAAACCATTGAGGTTTCAGGATGGGTCGAAAACCCTGATAGCTACCCCATTCAGGCTAAACGCCATACCCTTGAATTCTTACGTGAAGTCGCGCATCTTCGCCCGCGTACCAATACCATCAGTGCGGTAACGCGTGTTCGCCATTGTTTGTCTCAAGCCATACATCGATTTTTTCATGAGCGCGGATATTTTTGGGTGCATACGCCTATCATCACTGCAAGTGACTGTGAAGGTGCTGGCGAACTCTTTAGAGTCAGCACACTCGATGCATTAAACCCACCTAAAAATGTGCAAGGACAAATTGATTTCAGCAAAGATTTTTTTGGAAGAGAAACTTTTTTAACGGTATCTGGACAGCTCAATGCTGAAGCTTATTGTCTTGCCATGTCAAAAGTTTACACGTTTGGCCCTACGTTTCGCGCTGAAAACTCGAATACCAGTCGCCATTTAGCCGAATTTTGGATGGTTGAACCTGAGTTAGCGTTTGCGTCCCTCACCGACATTTGTGACTTGAGCCAAGCTTTATTACGCAATTTGTGCAAAACCGTGCTGAATGAATGCCAAGATGACATGGCATTTTTCAATCAATTTGTAGCCGAAGGTGCAATTCAGCGCTTAGAACATATTGCTGTATCAGATTTTGAAGTGCTCACTTATACGGACGCCATTACAGCGCTTCAAAAAGCCACACGCACGTTCGATTACCCGGTCACTTGGGGTTTGGATTTACAATCGGAGCATGAACGTTATTTAGCTGAAGAGTTATGCAAAAAACCCGTCATCATTACCAATTATCCAAAAGACATCAAAAGCTTTTACATGCGCCTTAATGATGATGGTAAAACAGTGGCGGCAATGGATGTGTTAGCCCCTGGCATTGGTGAAATTATTGGCGGAAGTCAACGTGAGGAGCGTTTAGACGTGCTAGATGCTCGCATGGACGAATGCAAAATCAACAAAGAGCATTACCAATGGTACCGTGATTTACGGCGCTATGGCACAGTTCCTCATGCAGGGTTTGGTTTGGGACTGGAACGTCTTGTAAGTTATGTTACCGGTGTAAACAATGTACGGGATGTAATACCGTTCCCCCGCACACCAGGGCATGCCGACTATTAACAAGGCGTAATTCTACAAACATCTTCGTCTCAAATGCCGTGCATAAATGTATGGCATCGATTGGTCGGTACGAGCCTCGTGCTATGATAGGTAGGCCCAAAACGAGCGTTTATGCTTTAAGAAAATCGATAAAAATACAACACGTTAAGTTCCCTCCCTAAGACACGGCGTACTACATTTTTAATGGGACAACCGTGCCGTAAGGGGTACATGCGGGATAAAAGCGTGTGGGGCTAAAAAAGGACAAAGAGGGTTGTATTTGATTGACTTGGTCTTATATTCAACGTCCTGCGGCTTGTCCGCAGGATCCATGAATCTTGTCAGATTGCTAGATACCTCGCATAAAGCGAGGTAAGTTGGCGACGAGTCTATTTATCAGATACTCATGGTTTTGCCCTGGGTACATGGTATTTACTACAAAGTGCCCAAGATGATACTATAGTGTGGCTTTAAAACCCATTTATGTATTTTTATCGGACAAAAGCCATGAAACCCCTGTCTCGTGATATTTTAATAACACTAACCGTAAAATGTATGCTCCTCATAGCTTTATGGTGGGTTTGTTTTAAAGACGCTGAAAAACCGACAAAAGACACACGCCAGTGGATGTTAGGCACTAGTTTTTCAGATGCTAAACACCCTGACAACGTCAGTTTATGATACTTATCCATTTAGCCATTCGAGGTACCCCATGATCCCTGGAAGTGACATTGTTGATCTATCCCGCCTGCAATTTGCGTTAACGGCCCTTTATCATTTTCTTTTTGTTCCACTAACCTTAGGACTCTCGATTTTGCTCGCCATTATGGAGACAGTCTATGTGATGTCTGGTCGCGACATTTGGCGCCAAATGGTCAAATATTGGGGTGTATTGTTTGGTATCAACTTTGTTTTAGGGGTAGCCACGGGGCTCACCATGGAGTTTCAGTTTGGTACCAATTGGGCTTACTACTCTCACTATGTTGGCGATGTGTTTGGTGCGCCACTTGCTATTGAAGGCTTGATGGCTTTCTTTCTAGAAGCGACGTTTGTTGGTTTATTCTTTTTTGGTTGGGATAAATTAAGCAAATTTAAACACATGTGTTGCACTTGGCTACTCGCGCTAGGCACCAATTTATCCGCATTATGGATCTTAATCGCAAATGGTTGGATGCAAAATCCGGTTGGGGCTGAATTCAATTATCAAACCATGCGAATGGAAGTCAGTGATTTTGCGGCAGTCATGTTTAACCCCGTCGCACAAGCAAAATTTGTACACACCATCAGCGCGGGTTATGTTACAGGCGCTATGTTTGTATTGTCTATCAGCGCTTTTTTTCTTTTGCGTGGTCGAAATACGGCTTTCGCAAAACGCTCAATGACCGTAGCCGTTTCCTTTGGCTTGGCGTCCGCTTTATCTGTTGTCGTATTGGGTGATGAAAGTGGTTATGTTGCTAACAATAATCAAAAAATGAAAATCGCTGCAATGGAAGCCATGTGGCACACTGAAAAAGCCCCGGCTGGCATGACCATATTTGGTATACCTAATGAAAAAACAATGACGACTGATTATGATATCACCGTGCCTTACGTGCTAGGCCTCATTGCTACCCGTTCACTTAATGAACCACTGCAAGGGATTACAGAGCTGGTTGAACAAGGAAAAGATAGAATTAGAGAAGGTATTCTTGCCTACGATGCACTAACGCGCCTGCAAAAAAATCCGGAAGACACCCAAGCAAAAATAGACTTTGGTGCACACGGAAAATCCTTAGGGTATGGGCTCTTATTAAAAAAATACACTGAGCGCGTAACAGATGCATCAGAAGCACAAATTAATCTGGCCGCCAATGATCTTCGACCACATGTAATGCCCATGTTTTTTTCGTTTCGTATCATGGTTGCTTGCGGATTTTTCTTTATTTTCTTATTCGCCACCGGATTTTATTTATCCGTTAAACACAAATTACACACCACACCTTGGTATCTACACCTTGCTTTTTGGTCGCTTCCCCTCCCATGGGTTGCAGCAGAGCTGGGTTGGATAGTAGCTGAATATGGGCGACAACCATGGGCCGTCCAAGGAATATTACCGACAGCCATGGGTACATCTACGTTGAACTCATCGCAAATACTGACGTCAATTGCGGGCTTTGTTCTATTTTATACGGTTCTTGCCGTCGTTGAAGTGTATTTGATGGCTAAATATATTCGTCTTGGCCCTGATAACCTAACTCACTAGGAGAAAAATAATGCCCATAGATTACGAAACATTGCGGGTCATATGGTGGGTTTTACTCGGTGTATTACTGATAGGTTTTGCCGTCATGGATGGCTTTGATTTAGGCGTGGCTATCTGGTTACCATGGCTTGCTAAAACAGATATCGATAGACGCGTTATTATCAATAGCATTGCACCAACTTGGGAAGGAAATCAGGTTTGGTTTATATTGGGTGGTGGTGCCATATTTGCGGCCTGGCCGGCCTTGTATGCGCTCTCATTCTCTGGTTTTTATCTTGCCATGTTAGTCGTTTTACTCGCGCTCATCATGCGTCCCGTGGGTTTTAAGTACCGCTCTAAACTCACCAACCCCAAATGGCGTTCATTTTGGGACTACTCATTGTGTGTCAGTGGATTTGTGCCTTCATTAATATTCGGCGTTGCTGTTGGCAATGTTCTTCAGGGTGTTCCTTTTCATTTTGACGAAAGTTTGCGCCCGTTTTACACAGGAACTTTTTTTGGCTTGCTCAATCCCTTTGCATTATTGTGCGGATTATTGTCTGTAGCGATGCTAGCAATGCACGGTGCTTTTTTCCTTAGCGTTAAAACTGTAGGGCATTTACAGCAACGAGCAAAAGTTGCAGGTAGAATCAGTGCTGTGTTAACGACGCTACTTTTTATTGGTGGCGGAGTATGGGTGTTTTTTGGTGTTGATGGGTATAGCCTCACGTCCTTAACCCCTCATGATGGCCCTTCCAACCCATTATACAAAACTGCCCTGCAAATGTCCGGCGCGTGGTTTAACAACTATACATCACTTCCAATCACGATGTTGGTTCCAATGTTAGGATTTGCGGCGCCTATCTTAGCAATCATTTTATCTAAATTTCCTCGGCTTGCTTTTCTTTGCAGTGCAAGCTCAATTATTGGAATTATTGCTACCGTTGGGGTAAGTATGTTTCCCTTTATTTTACCATCCTCTTCTAACCCGGCTCAAAGCTTAATCGTTTGGGATAGCTCCTCAAGCCAATTAACCTTGTTTATTATGCTAGCCGCTACCGTGGTCTTTTTACCAATAGTCTTAATCTACACGGCATGGGTTTACCGTGTATTACGGGGTAAAGTGACTGAAGATACAATCATTAATAATCAAGATACAGCGTATTAGGAGATTACTTTATGTGGTATTTTTCTTGGATTTTGGGAACAGGTTTGGCTTGTGCGTTTGCCATACTTAATGCACTGTGGCTTGAGCTAAGAGTAAGTGCTCAAACCACAGAACCCGCTACAACCCCAAAAAGTAGTTCTTCCAGCAAAAGCTAAAGCTTATTTCAATTCTTTGAACATCTTTGATGACAAAGCCCTCTCTAGCAGAAGGGCTTTTATTCAGAGAGCAGCTGACCTTCTTTTAACGCCAACACTTGATCCATACGTGCCGCTAATTGTTGGTCGTGCGTTACAATCACCAAAGCTGTATTAAACTGCTCATTTAAAGTTAACATCAGCTCAAAAATGTTCGCAGCAGTTGCGCTATCTAGATTACCAGTCGGCTCATCAGCAAAAACGCACTGTGGCTTATGCACTAATGCGCGAGCAATCGCTACGCGTTGCCTTTCTCCACCAGATAGTTGCGCGGGCTTGTGTTCAATTCTAGACGCAAGGCCAACTTTATTTAAGATATCTTCAGCTTGAAGAAGCGCGTCATTAACTGATACGCCACCCAACACTAAAGGCATGGCCGTATTTTCAAGCGCTGAAAATTCAGGCAGCAAATGATGGAATTGATAAATAAATCCAAGTTGCTTATTTCTTAAAATACAACGTTTTTTTTCACTTAAGATTTGCCAATCAACATTTTGCAAAAACACATGGCCTGCAGAAGGCTTATCAAGGCCGCCCAACAAGTGCAACAAGGTACTTTTGCCAGAACCTGAAGGACCCACTATGGCTATTTTATCGCCTTTGTTGATCGTAAAATCGATATTGGATAATACATCTACCGACAAATTACCATCGTGATAAGATTTTTTAAGATTTTGGCAATTTATAATTACATTACTCATAATGCAGCGCCTCCGCTATCACTGTTTTTGAAGCGCGCCAAGCGGGGTAAATCGTCGCGATAAAGCTCATCAACATTGCCATGGCACAAACCAAGCTTAAATCACTGAGCATGATTTTTGAGGGCAGATAATCTACAAAATAAATGCTTGAAGACAATACCTGTACATTAAACAATGACTGTAATCCATTCACAATGCTGGTAGCATTGGATGCCAAGACCACGCCCCCCAAAAGCCCCAACAATGTCCCAACCATACCAACCATCATTCCCTGTACAATAAAAATACGTAAAATAGTACCGGGCGTGGCGCCTATGGTCCGTAGAATAGCAATTTCAGCCTGCTTATCGTTCACCACCATCACCAAAGACGACACCAGATTAAACGCCGCCACTGCAATGATTAACAAAAGGATAAGAAACATCATGGTTTTTTCCATTTTTACCGCTTGAAAAAACGCACCAAATTGCTGTGTCCAATTCCCCACTTGAAAATTTTCACCAAGCTTGTCCGCCAATTGCTCTGAAATCACAGGTGCTTGATAAACATCTGCAATTTTCATTTTTAATCCAGAAATGTCATCCCCTAACTGCAATAGTTTTTGAGCATCCGCCATGTGAATAAACGCAAGCTTCGTATCAAAATTAAAACCGGTTCCCGCGGTAAATACCCCTTTAACGGTAAAACGCTTAAAACGTGGAATCATGCCAGCAGGTGTGACCGTCGCCTCAGGAATCATAACGGTTATCTTGTCACCTACCATCACGCCTAAGCTCATCGCAAGGCCTCGGCCTAGAATAATCCCAAAATGGTCAAGGCCTGCTAGGTTACCCACCAAGAGCTTGTCTTTAAGATGCGTCACACTCTCTTCTTGTTCTGGCAGTATACCGGTTAAAACCACTGGCACGACTTGTCCTTCATGCGTTAATAACCCTTGCCCGCCCACATAGGGTGCAATTGCCGTTACACCCTCGGTATTGATTAGCTCTTTTTCTAACGCGCGCCAATCACTGATTTTACCATCTTGACCACTCACGGTAATTTCTGGTGCCATGCCAAAAAAACGCTTGTGAATTTCTTCATCAAAACCATTCATCACAGAAAGTACGGTGATCAGTACCATTACTCCCATGCCAATGCCGAGCATCGAGCTTAAGGAAATAAAAGATACAAAATGGTTTTTCTTTTTAGCGCGGGTGTAGCGTAATCCAATAAAAAGCGGGAGTGGTTTAAACATACTTGGTCTAAATTTGATAAAAATATATTGTAGTGAAAAAACCCGCCACAAGATATACCCCTGCTGCATCTATGCAATGTTATAAATACTCATCATCAGACAACACACAATGTTATCCACAGATTCTGTGGATGAAAGAAGCGTTCTGCTGGGTGAGTTTGATCTATCAATGAGCAGTGTATTCCAGAGAGGTCTATTTGCATGTTTGCTCTTCATATTTCTAATATCAGCCCGTTTAAGTAAATCAAGGACAAAATTATTTCTACACTGTATCATTTCATCACTTTAAGTAACTGCATCTAAAATAAATGCCCCTAAGCGACCAATGAATTTATGAAAAAACAAGCCATACCCATCACTCCAATAGAAACAAGGTTATTCTCATCCTGCTCCGATGAATCGGGCTATTTATCTCAAGCATCAGAAGCTGCAGCAAATGCTAGCCCTTTTGAACCAATAATGCTTGCTACTCCTGACGCCATGGACACCACGGAGGACAAAAAACCGAATTCTTCCTCACCGACATTATCACGATACTCCTTTTTTTCATCTGACAAAACATTATCCCACTTTGCCCAACGTGTGCGCGAAAAAGTCTTAAGAAACCCGGTAGCAAGCCATTTACATTTAATGGACACTGAGGAGCCACTGAGATTTGATAAACCTAGCATACTTACCAAAAGAGAGCATGAAGAAGAAAAAGATGAAAGAAATTTCCCCTCGAAAGCAACTAAAATAAACTCCAAGTAAATACCCTACAGCGTCTTAAACACGGCTTTAATACTTTACGGATTATAAACATGCTTAATCAACACATTGTAGAACTTACAGAAGATTGGATTCGCTCTTTTATCATTCCTTTAAACATTTGTCCTTTCGCAAAGCGTGAATTTGATAAAGGATCTATAAAAATCGACGTTATTAATGCGTCTACCATCCAAGAGGCCCTTGAGGAGGTTTTTATGGCTCTGGTATTTTTAGATAAAACCCCAGAAGTTGAAACGTCCCTTCTTGTTTTTCCTTCGTTATTTAACGACTTTTTAGATTATTTGGATTTTGTGGATTATGCTGAATCGCTTTTGGATGAAGAAGAGTATGAGGGGGTTTATCAACTGGCCACGTTTCATCCAAACTATTGTTTTGCCGATACTGATCCTCACGATGTAACCAATTACACCAATCGCTCGCCTTACCCTATGCTGCATCTTTTACGGGAAAAAAGTGTCGAAAAGGCAATCAAGCATTATGGAGATACAACAAAAATTCCGGAGTACAATATGAATACCATGCGAACACTCGGTTTAGAAAACATCAAAAAACGACTCGCAGCGCTTAAGCCCCTTGAAGAGGGCGACGAGTAGACCTGAAATATCCTGATTATTATTTAATAAATGCTGAGTAAATTATATATTTACAAATGTATTTGGCATTATCCACTCAAGGTGTTACAATGGCGCTCCAGCTTATTAGGAATAATTGAAAATGTCAGAAAAAGTACGTGGTACAGTTAAATGGTTTAACGAAAGCAAAGGCTTTGGTTTCATCGAAAGTAATGGTAAAGATTATTTTGTTCACTTCAGTGCAATTCAAAGCAACGGTTTCAAGACCCTTGCTGAAGGCGCAGCAGTTATGTTCAAAGCAGGTCAAGGTCAAAAAGGCCCACAAGCAGAAGACGTAGAAGTAGTATAAGATATTTCCTGCACCACCCTATTTATCGTAGGGTGGTTGCAATTTCACTTCCTATAAAATCCAAATCAATATTTATTCCCATTTTACTGCTTATTTTTTAGCGCTTGTTGTTGTACATCGCTAATTTGCTGTTGTAACGTTGTTTGTAAATCCTTCATCTGGTTTTGTGTTTGTGTATTCATTTTTTGAATCTGATCTTGCAAATCCGTCTGCATTTGCTTTAATTGTGCTTGAATCTGTGTATTAAAATCTTTATTTTGCTTTATTTGAGACGCGTTAACTTTTTGAAATTGCGTTTGAATTTGACTGTTTAACAATTGGATTTGTTGTGAAACATTATCATCCGCATGCAGCATAGAGCTTGCGCCTAATAACATAAACGCGCTAAGAACTTTATTACTCATTTAAAACTCCCTGTGGTTTATTTTTATCAATAACTTGTTTAAATTTCACTGCCAGTGAACCATAGACTTTAATGAATTGTACTAAAATTGCAAGGATTAAAATCCTTGTATAAACATTGAGTGTAGAGGTAATGGAAATGAGTAATGATCTTGTCTTTACAAAGTCTTAAACGACTCCTTCATACATTAGCCTTTAAATTTTAACATTTGACGACTACACTGTAATTTGAACCTAGACAATTATGGAGACAAAATGAACCATTTCTACCGTGGTGTAATCATATCCGCAGCTTTAGCCCTGATGGTTGGATGCCAAACCCAAAGGAGCATGCATTTTTTTAAACTCCAACCAACTGACACGTCTATTGCAACCGCGGTTCATGAGAACTTGCTTCACAATGAAAGTCTATCTTCTTTAAATGTTCGTGTGGCCACTCATCAACGTGTGGTAACACTTAGTGGCTATGTAAAAACCATTCGCCAAAGTGATACAGCTGAAGACATTGCAAGAAACACAGAGGGTGTTCAGTCTGTGCAAAATGATATCATTGTTCGTAAATAGTATTTTGTAACCCAAGGTCAGGTTACTAAAGCCTTGGGTTACCTCCCTACTTAAGAGGATAACCTTACACTAGCGTTATCGGAAGACTTCTCAATAGACCCATGTATAAAAGACAAGCTATTAATCATCACCGTAATTTTTTGCAAGCCTAACAAAACATCTGACATATCATCAACATCAAGCGTTAGCCGTGAAAGCTCTTTGTATAAGTGCATGACATTCTTATGCCGCCCCTTTCCCAAAATATGGCTATTGCTATACCAAAACGAAAATCCTGGCGTTGTTTTCGCTCTAGCAATGGCAATCATGTTTTTAAGTTGTTGATAGGGCGATTGATTTGAATTAACAATTTTATACATTTTCTTGAGGCCGCTACTGTTGGTATTTTTAAATTTATGGGGGTATTGCTCACGAAATACCAAAAGAAATTCGGCCGCAATGTTTGAGATCATGCGCTCTTTAAGCTTATCTAAAGTGATCACGTTAACGGAGGTTAAACCATTTTTCACCAAAAACTCACTCACAACGTGTTTGTTCTCTTCCGTCCGAGTTGCAATGGTTTTAATGTCTTTTCCTACAACCAGAGGTTCATACGCTCGATACTCAGCTTTTCTTTCATCATGGAGTAACATTTTTTTACTATTGTCAGCTATAAAAATCAAGGGGAACGGTGCCGCAGTAAAGGCATTATCTTCTTCAGAAAGGATGCTTTGGGCGGGCATTTCAAATAACATATTAAGGTTCGAGCGCTTTTCTTTTAAAGCATTAAGGAACGCTATAATATTGATGTGCAATTCTTGAAAATACTTGGCCGTCATCAAACCCTGCATCATTTCCTTCAAAAAAGTCGCCAAAGCCGTGCTGGCATTCATTGACAAAGCATAAAAATCTTTATCTTTGCAACGCATCTTACCACGCCATTCCAGCTCTAAATCAGAAGCTAATTTGATGTCTTTATTAACACTAAAACAATGACCGCCCGACAATGCCAGCATGTCAATCAATGGTTGCAGTGCCTCTTCACTTAACTCAGCGCGATGATGATAAAGATGTTCTACATTGATTTTATTAGCGGTGATTTTATTGATTATATTAGAGTAGGTAAATTGCTCTATGAATGCTGACCATAACGCTGCGTTTTGTGGTTTGAAATTATCGACGAGTGATTGCTCAGCAACATTAATATGAGTACCTAAAAGCAGCAGTAAATGAAAGTATTGGATCATCGCGTCAATATCTCTATTGAGCGCCTTTATTTCCTCTATCGTGACAATGTCTTCCGTAGAGATTCCTGTTTGTTTTGCTCTGGCTAAATAAATCAATACCATATTGAGTCGACTAAAGCCCCCTGCTTTGAAGCCTGCTATCTCTTCATGTATGTTTTCAATTAGCTTTTCGCGGCAAAGCATCTCACCCGAAGTATAGTTCTCAACAATTAATTTTAAGGTGTACGCATCACTGAAACCTATAGGAATGGTTTCAAGCGCACCAAAGGCTACATAATCACGGTTCAGTGGCACATAACGACTCTGAACCACCTCGCCACCAAAAGGGGCTAATTGGTATTTATTTATCAAATAATAAGGTGACGCTAAGGCAAAGCCCGTTTTAGGCAATAATGATAGCGCTAATGAGTTGGTTCCATGGATATACGTATAAGACATGCAAACCACTCCTCGATTAAATTATAAGCACATTATCAAGCTGGCCCTAAGGTAGTATTAGAGCAATAATGTGCATAATTCAAGGTAACGGGGTGCAAATGGTCATCGTGAAGCGGCTTCTTAAATAGAAACCCCGTGGCAACGTTAATGTTTTATTGCCCA
>Ga0247837_1009159_pt1 | contig 12020 bp, 12 predicted proteins | sample LaCtaG_2_FD_187115 | JGI IMG/M metagenome (GOLD analysis project Ga0247837, IMG submission 187115) | Freshwater microbial communities from meromictic Lake La Cruz, Castile-La Mancha, Spain - LaCruzMarch2015_14.5m | ecosystem: Environmental > Aquatic > Freshwater > Lake | place: Spain: Castile-La...
GCCAGACGCTTGAGCGACGCCAGCGAGGAGTAGCCCGTGCCGAAGTCATCGATGCCGACCTCGATGCCCAGGGACTGGAGATGTCGGATATTGCCGGCCGCCGACTCCGGGTTGGCCATGATCCAGGACGAATTCCTCGTTGACCAGCGCCTGCCGCAGTGCCGTCTCCAGGGAAAACTGGGCGAACACGCGTGCCGTCATGTCCTCGGTGTAGAAACGGAAAGTGTCGCGACCCCGCTCCTTGGCCAGGTACATGGCCGAGTCGGCATTGCGCACCAGGGTATTCACGTCTGATCCATCCTGTGGAAAGAGGCTGATACCGATGCTCGTGGTGACATAGAGCGTGCGGCCATCCACCGTGAAAGGCCGCCTGAACACCTCGTTGAGTTTATGGGCGACCAGCCCGGCGCTGCTGCCGTCCTTCAATTTCGCCAGGATGACGGTAAACTCATCCCCACCCAGGCGGGCGACGGTATCACCCTCCCGCACCAGGCCGAGCATGCGGGTTGCGGCTTGTTTCAGGACCTGATCGCCGGCGGGATGCCCCAAGCTGTCGTTGATCGACTTGAAACCGTCCAGGTCGAGGAAGAGCAAGGCCACTTGCCGCTGCTCCCGATGGGCCTGACGGATGGCCTGCCCCAAACGGTCGGCGAACAGCAAGCGGTTGGGTAATCCGGTGAGCGTGTCGTGTTGGACCAGATGCTCCAGTTGGAGCTCACGCTCTTGGAGTCGCGCGGTCAGTTGCAGATGCTCAGTGATATCCAGCAGGATCACGCGGCAGGCCGTGCGCGCCTCCTCGCCCAAAGACGGACGCTCGCGGCGAATGATCAGGCGCAGGTCGCGTCGGGCCTCCGGTGCGCGTCCCAGGCCGACTTCCAGGCTCTCATCCTCCCCGGTCCGCAGCGCCCGCGACAGGCTGTCGAGCAGGGCACGCCCACTCTCCGGGGCAAGCCGCGCGCCCAGTAACAAGTCCGGCACCCGACCGCGCTCCACCCCGAGTAACTGGGCGGCGGTCAAGTTCATCTGGGTGATCCGGCCCTGGCCGGTCATCGTGGCATAGGCGATCGGGGCAAAGTCGTAAAGATCGGCGTAGCGGTCGCGGGACTCCTCGAGCGCCTGTTGGGCCGCGCGCAGCTCCCGATTCTGAAGTTCCAGCTCGATCTGGTGAACTTCCAACTCCTGAACGACATGAGCAGCGTTGGCGGGGTCAGTTGCCTCGCGGTGCAGGGCAATTGGCAGATCGGTTAGGGACTGATCGTTGATGTCCCTGAAGTCGGCCATCACGAACTCCGGAATAAGGAAGTGGGAGACGAGGTGCACGTCATTGAGCTCGGACTCTACGCGCAATGCGGCGCCTGCTCGGTACGGCACCGTACGCAGATCCCGGCAAGGGACGCACCGTCCATCGGTCCGCATCCCGGCCGCAAGAAAACCGGAGGTCGAGGCTTTACCGTGAAAGTGCGTCGTCAGGCCATCCTGGCCTGGCGGCGTCGGGGCTGGAACAGTCAGGGCTGGAAGCCCTGACTACGCAGCCTCGCACGCCGGCAGCTGCGACAGTGGTCGAAAGGGTTTCATGTTCCAGGGTGGCCGCGCGACTTTGAAAGTATTAAAGACTTGGACCCCGCGTGCGGCAGCGTACAGACGCCCGCGGCCCAAGCTGTCATCGTTTTCTTAGGTGCCTCCGGCGCCCCTGACCCGCGGCGCAATCACTCACCGCCCCGCGGCCCCACCTGCATCGAATCGGACATTGCACATGCGTGACAACGGAATTGCTGCCCCAGGTTCAGGCACGGCTGGTGCGGCGAATGCCATCACCGAAGTCCAGCGCGAGCAGACGCTGCTCAAGACCGGCGCACTGCAGACCGCGATCCTGAACAGTGCCAACTTCTCCAGCATCGCCACCGATGAGCGCGGCGTCATCCAGATCTTCAACGTGGGTGCCGAGCGCATGCTGGGCTACACGGCCGGCGAGGTGGTGAACCGCATCACCCCGGCGGACGTTTCCGACCCGCAGGAACTGGTGGCGCGGGCACTGGCGCTGAGCAAAGAACTGGGCACACCCATCGCGCCGGGCTTCGAGGCCCTGGTGTTCAAGGCGCGTCGGGGCATCGAGGATGTCTATGAACTGACCTATATCTGCAAAGACCGCAGCCGCTTGCCGGCCGTGGTGTCGGTGACGGCGCTGCAGGACGCGTCCGACGCCATCATCGGCTATCTGCTGATCGGCACCGACAATACGGCACGCCAGCAGGCCGAGGCCGAGCGCGGGCGCCTGGACGCGGTGCTCAAGTACAGCCACCTGGAACTGGAAAAAGCCAAGGTGGCGGCCGAGCAAGCGAACCAGGCGAAGTCGGAATTCCTTTCCTGCATGAGCCACGAGCTGCGTTCGCCGCTGAACGCCGTGCTCGGCTTCGCCCAACTGATGGAGACCGGCACACCGGCGCCCACGCCCGGTCAGAAGGACTGCATCGATCAGATCCTGCAGGCCGGCTGGTATCTGCTCGCTCTGATCAACGAAATCCTGGATCTCGCGCTCATCGAATCGGGCAAGTTGTCGCTGTCGCCCGAGCCCATGTCACTCTCCGAGGTCCTGGCCGACTGCGAGGCCATGATCGAGCCGCAGGTCCAGCAGAGCGGCATCCATGTGCACTTCCCGACGCTGGACGGGCCCTGGCTGGTGCGCGCCGACCGCACGCGCGTCAAGCAGGTGCTGGTCAATTTGCTGTCCAACGCCATCAAGTACAACCGCGTCGGCGGGCGCGTCGACGTGCGCTGTACCGCGGGGGCGGATGAGCGTACGCGCATCAGCTTGCAGGACACGGGCGAAGGTCTGGGTGCCGACAAGCTGGCACAACTGTTTCAGCCCTTCAACCGATTGGGGCAGGAGACCGGGGCCCAGGAAGGCACCGGCATTGGTCTGGTGGTCTGCAAACGCCTGATGGACTTGATGGATGGCGCCATCGGGGTCGACAGCACGGTGGGTGTGGGCAGCACCTTCTGGATCGAACTGGACACGACCGCGGCACTGCAACTGGCCGCCGAACCGGCGGACCTCCCGTCGGCGGCGCTTGCCCCGGTGGCCTTGGACAGCGCCTTGCGCACCTTGCTCTGTGTGGAGGACAACCCGGCCAACCTGATGCTGGTGGAGCGGCTGCTGGCGCGGCGGCCCGACATCCGACTCCTGAGCGCACGTGATGGGCGGCAGGGCGTGGAGATGGCGCGCGCCTGCCTGCCGGATATCATCCTGATGGACATCAACCTGCCGGGCATCAGCGGCATCACGGCACTGAAAATCCTGGCCGAGGACCCGGCCACGGCGCGGATCCCGGTGATCGCACTGAGCGCCAATGCCATGCCCCGCGACATCGAAAAAGGCATGCGGGCCGGCTTCTTCCATTACCTGACCAAGCCCATCAAGGTGGGCGAATTCATGGACACGCTGGACTTGGCGCTCGACTTCGCGCTGGTCGCCGGCAAACCATCAAGCCCAGGAATAACAACATGAAATTACCGGAACAGGAGATCCTTGCCGCGCGCATTCTGATCGTCGACGATCAAGATGCCAATGTGCGGCTCTTGCAGCGCCTGCTCGGCGACGCGGGTTATACCAGCGTGACCGCGACGATGGACCCGACCCAGGTGTGCGCGCTGCACCGCAGCAACGACTACGACCTGATCCTGCTCGATCTGCAGATGCCCGGCATGGACGGCTTCCAGGTGATGGCCGCGCTGCAGGTGCAGGCCGCCGACAGCTACCTGCCGGTCATCGTGCTCACCGCCCAACCGGCGCACAAGCTGCGCGCCTTGCAGGCCGGCGCCAAGGACTTTGTCAGCAAGCCATTCGACCTGGTGGAGGTCAAGACGCGTATCCACAACATGCTGGAGGTGCGGCTGCTGTACCGCCGACTTGAGGCCTACAACCTGCTGCTGGAGCAGACGGTGGAGACCCGCACCGAGGAACTGCGCGACAGCGAGGCCCGCTACCGCAGCCTCGCCGAACTGGCGTCGGACTGGTACTGGGAACAGGACGAGACCGGCCGCTTCACCACGATCTCAGGCCCGGTGATGGCGATGCTGGGTATTCCCGACCAGGTGGCGCCAGTCACCGCCACGCAACCGCCGACCGGCGGTTGGAACGAGACCGAGCGTACCGCCATCCGCGTCAAGATCGCCGCCCGCCAGCCGTTCCTGGACTTCCCCTTCAGCCGCGTCAACGCCGACGGCTCGCAACAGCAGTACCGGGTCAGCGGCGAGCCGCGGTTCAGCCGGGCCTGCCGCTTCATCGGCTATCGCGGCATCGGCGTGGAAACCACGCCCAGGCCCACGCCGACCGCGGCGGCAGTCGGCTGACGCGCGATGCTCCCGGCCCGCCACAGCCCGAATCAGAATCATCTGCTGGCCGCGCTGCCCGACCTCGAGTTCGCGGCCCTGTCGCCGCATCTGGAACCCTGCCCGCTGGCGCTGGGCGAGATGCTCTACGAACCGGGCCAGCGGCTGCACCATGCCTATTTTCCAACCAGCGCGGTCGTCTCGCTGCACTATGTCACCGAAAGCGGCGCGGCGGCCGAGACCGCCGGTGTGGGCAACGAAGGCATGGTCGGCGTTTCGCTCGTCATGGGCGGCGACTCCCCAGCTCTGCCGTCGTGCAGACGGCGGGCCACGCGTATCGCCTGGAGCGCCGCCGCCTGAAGCTGGCCTTCGAGGGGGCCGGTCTGTTGCAGCCCCTGTTGCTGCGCTATATGCAGGCACTGATCACCCAGACCGCGCAAACCGCGGCCTGCAACCGTCATCACTCGGTAGAGCAGCAACTCAGCCGCTGGCTCCTGCTGACGCTGGATCGGGCCCCGGAGCGCGAACTGGTCATGACGCAGGAACTGGTGGCCAGCATGTTGGGCGTGCGCCGCGAAAGCGTCACCGAGGCGGCGCGCAAGCTGCAACAGTGTGGCTTCATCCGCTATCGCCGCGGCCACATCACGGTCGTCGATCGGCAGGGGCTCGAAACCCGTGCCTGCGAGTGCTACGCCTTGGTGAAGACGGAACTGGGCCGCCTGCTGGGCGATGTGCAGTACCGCCAGGATCCTGTCATCTGAGACACATGGACACACCGGTTCTTGGCCGGACGCGCTTCAGCTACAATAACCGCACTGTAATAAAGTTGAGACCCGGGCGATTGCCGTGGCCTTAGGCTGATGGTGGATGCGCTGCGCTTATCCACCCTACAAAGCCGGCACCGCTGTAGGGTGGATAAGGCGCGCCGCTCGGCGTCAGGAACCCGGCGCGGCCGTCGCGCGCGCCGCATCCACCAGGGGCTGCTGACGCGGCGCCGCCGCCCGCTAAAGCGTCGGCCTCCGGTTGCATCGCCCCGGTCACGGAGGTTGAGCCCGCGTGGTACGACGTTCTTCGGAAATCGCCTTGGGCAACGCTCGCAACGAACACCAATCACGGGGCACTCGAAGATAGACGCCGTCGGCATCGATATCGCGGAGCGCAAACAGGCCGGAAAGATCGGGCGCCTGACGGTGGACGCACTGGAAACCCTCGCCCGCCAGTTCACCCAGGCATTGGAGCGCTTGTCGATCGAGTCGGAGGCCGCCGATCAGCGGCAAAACCTGGAAGGCCTGTTCGAGGCCATCGCCGACTACCTCTTTGTGCTCGACCTGGACGGCCGCATCCTGCACTACAACCCGGCGGTCGCGACGGGGTTGGGCTACGGCCGGAGCTTGCTTGGCCAACCCGCCTGGGTCCTTCACCCGCCCGAGATGCACCCGGAAGTGCGGCGCCTGGTTGCCGAAATCCCGCATGGAACCGGCCCGAGCGGCCCCTTGACGATGCTCAAGACCGATGGCGGGTGCGTCCTGGTGGATATCCGCGCAACGATGGGCCGCTGGAACGGTGGGCCGGCAATCATCGCGCGCGATATCACCGAGCGCAAGCGGGCCGACACCGAGTTGGAGCAGTACCGCAATCGGCTGGAGGATCTGGTCGCCGCACGCACGGCGGCGCTGGAGGCCCCCAACCGGCAATTGTGTAGCCGCGCGCGATATTTGACCCGGCACGCGCGCGATATTTGACCTCAGCGATTTTTGCGCACCGCGCAACAAAATACCGCCAGGCGGATCGGATCGCCCTCGCCGCGATCAGCAGATCGTCTGCGCTGTGTATCAGTCAGACCCCACACAGTGGTCACCAAGCGCGGCACAATTGCCGTCGATCAATATTTGATGATCGGCAGCAGCGCCACGTTGCGCGGCCGAGCCCCACCGCCTAGCCCTTCGGTCGAGCCGGTGATCGCCGTCTCATCCGCGTTGGCCAAGCTCACGAAGTTGACGCCGCTGTAGTCGGTGGTACTCACCGTATCACATCCGATTTGGACGCGCCCCGGGGTGTCGTCCAGGGAGGCGGAGGCACCCCAGACGCCAGCGGCATTGGGTGCGTCGTAGGCGACAAACGTGCCTTTCTGCCACGAGCCCAGCGTGCGGCTGGGATCGATGCCGCGCCCGCCGTCCAGGCCCCGCACAAACTCGCCGCGTAGATCGGGCACGTTGAAGTGCGTGGCGTCGACATACCCGTAGGTGGTGCCGATGGCCGCGAACAGTGCGGCGGCGGCGCCCGCCCGCAGCAGCGATTGCCCGCTGCACGCCACCCACCCGGTCGGCGCCGTGCTGCCGGCAAACCAGGAGACGGTGCCGGCCGGCACCCCGGCGCTGGCGGCCAGCGCGGTGGTGACAAAGGCGGTGGTGGCGATTTGCGTGGTGCTGGTGCCGGTCGGCGGCGGGGCGCCGGTCACCGCGGGCACGCCGGTGAAGGTCGGGCTGGCGAGCGGGGCGCGCGTGCTGTCGGTGGGGTGCACGTGATCCCCGCGCACCACGGTGCCGCGCACGCCCAGCGCGGCGACGCCGTCCATGCGCAATTCGGCGACCAGCGACTCGAACGATAGGCCGCCGCCCGCCAAGGCGACGATGGCGTCATGCAGTTGGGTGAGATTGCTGTCGCTGGGGGTGACCCCAGCCCCCAGCAACACTTGCTCCAACTCGGCTTGCAGTTGGTAGAACCAGTAGGCCCCCGGCGTGGTGGCGGCCAGTCCGACCAGCGGATCGCCGCCGCTCGGATAGCCCAGGCTGGGGGCATCGGGCCGCGGCGGCGGGTTGGCGGCGGCCCCTTGTTCGAATGATCCAAGATCCATGTCAACCTCCGGAGTAAAGCATGCCCACGCCCGCGACTGCGGGTTGGTAGCTGATGACGAGCAGGGTGTGCGCGGGCTTGAGCCGGCGCAGGAGACATTCCAGGGCGGCGTTGCCGACCCAGGAGCCCAGGGCCGTGTCGACGCGGCCATCGACGCGCCAGTGCTGCACCGGCACGGTGACATCCAGATGCAGCGTCCACCGGTAGGCCCACGCGGTGCCGGTGAGCGCGGCGGTGACCGGTTGCGTCACGTCATGGATGACGTCGAATTCGGTGATGCTGGCGCTGAACCCCAGCGCCGCGGCGAGTGCCAGATAGTAGGCCGGCGACTGGCCGCCCTGGCCGGTGACCCGCACCAGCAGCGCGGCGCGGCGCAGCGCGTCATCCCCCAAGGCGCCGAGACAGGGGTCCGGCAAGCCGTAGGCGCGCTCCCAGTCGGCGAGGCGTTGCACCGTGGTGCGCGGGTCGCATTCGTCCAGCAGATCGGCGGCGCGGGTGTCGACGCGGGCCAGGGTATCGGCCCAACTGCCCAACCATTGGCCAAGCACGGTTGCGGTCTCGCGCGGCCAGGGCAACCCCTGGGGCAGCAGGCTCAGCAGCGCGTCCTGATAGGCGGCAGCGTCCATCATCAGGCGCTCCAACTCATGCTGCCGAAGGTGGTGATGTACCCGGGGTCCATCACCACGTCGGCGGCGGGGCTGGCCATCACATAGTTGGTCTCGCCCACCGCGGCGCTGATCTCGGCGCGCAGGTGCGACAGCAGCAGGGTGCCGCCGGGGGCGGCCTCACGCAAGATCAGATCGCGCACCGCGGCGGTGATCGCGGTGCGTACCGCCAAGGTGTCGGGGGTCGGCAGCAGCGTCACGGTCAACGGCACCGCCACCGGCGCCACCACCACCACACGGGCGGTCACCGGCCGCAGCGGGGCGATGGCGGCCGCCACGGCCGCGTTCACCTCGGCACTGGGCAGCCCGTCGCTGCTCGCGCCATCGGTCATCACCCGCACCGTGACGCTGCCGGCGCCGGCCTCGTTGGGAAAGACCCAGGCGCGCGTCACACTGGGATGGGCGGCCAGCGCCCAGGCCAGATAGTCGGCGGCACACCCGCCGTGGGGCGGTTGCTGCAAGCGCCACAGCACGCGGGTGCGCAGCGCGGTATCGGTCTCGGCATCGGCGCCGCCGGTCAGGCCCCCGGCGGCCACCACCGCCGCGGCGCTGACGCTCGGCACCGCACTGACCAGCGTCAGCGCGGTGCCGGCCGTGGTGTTCGCGGCCACGCCCGGCAGCACGGCGCTGACCGCCGCCGGGGTGCTGCCGTCGAGCGCCAGGGCGGCGGTGGTGACGACCTCGACGCCATCGGCGCGGCGCAGCCGCACGTCCGCCGGCACCACGGTGCCCAGGGTGCCGGTGAGGGTGACGTGGCCGCCGGCGAAGGCGGCGGGCAGCCGCCCCAGCCCCCACAGTGCGGCGTGCCGATCCAGCGCGTCGGCGTCCGCGGTGTCGGGCAGGGTCTGCTGGGCGATCCAGTCCAGATAGCCATAGAGGCCGTGCACCGCCCCGGCCAGCACCCGCGCCAACACCGCGAGGTTGGACACCGGCAGCAGCGGCGCCCCCGCGGCCAGGCGCGTGCCGGCATCGGCGGCGGCGCGCGCGATCAGGGTCTCCAAGGTTGGCCGTTCAAACGCCATCGCGCATCCACTCCCATTGATAGTGATAAGTCTGGGTGCCGGCGGCCGGGGCGGTCACCGTCACCGCCAACGCCAGCACGCCGGGCACGGGGTTGGTGGCGTCCACGCGCACCGCGGCCGCGGCGCCGCAGGTCACCAGCCAGGTCAGCGCTTCCTCGGCATAGAAGCGGGCGCGCTCCAGGACCTCGGGCCGTTGTTTCTCGCGGCTCAGCAGCCACAGCCGCGAGCCCAGTTGATAGCCGTCCGCCAGCGGCACCACGTCACCCCACCAGCCGCGGCGGTCGGTGGCGCCGGCGGGCAGCACATCGTCCGGCGCCGCCTGGCGATCGGTGAACAGCGACAGCAGCACCGCCGTGCCCAGGCCGCCATCGGTGGCCAGGCCCAGGCCGTCGAGCGCCAGGTCGGCACCCGCTAAAAACCCGCTATAAACGGTCTGTAAATCGCTCATGTCAGCGGCAGTCCGGTCTTGGCCGAGGTGGTGAAGACCCAATGCTTGTGCGCGGCGAAGGTCGCGGCCAGCGCCGTGAGCGACTCCGCGCCGGCCGTCACGGTCGTGGTCGCCGCCACGCTGCCGGTCACGTTGACGTTCCCGGTTTGGGTGAGATCGCCGGTCTGCGTCAAGTTGCCGGTCTGGGTGGTGTCGCCGGTCTGCGTCAGGTTGCCGGTCAGCGTCACATCACCGGTGATCGTCAGCCCCTGGGGCGCGGTGATCTCGATGCCCCCACGGCGCAGCACAATGGTTTGGCCTTGGTCGTCTTGGAGTGCGACCTCGCCTTGCGCCAGACCGGTCAGGCGATAGCGGCGGTCGGCGCAGGCGATGATCAAGGGCATGGCGCGGGTGCCGCCGGCCGCCAGCAACAGCGCCTCGGCGCCGGGATGCGGGTGCACCGTCAGGCCGTAGCCCTGCCAGTGTTCGCAGGCGTCCAGCGTCTCCTCGGTGGTCGCCGCCACTTGCAGCGACTGCATGGTGGGCGCGTCATCCACCAGCGTGACCGTGGCGCGTACCACCAGATTGCGCAGGCGCCGGGCCAGGGGCGCGAGGCGGCGGCTGACGGCGTCCATCACATCCACCAGCCGGCCGGTACCTTGGCGGTGTCGGTGGGCGGCTGCTCGCGCGCGGCGGGCGCGGCATAGGCATCCGGGCGGGTCAGTTCCAGGTCGGTGGTGGTGCCGCCCTGATCCAGGCTGTAGTGCACGCCGACGATCACCAGCGTCTCGCTGACACCCATCCCCGGCGCTTGCACGCGCACTGTCTCGCCGGCCCGCCACAGCCGCCCCGGAACGGCTTCCCAGCCCTGCACCCGCGCGCGCGCTTTGAGCGCGCGGCCGGCGCGGGTGCGGCGCTCCCAGTCAGCGCGGGCACTCAAGTCGGTCTCGCCCTGCTCGGCGGTCACCACCAACAGCCGGGGGCGCGAGTCTGCCACCGCCGCATCGGTGGTTTCGGCGCGCAGCTCCGCGGCCTGCTTGCCGTGCCAGTCATCATCCCCGGCACTCTGGCCGTAGACCACGATGCGGCTGTAGCGGTCGCGCCAATCCGCCACCGCCTGCATGCCGAGCAGGTTGTCGCCCTCCACGAGCGCGGTCGGGGACAGCGTCAAACCCGGCCGGCCGAGCAGCAGGCCGCCCTGGCCATCGGGCAGCAACAGCACCGCGCGCTGCCGCGCGAGCTGATCCAGGAACTCAAAGACACTCTGCCCCGGTTCGCTGGCCACCCGCTTGAAGGGGCCGCCCAGGTCGGTGTTGGGGGTCGCGGCGACCGCGAGGTCGAGCGCCCCGCACTGGTCGGTGGCGATCTGCAGCAGCGTCTGCCCGGTGTATTGGCGTACCAGCGCCGAGCAATCCACCAGGTCGCCGGTGGCATCGCGCACCGCCAGTTGGATGGTGCGCAGGGTCGGCCCCAAGTCCCGTGACACGGCATCGATCCAGCCGGTCAGCACCGTCTGGGTGCCCAGTTGCAGCGTCGCCCGTAGACCGGGGCGCAGCGTGGCGCGCGCGGGGTCGGCGCCCGGCCAGCGTTCGGTCACCGTCAGGTCGGCGGCACTGGCGCAGTGCTCGATGCTGGTGTGCACGCGCAGCGCCGTCCAGCCGGTATAGGCGCTGGTCCCAAGCAGCAGGCGGGGGATGATCATGTGCGCACTTCCAGCGCCTGGCCGCCGGGCACGAAACCGGGGTGCGCAATGCCATTGCGCCTGACGAGCTCGGCGTCACGCGTGGCATCGCCGTGGCACTGATAGGCGAGCACCAGCGCCGGCAGCGTGCGTGCCGGCACCACCGTGGTGAGACGCGGCGCCACCAGCGCCCGCGCCGCCAGATCCTGCGCGACCGCCACCCGCACCGCCGCCCACGCCGCATACAGGGGATCGGACGCGACCGCCTGCCGCGCATCGATCAGCCCCGTCAGTTGCGCGCACAGCGCGCCGAGTTCGGGACCCGCCACCGGAATGCCCGCCTCCAGCGCCGCCACCGCCGCCCCATCGGCGGCATCGGCCACCCCCGACAGGGCGGCCAGCAGGCCCTGGGCGAGTGCGCCATCGCGCACCGCGGCCACCACCACCGCTTGATTGTGCGCTTGCGCCAAGCGCGCGGCGGTGCTGGTCGGCACCACCGGCAGGTCGGCGCCCCAGGCGGTCAAGGTCGACAACGCCTGCCAGGCCGGCCAGGGCGCGGCGGCGCGGGTGCGCAACGCGGTCAGCTCGGTGGTAATGGTGGCCCCCACCAGGGCGGCCGACCCGGCGCGGGTGTCCAGCTCGCGCACCGCGCTGCCGAGCCCGGCGACGTGCGCCGCGCGGTTGGCGTCGCTCATCCCCAGGGTGCTGCCCAGATCAGCCAGCGGGGCCAGGAACTGCCCCAGCAAGGCGCGCCCCGCCTCCACCACCAACGAGGGCATCCCGACGATGCGATAGCCCAGCAGCAGATAGCCCTGGGCCAGCGCGGCATAGGCCAACGCCTGATCGACATAGGCCAGCGCCGGGTCGAGCACCGCCTGGATCGTCGTCATCACCTGGTCGACCGCCGCTGCCACCCCGGCCAGGGAATCGGGCAACGCCAGCGGATGGGTGTTGGTGCCGGCCTCCACCAGATCCAACTGCACCCGCGCCACGCCGCCCTCGGCACTCGACAGCGCGCTGCTGAAGCCCTGCACGCACACCGC
>Ga0247837_1009165_pt1 | contig 12017 bp, 10 predicted proteins | sample LaCtaG_2_FD_187115 | JGI IMG/M metagenome (GOLD analysis project Ga0247837, IMG submission 187115) | Freshwater microbial communities from meromictic Lake La Cruz, Castile-La Mancha, Spain - LaCruzMarch2015_14.5m | ecosystem: Environmental > Aquatic > Freshwater > Lake | place: Spain: Castile-La...
ACTAGATAGCCAGAGTCTGTGGAAGAGAGAAATAGAGGCCCAGAATGCTACAACTTGGCCGCAAACCACAAAGAAGACGCAGCCGACCTCTGTAAAACAGCTGTGATCAAACCTAATAGGGAGTATTTACCAAAGGGCAGTTTAGCCGCTCTATTAGCTAGAAAGACGGCCTTCCACTCGCAAATTCATCATCCGATATTGGCGACTATAAGCGACCGCTTTTCAGTACTTCCCGGAAACTCATTGGCTGTTTCCTACCGCCGCGGAGACAGCATTGTGTCTTACCTAAGATTAATCCCTAGATTTCTTATACGTAGTTCGATACCAGTCTAGCGAGACTCCAGACTTCCCTATAAATAGATGGACGGAAATTACAGCTGTTCGCTGTGTTCCCAGGTAGCAGTGCAGTGCTGTCTCTGCTCCACTCCCCGGACATACCTTTGTCAGACCTGTGTCCTGCCTCATACCTCTAGCAAGAGAATCTACCACCCCCTCCTTCCAGCCTCTACTCCGGCCTATGTCACGAAGGACAACTTGGCGGAACATGACCACATAGTCACGGCTAGAGGGAAGTTAATGGGACAACTGGAGGTGGCGAGTTCGCAGTTGGCAGCGGAAAGAAATGCGTTGGACCAGGTTTTTACTGAAGTCTATAATTCGCAAATACAGCGCCTATATGAGGTCTGCGCTGCAGTTTATACGGATATTAGTGGGTACTATGAACGCTTGCAGACTGAGGTGGAGACCTTTAGGAGGGATCTAGCAGCGGCTGATCAGTATGTGTCAGAGGACACAAGGAAGTATATAGAAGCGAGCTTTCACATGCCACAGTCTTGCACTTTTCTAGATGCAAAAGAGGAAATAAACGGCAGAATACAGATAGCGGCTGCTAACAGCAGTTTAGCCACACAGAACTGTCTGTTTGATGTGGCTAGCAAATGGGGAACTTTACATTGCAGCTGTTCCGATTGCTGTGAATGTAAGGCAGTACTCGTTTGTAAACAGCCTCCCCCTCTCCGCCCCAGTCTACCTGCGAGTTCTTTGTGGACGTGTCCTACTTGCAAGTATGAGTACAACCTGTCCCAGACTTGTGGGAAATGCGGAGCGAAGCAGCAAGTGCCCAATATGAGTGCGATGCCTCAGGCGAGTTCAGTGAGTATTCCCAATCCTTGCTGGGTGTGTCCGCAGTGTCGCTATGAGTACAACATGCAGAACTCGTGTGGGAGGTGTGGATTTCCAAGGCCGCTCGCTGTAGCCGCTCCAAAGCTTGTAGCGCCCACAGGCCTACAAACGGGAACAAACCCCTGCTGGACTTGTCCATCCTGTAACTATGGATATAACACCGCTAATACTTGTGTGAAATGTGGCGAAATAATAAAAGGCCCGAGAAAAGGCCCCCCGAGGATAACCCGATTGCCATCGAGAAGGAGAGACTTCTCAGTTTAAGTAGACATAATCATTCAGTTTATTCACTCTGAACTATACTATTATAAAAATTCGCAAGAAAGCGAGTAAATCCACAATAAATCGAAATCCTGAATCTGTTTATAGGTGAATCAATCATAAGAATCAGTTTCCTCAAATTGTCCTTAGCAACTCACAGCTGCGTTACTTCAAAGTACAATTCTAGTCACTACATATCAATTCCAGGTGCATAGAAATGAAGTCCGAGGGTTTTATCACTGAAGGTTAGTCAGAGCTAAGGTCACTTCCCTATTCCCGCACACTAATGACGTCTATCCAGATTCCCTAATAATAGATGGAAGGCAATTACAGCTGCTCGTTCTGTCCCCAAGTCGCAGTGCGCTGTTGTCTGTGCTCCTCCCCAAGGACCTACCTCTGTAAAGACTGCGTCCTGCATCATACCAGCAAGAGCAGTTCCCACCCTCTCGTCCCCATCGACACTCCTCCCTACGTCACTAAGGAAAACCTGGTTTCGTATGACCGTAGAGCGACTGCCTTGAAGCAACTCAAAGAACAGCTGGAAGGCCTGAACACACAACTTACTCAAGAGAAAAGAGCTCTGGACCAAGTCTTCGAGGAAGTCTACAATTCGCAAGCACAGCGCCTATATGAGATCTGCTCTGCGGTGTATATGGATATAAGCGGGTATTATGATCGCTTGCAGAGTGAAGTAGAAACCTTCAAGCAAGGGCTAGAAAGTGCTTCGGTTTCTCAAGTCCTTAGGAAGTATGTGGAAAATGGCTTTCATATCCCTCAGCCTTGCGCCTTCCTAGATGCTCGCAGCCAAATGACTCAAAGAATTCAGATTTCTGAGGCTGGTAGTCCGCTTTGCAGTGAAAACTGCCTGGTTGGAGCGATACGCATATGGAATAAGAGAGTGTGCAGTTGTTCTAATTGCGAAGAACTCAAAAGAGTGGCGTTAGCTGAATGCCTGTATTGTGGCCAGACAGCTAGGCAATGCCTCTGCAACCAGCCAAAGGGGCCCGGCCCTCAACCTGCTCAAGCCGATGCTCCGATGCAGGTAGATAGCGGGGATGCGTATTATGGTGCAAGTCCTAGTGGAGCAAGTGAAGCCCCCTGGAGATGCCAGAATTGTGGACAAGAAAACAGTGCCCAGGTAGCGAGATGTCAGAGCTGTCAATGGGTCCCAGTGACCAAATGTGGACTTTGTGGGCAGGACAGCGAAGGTGACATATGTTAAATGTGTCTAAACAAGCAAGCCGGACTTCGGGCAAAGGCAGAAGCCAAACAGAATTCCCCTCCTCCAATAGAACGACAAACTCCTTCTCCAGTTCTTCCAGTAGCCGCTAGTCCCCAAACTCAGCCGAAGAAGCCGATCTGGACATCTAAACCGCAGCCAAAAGACCCTGTCCAGGCACCTGCCAAAACCCCTGCCCCTTTGCAAGCGACTTATTGGGCTTGCAAAGCGTGCCAACGTAAGAATGACCCGCTGACTGTAAAGTGCTTTTGTGGGCAATACGAGCACTGGGAGGACTATTTTAAGGATAAAAATATAAAACTAAGCCAAGACAAGACAATGTGGACATGTAAAAAGTGCCCAACGCAGGTAAGTCTTAGTCACTGCTTATGTACTGGTTGCGGCAAGACAAACAAGGATGTTGCGTCCTTTATCAAAGCCGACTCAACTTGCCATCTATTCTAACAGTCTCCTCAAATCTCCCTCAGCAGCTAGTAGACATAGTCTGTTCTATTTTTAGCTATAAGGTACATTCTATCAGTGCGCACTCTCTAGCAACGTACTTCGTGGCCGGCCCTTCACAAACCCTAGATTGTAGAGTTAATCAGTATGGCGCAGCCTTGCCAAAGATGCACGCACTACGAAGCCACATACCAAGCAGTCGGTCTCTACGTCTGCCAATACTGCCAAGTCCAGCTATTTGATCCCCCGCTTCCACAGCTAGAAGACTCATACCAAGGCGACCCCAGCAAATGCAGCAGATGTCAAACCCCCTTCGTCAACTCCTATCAATGCCAAAGCTGCTTCTATGTGGAATTGGCGCTTTGGAGCGATGCAGTGCTTGAGCCGGCTAAGCAGATAGCAGCGCCTCAGACCTGGCAGGTGCAGGATAGCAAGTGTTGGACATGTGGGAACTGCAGGTATGAGTACAACTTGCTGGATGCGGGGATTTGCGTCCATTGCCATCAGCCAAAGGCGTCCGGCCCTCAACCTGCTCAAGCCGATGCTCCGATGCAGGTAGTAAGCGGGGATGCGTATTATGGTGCAAATCCAAGTGGAGCAAGTGAAGCGCCCTGGAGATGCCAATATTGTGGACAAGGAGAAGGACAATGCGCCTGCTACGCAGCTTGGAGCGAGAGTGGAAATACCGCTCAATCCAACCCACAACCCACAGTCAGCACTTGGAAATGCCCGAATTGTGGACAAGAAAACAGCGCCCAGGTAGCGACATGTCAGAACTGTCAATGGGTCCCAGTGACCAAATGTGGACTTTGTGGGCAGGACAGCGAAGGAGACATATGTCAAATGTGTAAGCAAACCAGACTTCGGACAGAGGCAGAAGCCCAACAGAGTTCCCCTCCTCCAGTAGAACGACAAACTCCTTCTCCAGTTTCTCCAGTAGAACGACAAATTCCTTCTCCAGTTCTTCCAGTAGAACGACAACCTCCTTCTCCAGTTCTTCCAGTAGCCGCTAGTCCCCAAACTCAGCCGAAGAAGCCGATCCGGACATCTGAGCCGCAGCCAAAAAACCCTGTCCAGGCCCCTGCCAAAACCCCTGTCCCTTTGCAAGCTACTTATTGGACTTGCAAAGCGTGCCAACGTAAGAATGACTCGCTGACAGTAAAGTGCTTTTGTGGGCAATACGAGCACTGGGAGGACTATTTCAAGGATAAAAATATAAAACTAAGCCAAGACAAGACAATGTGGACATGTAAAAAGTGCCCAACGCAGGTAAGTCTTCGTCAGTGCATATGTTCTGCTTGCGGCAAGACAAACAAAGATGTTGCGTCCTTTATCAAAGCCGAACCAACTTGCCATCTATTCTAACAGTCTCCCCAAATCTCCCTCAGCAGCTAGTAAACTAAGAAAATTCAATGAATCTTTCAATGTGCATTGCAGAAATCAAGCCTGCAGCAATGTTATTCACAAATTAACACAGGCTATACCATACGGCCTGACAATCCTCAGGAAGGTCTTGAGCTCCACTTCCTCCTCCCAGCCTTCCTGGAAGGTCATCACCCTGTCCCTTGCTAGGTCTGTGACGTAGACATGTCCGTCTCCTTGGCAAATCCCTCTCGCGTCCTTGAAGCTTGAGGACTTGAGTAGAAGATTGCGGTCCTTTCCAAGTAAATAAGCCCACACTTCTCCTTGACTCGTATAGTAAACGAACCGTTTACTTGCCGCCAAAGCCCGGGGCTGCATTTCATCTCTCAGGAGTATGGTTTCCCTATCCCCTGCCACTGGTCCTGAGACCAGCAAGCCAGAGTCTTGGAACTCCGCAGAGTTGACCCAGTACACAGTCCTCCCAGCCACCTCGATCCCAATAGGCGCGGAAACCATTGGAGAAGTCTCCCTCCTCCAGTATAGCACCTCTTGCTGGTCCACAAAGCCAGCCCACAGACTCGGGTAGTCAATGCTGCTTATAGTGCTGTTGGCGAAGTCGGAAATGTACAGGTTTCCATATGCGTCTACAGCGCAGTCAGTGGGCGCTAGGCCTTGGTATACAGTGGCGACTTGGTCACTGGTCAGGATCAAGCCATGTTTTGTAACTCTCACAGAGTACTGGAAAACCGAGGCCTGCGCCGGGTCGCAGACGTATAGAAAGTCGTGGTTCTTGTCATAGCACACACCAGTGGGCGTCTGCACTCCTCCAAGCAGTACAAAGCTTCTGGCTTTATCGTGTCTCGGAACGACCCAAACTTGCCCTGATCCGCTGATCTCCGGGTCGAAAGTAGTGACCAGGAGAAATCTCAATTGCCCGTCTCGCGCTTCTTTCCCCTTACTAACATCCAGCTCGTCCGCATCGCGGTTGAAGGGATTCTGAGCGGAAGCGACTTCCAGGAAAGAGTGGGAGCGACTCGGCAGGTCGTCCTCATCGAGGACCGTGACTCTGCCGTTCGCTTGCAGGTCCGCAAGCCAGGGGTCTGCCCGCGACCCGACTTTTATGTTGAATTCGTGACTGGAGTCATAGGGAATTCCCGCTTGTGCGAAAGACCACCGAGCGAAGTCGTCCAAGTCTTCGACTAACACAGCGTCTTGGGCGGATATAGTCGCCTGGTCCGGGGACAGGGAACAACTCAGTGCTAGCAGTGCGCAGTGCAGCAGCAGGCCCATTATAATATCCGTTTCAGGGAGGGACTATGCAGGTCCACATTAGGAATACTGATTCGGTAAAGTCGCAGCCAACAGACACAAAGGACTTTCGTAGGTACTTATTAGCAAAGCGGATTTGAATATTTGCTATCACTGGAGAATGTTAGCGGGTCTGGCGGACTTGTGCAGGCGGTCTAGATTGAGGGGCGGCACTATAGGCGGTTCCTTCACTCTGCGCTTGGGTTCTTCCGGCTCCAAAGCTTCGGGGGAAACTAAGTCCATATCTGGCTTTGTTTCGCAGCAAGCGCAGAAGGCGAATCGCTGTTTCTTCGGTCCTCTGCCTTGCTTGATGTCCGTGACCATCGCTGTGCCCATTTTACATTAGGGAGTAAACGTGTAGCTCTGTTTGCACAGACAACAGCAGCGCTGCGTTTCGAACCACGCGTTGATGCAGACCGTGTGGAACACGTGTTTGCAGGGTAGTTCCGTCACTGCTTGCTTTACGCTCAGTCCGTCGAGACAGATGGTGCAGTCTTGGGGAGCACTGGGGTCGAAGTCGACTTGGCTAGGCTCGAATAGGCCTTTTTCCTGCTCTAAGGACTGGTGGCTCCAGCTCTGGTATACGTGCACTCGAGCGCCGGTGTGACGTATGCGTCTTCTGTGGTAGATACAGCGTAAACACAACAGACAGCAACTGAGCATAATCGCGCCTACGCCTAGCAGTGCACCCAGTATCACATATACATTTGAGGAAGACGCCACTTCAGTCTGCTGGAAGCTCATACTCACTACAGCCTGACTGCTATGGTCGCTAGATCTGAGTGAGAAGAGCAGTCCAAACAGGCCAAAAGTCTCAGGGTTGAAGGGAAGTTCCAAGGAAGGGGTAGAACTGTCCAGCCACTGAGTCGCACTGTGGAGCAAGGCAGTGGGCGGTTCATTGCTGGAGCCGAAAGAGACGAAGAGCTGTGCATCGCTTTGCTGTCGTTTGAGTGAGAGTTGGAGTGTGTTTTGCGAGTTGTATAGTGTGGTAAAGAAGCGGTATGTGCCTGGTGGAACGATAATATCGTAGTTTTGGCCCAATTCGAGGTAGGCCACCTTTAGACTGCAGTCTTGCTCCACCCGAGGCTGCCTGCACTCGCACACTCCCATCGAGCACACACCATGTTGGCTGCAGTTCAAAGGACACAGCTCTCCACTGTGTCCCCAGGCTTCCAGCAGCACAGAAACACCCTCAATCGGCCTTTCTGGCAATAGCACGCCTAGGTACAAAGTGGTGTTGGCCTGCGCTTCCCAAATATTGAGTTGTACGAAGGCTTCGGACCTGCCCAGAGCGAAGGATGTCAAGTCTGCAGCTTCGTAGTTTCCTTGTAACTTGCCTGTTTCCAGGTAGACACTAGGAGGACGCTGTATTCCCACTACCAGCAGACAGGCAAGGGAGCTGGGCGACACGTTGAGGTGCAATAGAGCAAAAGGAAAGGGCGTAGACGGTACTACGAAGGAGTAATTTTCGTACTCCTCACTTTGCTTTGTCACACTCTGGTACAGTAATTGCGCCTCCGCAAGTGCCGCTAATCCCAGCAGCATATACATAGTGCCAACATCTGTGACTTCCTTGAGTGGGAGAATTAGCAATGTTTGAGTATTAACAACTGACCGAGCAGTTCCTGAGTGAGTTGCAGACGCTGTGCGACTTCAGGGTCTTTCTGGGGCTGCGCCAATGACACAGTGCTCCGGTCTCCCTGGGTACTGACGTAGGTTAGCTGGGAAGCGTCCGCGGAGAGAAGAACTTCGGCTTTGTCACGGAATATTACCTGAATTACCCGGCTTGAAAGGCGAAAAAGCACTGCTTGACTGGTCTGCAGCCACTTTTGGACGTAAAGCAGAGACACAGAGCCGGTAGATAAAGCCTCAGGGCCTAGAAAGCGCTGAAATTGCTGCAGAAGCGTGATTTTCTTGACCAAGGCAGCCGGCGGTTCTGCAGAGCTGAAAGTCTGAGGATCTCGTTTGCTGAGGTACGTAATAAACTGCCCAGATTGAAGCAGGCGAGAGTGGTCATTGAAGCTAACCCCCGAAACTCCGTTACTAAGCAGGTATCCAATTCCATACTTCGCTGATAGATTTAGCCACTTAATCACCCAAATTGTCCCCGAAGCGTCCTCGCATAGTTCCGCCTTCGGAGGCGGGGTGAGTTCAAGTCTGGGAGACTGAGCCAAGGTATGCTCTACGAAGGACAAGGAGAGGGGAGCTGTCAATGAGGAAATCGGAAGCAAACGCGGGACTGTGTAGTCTGGTCGCAGAAACAGGCTGTTGTGGACTTGGTCTAAAGAGAAACGTCGTTCTGGGTCAGGCATGAGCAGGCTGGATATGAGTTCTTTGCTAGCCCGGGACAGGTCCAGGTGTTCGGGGAAGGAATAGGTTGCTTGACGTATACGTCCATAGGTGGTCTGTGCATCTTCCGTTTCAAAGGGCGGGACTCCCACCAGCAGTGTATAGATGACCACTCCCAGCGACCAAAGATCTGCAGGGAAGGAATGTCCAAGGCGAGGGTCCAAGACTTCAGGCGCGATGTAATTCGGCGTACCGCAAATCGTGCGGCGGCGCTCATACGTGTAGTTAATGCGTGCAGCCAGTCCGAAGTCTCCCAGCTTCAGCGCCATCGAAGGCGCAAGGAACAGGTTGGCAGGCTTGAGATCCCTGTGTATGATTCCTGAGGAATGCAGGTACTGAAGCGCAGGCAACAACTGCACAAGGTAACTCTGCACTTCTAACTCACTCAGTCGTTGTCTGCGCGTCAGCACTTCCTGTAGGTTGTCCCCGCAGAGCTCCAGCAGTAGATAGACTCGCTCTGAGTCCTCGAAGTAGTGCTCGTAGCGGACGATTCCGCTATGATTGAGTGACTTGTGCAGTTGCACCTCGGTTATGAGCTTCTGCTTAGTGCGGGTGTGCTGGAGAGTCTGCTTCTGCACGACTTTGGCAGCGTAGATGTGCTGTGTGTCCAATGCGCATAGTTCGAAGCAGCTCGCGAATGCACCTCTGCCCAGGAAGCGCCCCAGTTGGTACTTGCGAATGTGGATGTCTCCATTCTCTGTGAGGATCCTTTCTTCTATCAGTTTCGGTTTCACGTCTGACTGTGTCCGTTTGTGCATTACGTAAAGTGCAAACTACACACTGTACTTCTTCTAGTAAGCTGGGGCAGCTGTGAAATACCGCTGCAGCCACATTGCTTGCCCAGCCATTTCAATCTAGAAGTCGATAATGAGTTACCAACAGCCAGCAAAGCCGCAGCACGTTCACACAGTGGCCTTTGCGCAGCCAATTCCCACAGAGCGGAAGACCTCGGTGTGGCATCTATTCACTAGCAGTGTGGCGGCACTGGCTTCTCGTACTCTCACATCGCCCCTCGAGCGCCTCAAGTTGCTAAGGCAAGTGGGGCGGCCTGAGTTCGCTGGACTCAGCATGTTGGACTCCTGGAGTCGCATTCTCCGGCTGGAAGGAGCGCGCGGCTTCTTCATAGGCAATGGAGCAAACGTCATTCGCGCAGTGCCCTTTTCCGCGATCGAGTTTCACTCCTTCGTGTTCTTTAAGGATCTGATATTACCCCCGGACAGCCCTAGACACAAGGCGAGTTTACTGTACTGCGGCGCTCTAGCGGGCATTACAGCCTCAGTGCTAACCTACCCTCTCGACTTCATTCGTACAGTGTTGACCGTGCAGACTCCGCACAAGTACAGAGGTATGAGGGATGTGGCGCGGCGTCTCTATGTGAAGAAGGGCCCGCTGGCCTTCTATAGAGGCATGTTCACTTCGTTGCTGGGTATAGTGCCCTACATCGGACTGAAAATGACTGCCTATGATGTACTGAAACGGTACTACTACCCGTCCTACACCGACTCTTCTTTCCAGCTGGTAACGCTGGCCTATGGCGCTCTAGCGGGGACCATTGCTACGACTCTCACCTACCCCACTGACCTGATCCGCCGCAAAGTGCAAGTGGTAGCAGTGGAGCCTGTGCCTTACCACAACCTCAGAACAGCTGTCAAGCACACTTGGCGGTCTGAGGGGTTTTCGGGCTTCTTCAAAGGACTGGTGCCTTGCTATCTTAAAGTCGTGCCTGTGGCAGCGATCGGCTTTCTTGTCAATGAGAACCTCAAGGACTTGCTTCAAATTAAGTAGGACTCCCATAGGACTGAATTCCCCGTATGTGGCTGACTTCTCATATAGTTGATTACTCCATTGATACCTACACTAACGAAGCTTGAGAGGCCGGCTGTGCATGATTATGTTTCATTCAGAGAACTGCGTTTAGGTGTTTTCAACAGAGTGAGCCTGTACTTATTTCCCCAATACGTAAATTCGAGGAGATGCCACAAGTCGCTGCAACTACTGGACTATCGTAAAAAGGCAATTCCTATATAATAACAAATCAACAATGAGAGAAACATTCCTTTGCGCCTGTCTAACTAGCGAAGTCCACAAAGCCTCACAGCCCTGTAATTCCTTGCTCAGTTCTCTCCCCTTCGGCCAGCTACCTGGCATCGTCGAGGATGGAGACCAGCCTCCGTTCATCTTCAAGCCAGAGTTCAAGCGGAAACAGAAGCCGGGCAGAGTCCGACATCAGCACCTTTTCTTCCCTAGAATTGGCTAAGCATAGTGTGCTGTGTACGGAACTAATTGCTGCAAGTGATGTTTCAGGCCTAATGAAGGTTTTTTGCGCAATTGTACAGGAGTCCCGAAGTATGAGAATTTCCTATCGCTAACAGAGACTTTTGAAGCGCAGTTCCTCTGAGACTTAAGAAAAACAACCGCTTATTTCCGAGTCCACAGTAAAGGCACTCATTAGAAATTCGACTATGCAGAGTTACAACTACAACACTAGAATAACGGTAATCTAGGAGAGAAGTTAAGGGAATTTTTGCACTACTCCTGTCTCCATGCGGAAGCAGACACACCGATCCTCCCAGAAAAGGAAGCACAGGCCGCGAGTCAGGTCCAGCACAGGGTGGGAACTCGACCCCTTGTACACTGTTATGGTGCAGCTGAGTTGAGAGTGCAGCACCAGTTGGCCTGCTTGTCCTGCTGACAACTTCGACAGGTAGTTGTTTGAGTGCACTACTAGATGGTTGTTATGCACATAGAGACATGCACAAGAGTTTTCAGGGAGAAGGAGGGAAATAGGGAGGAAATTGTCGGTTTCGGGGGAAAAAGCCTCTATTCTTCTAGAGTTACCGCCACATATGTATACATATTCGGTAAAAAGACAAGGATTAAAGCTCCATCTACTTTCTCTCATGTCGGATAACCCCTTCCATGTGAGATTGTCACTGTTCAGGTCGATTTTCTCGCATTTCTTCACTGAATAGGCTGTACAACTGTCTAAATAGCGCATACTGCCTTCATAGTCTGTTACCGGAATCTACGTAATTGATACATTGTACTGCTTAGCACTTACATCCTCCAAACACATATACATGCATTAGCTCAATAACTCCGTGTGAATATCGTGCAAGTTGCATACTCGGTAGTGAAGTCACTTCCCCCATCTGACTAATGAGGAAAGCTACATCCCAGGTCGCTGATTAGTTGGTACTTCTTGCTTTTTGGCCTTTTTAGTAGTTACCTCCTCCACTGCAAAATATCCGCCCGTCCTTCAGCACTACCCATTTAGCGAATTGGTCGGTCTGGATGTGAGTACACAGAGAGACTTGGGGACCCCAAGTAAAGGTGCTGCAACTGAAAGAGCGAATGAAGTCGGGGGTGACCTGGAACACCAGCAAGTCCTTGAAGTAGGAGCAGATCTCTCGAATTACGTTGACACTGAAACTTCTGTTGCTTGAGGACTTGAGATGAAGCAGCCACACCTTGGCTCCCACAGCTGATAGCCGCACAGCCATTTATTACTTTCTCCCTGTGCCGGAGTTTCCCCAAGGCAACGGACGATGTTAGCAGCTCCAATATAGATTGGCCGAGGAGGTAATAAATGGCTGTGCATTTGTCTGTGGTGGAAGCCAGGGTATGGCTGCTGCACCTCAAGTGTGTTAGGGGCGCTATTGGAAGTCTGAGTCTCAATGTAATTCGAGAAATCTGCTCCTACCTTGGAGACTTGCTGTTGTACCGAGTCACCCCTAACTTCCTCCACTCCTTCAACTGCCAGACCTCTACTTGGGATCCACAAGTCCCTCTGCGTACTCCAATCCAAGTAGACAAGTACAGCACTTGGGTGATGTTGGAGGATGGACGAAGGTTAGTTTGCAGTGGAGGAGGT
>Ga0247837_1009168_pt1 | contig 12015 bp, 10 predicted proteins | sample LaCtaG_2_FD_187115 | JGI IMG/M metagenome (GOLD analysis project Ga0247837, IMG submission 187115) | Freshwater microbial communities from meromictic Lake La Cruz, Castile-La Mancha, Spain - LaCruzMarch2015_14.5m | ecosystem: Environmental > Aquatic > Freshwater > Lake | place: Spain: Castile-La...
GGCCCCGATCGCCAGCACATTCGTCGCCACGACATACGCGAGCGCAGCGGCAGCGCGGCCGTGCTCGACGAGCTCGAGCGACTGAAAGGCGTAGCTCGAAAACGTCGTGAAGCCACCGAGCAGGCCGACGAGCAGGATCGTTTCCAAGCCGCCCGGCAGCGTGCCCCGCGACCGAAAATATCCGGCGATCGCCCCAAACGCGAACGACCCAGCGACGTTCACGATGAGCGTGCCCCACGGCACGCCATGGCCAAGAAGCCGAGCTGCGCCCGCATTGCAGGCCACGCGCAGAACCGTGCCGAGGGCGCCGGCGCCTGCCAGCCAGACGATGTGCGGAAGTGTCATGCCGCGCAGTGTGCCGCGCTGGCACATTCCTGCCCATCCCGGCCCAGGCCACTTGCTTCCCAAGAAGGATTGCGTATTTTGAATTGTCAAAATTCTTTTTTTGGAGGCTCAAAATGCGGTATTCCGGTTTCCGGCGGCCCCGCTCGGCCTTCAGCCTGGTCGAACTGCTCGTGGTGATCGCCATCATCGGCGTCCTCGTGGGGCTGCTGCTGCCGGCTGTGCAGAGCGCCCGCGAGGCGGCCCGGCGGTCGCAGTGCGGGAGCAACCTCCGCCAGCTCGGCCTGGCGCTCCATTCATGCCTCGACGCCCATCGCCGCTTCCCTGCCGGCTACCTGGCCGACACGGCGAGCCCGGCCCGCGACCCCGACACGTTCGATGCAGCACCCGGCACGGGCTGGGGCCTCGCCATCGCGCCGTTCATCGAAGAGGCCGCCACGGCCACGGCCTACGACGCCTCGGCGGGCGTGGCCGCCACGAGCAATCGTGAGGTCGTGTCGCGCCGGCTCGGCGTGTTTCTGTGCCCCACGTCCACCGGACCCCGCGAACCGTTCATCGTGCAAGACGAAAGTGGCGCTCCGCACACCTCCGCTGCCCGGCTCGGCCGCACCGACTACGTGGCCAACGCGGGGCACGAGGACCCCTGGGACACGGCCCCGAACGCATCGTGGCACGGCATCGCCAACGGGCCGCTCTACCGCAACTCGCGCACCCGGCCGGCCGAAGTGACCGACGGACTTTCGAAGACGGTGTTCATCGGCGAGCACTCCCAGGCACTCTCTCAGAAAGCGTGGGCAGGCGTCGTGCCCGGGGCGTGGTGCCAGCCGACGGACAAATTCCGGGCACTCGCCAGCAGCGCCCCAGAGCACGCCGCGGCATTCGTGCTCTCTCACAGCGGCCCGGCGGCGAACGAGCAGGCGGTGATCCACGTACCCAACGACCCGGCCAGCCACTGCGACCAGATGTTTTCCGAACATCCGGCGGGAGCGAACGTAGTGTTTGGCGACGGCTCGACGAGGCTCGTGGCGGCAGCCGTGGCCCGCGACGCGTGGGCTGCTGCGTGCAGCAGCGCCGCGGGTGAAACGGCCGCCGCTCCCTGAGCTCGGGCCCGGCCGGCACGAGGCTCTCCGCGGAAACGGCTATACTTTCCATCCCATGAATGCAAAAACGCTCCTCTCGCTCGCCAAGAAGCACGGCACGCCGCTGTTCGTCGTCGATCACGACGAGCTGCGCAAGAACTACCGGCTGTTTCGCAAGCACTTTCCGCGGGTGCAGATCTACTACGCCGTAAAGGTCAACAGCGACCCGGCGATCGTGAAAACCATCTACGAGCTCGGCGGCAGCTTCGATGTGGCCAGCATGCAGGAGTTCCATACGGTCTATGAAAACATCAAGGGACTGCCGGCGAAGGCGCGGCAGGACTTCATCTGGGACAAGGTCATCTACGCCAATCCGATCAAGCCCGTGGAGACGCTCCAAGAGCTCGACCGCTACAAGCCGCTCGTGACCTACGACAACCACGAGGAAGTGAAGAAGATCGCGAAGCACGCACCGCACGCCGGGCTCGCCCTGCGGCTGCGGGTGCCGAACACGGGCTCCATGGTGGAGCTGTCGAGCAAGTTCGGGGCCCTGCCGGGCGAGGCGGTCGACCTGATCACGTTTGCCCACGAGCAGGGCCTCGTCGTGGAAGGACTGTCGTTCCACGTCGGCAGCCAGTGCACGAACCCGCAGAACTTCATCCAGGCGATCCACCTCTCTGCGGGCGTGTTCGCTGAGGCGAAGTCGCGCGGCTTCAACCTCAAACTGCTCGACATCGGCGGCGGGTTTCCCGCGGCCTACGACGCCACGGTGCCGAAGTTCTCGGCGCTCGCCAAGAAGATCAATCACGAGCTCGACAGGCTGTTTCCGCCGGAGATCGAGATCCTCGCGGAGCCGGGGCGGTTTCTTGTGGCTTCCGCCGGCAACGCCGTCTCGAAAATCATCGGGAAGGCGATCCGCAACGAGAAGATGTCGTATTACGTGGACGATGGCGTGTATCACACCTATTCGGGCGTGATCTTCGACCACTGCACCTACCATCTCCAGAGCTTCAAGAAGGGGCCTACGCAGATCTGCGCCGTCTTCGGCCCCACCTGCGACGCCCTCGACACGATCAGCCTCGCCGAACAACTCCCCGAACTCGAAATCGGCGAATATCTCTACAGCGAGAACATCGGTGCCTACTCGGCGGCGTCGAGCACCCACTTCAACGGTTTTCCACCGGCGAAAGTGGTCCACGTGAACGAGTAAAGAAGTTGTCCCGCCTGTCGGCATGCTCAATCCGTGGCGACAGGCCTGCAGGCCTGTCGATGGACAGAGTTGGAATGTCGTGCCTACAGGTTCGCAACCTTCCGACGCTCGGGCCGTTGAAGGATCGGTGGCATGTTTTCCTGGAGGACGAACCCATGAGACGGAAGCACGGTTGGCTCTACGGACTGTTCACAGTGGCCCTGTTCGCGGGAACCGTCGCCTTGGCACAGCCGCCTGAAGGCGGGCCGCCCGGTGGTCCGCGAGGTGGTCCTCCCGGAGGCCCCGGTGGGGAACGGCGCGGGCCGCCCTCGCCCGAGCAGTTCGTCGAGCGGGCGATGTCGTTCGACACCGATGGCGACGGCAAGCTCGATCGCACCGAGCTCATGAAATTCGGCGAAGAAATGGCGGCCCGGCGGATGCGCGGGGGACCAGGCGGCCCCGATGGCCCGCGTGGCGGCGGACCGCGGCGTGGCACCGACGGCGAGGGTGGCTCTGGTGCCGAAGGCCGGCGCGGGCCACCCCCGGGCGGCGACGGCGAGCGCCCGGAACGCCCGCGGCGGCCGGAGTAGACGGCCGCGCGTTCGTCGGCCGGCCGTGGCAGAGTATCCTCGCCGGGCATGACGACGACCCGGCCTTTAGGAGATCCGCTGCCCCCGCGACCAGCCGAGGCGCATGCGCTGGAGGTCGCGCGGGGCCTGCCCGGAACGAGGATCGCCTGCACGACCACGGGCCGCGGGCAGGCGGCCAGCGCGCTGGCCCGAGAACGGGCCGATGCGCATGTCACGGCCTGGTTCCTCGATCTCTCTCAGCATGATCTCGCCATCGGCGAGTGGGGGGCGCGGCCCGAGCAGCTCACAGCCGTATGCACCGCCGACATGCCGCCCGGTCCCTACGAACTGGCCGTCGTGCCGCTCGCGAAAGACGGCGAGGCGGAGCTCTCCCGCGACATCCTCCAGGCGGCGCTTGTGAACCTCGCGATCGGTGGCCGGCTCGTCGCGGCCATCGACAACCCGCGCGACACCTGGCTCCACGGTCAGCTCGCCGAGACCGGCGAGACCGTGCGGGTGCGGCCTGCCCAGGGTGAAAAGCCACACACGATCTGCTACGTGGTGGAAAAAACGCGGGAGCTTCGCAAGGTCCGCGACTTTTCCTGCGAGTTCATGGTCCGCGACCGCGAGCGGCTCCTAAAGGCCGTGAGCCGGCCCGGCGTGTTTGCCCATCGGCGGATCGACCCCGGCGCGCGGCATCTGCTCAACGCCGTCGACGTGGCCCCCGACACGCGCGTGCTCGACATCGGCTGCGGCTCGGGCTGCGTGGCGATCGGGATCGCCGCCCGCGACCCGAGCGTGCACGTGCACGCCTTCGACTCGGTGGCCCGAGCGGTGGAGTGCACCGCCCGCGGTGCCGCAATGAACGGGCTCACCAACGTGTCGGTGGCCCTCGAGGCAGCCGGGGGCGTGCCTGACCCCGGCTCCTACGACCTGGCCCTCGCCAACCCGCCCTACTACTCCGACTTCCGCATCGCGCAGCTCTTCATCGACACTGCCTGGAAGGCGCTCGCCCCAGGCGGCACGCTGCTCGTGGTTACGAAGCAGCCGAGCTGGTATCTCGAGCACCTCCCGCAGATGTGGCGCGACGTGGCCGAGGATCCGGTGAAGACCTATCACCTGATCGAGGCCCTCCGACCATCGTGATCACTTCAGATACTCGTTCGACCACGTGCTGAAGAGATCGCCGCGCTTCACGCGGGCGGCGTCTTCCCGCATCACGGCCGGCGTTCGACGGATCACGCGGGTGGTGTGCCGGCGATGCTGGTGATACCGCGAATGGGCCCGGGCCTCGGGGCCCGTGTTCCGCGGTGGGATCTGCTGCTGGGCGGGTGCGGCCGATCCGCACACAAGCGTAAGGCTGAAGATCACGCAGCAGCTGATGCGCCGGCTCGGTGGCGGCAACTGTCTGAGCACGAAACATCGGCCTGCTGCCGATTTTCGCTCGGCTCCTCGCGTGGCAAAAGCAGCCCAAGGCTCCTCGAGCGTTCGCCGACCCCCTCGCCTCCCTCTCATGACACTCAGCCGGGACATGAGCCAAGTATTCATGGCAGCGGCTCGAGGGTGAGGGGGTCGCGGAGCGGCAGGTGCTTGACGGCGCCGCCGAAGAAGTCTTTCATCGTGGCCCGGCCCTGGAGGTCGCCCTTCGCGATCTCGTCCCAGTCGCCCACCACGAGGATCGCCATCTTCTCCGGGTCGAGGTGCTTCTTGGCCACGCGTTGGAGATCCTCACGGGTCGTGGCCCGCACCTTGTCGCGAAACGTCTTCCAGAAGTCCGGCGGCCGCTTCGTCCACTCGTCGTTCACGAACACCCGCAGCATCGCAGGCTTGCTCTCAAACTGCCGCGGGAACGTCTCGATCGCGCTTGCCTTCGCGGTCTCGAGCTCCTCCTCCGTGACGAGGTCGTCGCGCACGCCCCGGATCTGGTCGAGCACGATCTTCGTGGCCAGCGCCACCGTCGGATTCTTGCTTTCGAAGCCGGCCCGGAAGTCGCCGGGATAGGCGACCTTGGGCACGAGCGTGGACCGTGCCGAGTAGGCGAGCCCCTCGTTGCTTCGCACCTGCTGCATGATCCGGCTGGTGAATCCGCCAGCGCCGAGGATGTCGTTTAAGAGCAGGAGCGGAATCGCGTCGGGATCGTCGCGCGTGATCGAGCGCATGCCGAGCACCACCTTGCCCTGCGGAATCTCCTTGGGCACGTGATACAGGCCCGGCTCGAGTACCGCCGTGGGGGCCTCTGGGTCCGGCGCCGCCGACCCGCGCTCCCAGCCCGAAAGTGCTTTTTCGAGCTTGGCAAGCATGTCCTGCTCGTCGAAGTCGCCCGACACCGCCACGATCATGTTGCCGGGGTGAAAGATCCGCCGGTGCATCTCGGCAAGCCGCTCTTTCGAGATCGCCGCCACGGTCTTGTCGGTGGGCTCGGCCGACTCGAAGTGGCCCACGCCATACACGAGCCGCTTCCACTCCCGCGAGAGGATCGACGAGGCGTCGTCGTTTCGCTGCTTCAGCCCCTCGATGGCCCGGGCCTTCGCCGTGTCGAGCCGGGCCTGGTCGAACGCGGGCGCCCGAAGCATGCCCACGAACAGCGCGAGGCTCTCGTCGAAGTTGCTCTTGAGGCAGTTCATCGTCGCCGTGGTGAACGTCTCGCTCGCTGCCACGCCGATTTCTGTGGCCAGAAAGTCGAGCGTTTCGTCGAACTCGGCAGGCTGCTGCTGCTGCGTGCCACCTTCGCGCATCATGCGTGCGGTCATCGACGCGAGTGCCGGCACGTCCGCCGGATCGAGCGACGCGCCGCCCTTGAACGTGATCGACACGGTCACGAGCGGAAACTCGTGCGAGGGAGCGAGATACACGGCCGTGCCGTCGGGCAGCACGCGGCGAAACGACGCGGCATCGGGGGGCGTGAACGCGAGCGGCTTGAAGGCGAGCGTCTCCGGGCGGGCCGGGAGGCCCGACGCCGCGGCGGTGGACGCCTGGTCGCCAGAGCCCGCAGCCGGCGGAGCCGGCGACCGCTTCGGCGGCGAGAAGAGCAGGGCGGCGACGACGCCGAGGGCAAGAATGAGGGCGACGATGCGCAGGTTCATGACGGGGTTTTCCGGAGGAGCCGACGGGCTGAAGCCTGTCGTACGAAATTTACTTGCGGCGGAAGGTGGCGACGCTGCGGTTTTGCGGGGTGAAATACTTGTTCGCCACCCGGCGAATATCGGCCGCGGTGACCGCCTCATATTTCTTGGGGCCGTCGTTGATCTCGCGCCAATCGAGCAGGGCATCCGCGAATGCGAGCTGCACCAAGAGCGACATGTTGTTTTCGAGCCGTCGATAGTTGCCCGCGGCCACGCGGTTCTTCACCTTGCGGAGCTCCCGCTCCGGGAGGTCGGCCTGCTGAAGCTTGGCGAGCTCCTCATACCACGCCTGCTCGAGCTGCTCCGGCGTGGCGTCGCCCCGCGTCTCGGCCTCGAACGCAAACAGCCCGGCGTATTTCCGGGTGTCGCTCATCGTGCGGGCGCTCGACGCGACCCCACGGCCCTCGACGAGCCCCTGATACAGTCGGCCCGTCCGCTCGTTCATCACTTCCGAGAGCATGTCGAGCGGATAGCTGTCGACGTGGCCGGCCGGCACCGTGTGGTAGCGGATCTCGATCGCCGGCGGAAAGTCACCCTCGGCGTTCATCCGCTGCTCGGCGAGCTGTTCGACCTCGAGGGTCACCACGGGTGGCGGCTTCTTCGTGCCGGCGTCGAGCCGTGAAAAATATCTCGTGATGAAGGCCTTCGCCTCGGCCGGATCGAAGTCGCCCACCACGATGCCCACGAGGTTGCCGGGGCGGTAGTAGGTGTTCCAGTACTCCTGGGCCTGCTCGAAGGTGTAGCTATTCAAGTCACTCGGCCAGCCGATCACGGGCCAGGCGTAGCCGCACGAGGCCCAGAACATGGCATCGAACTGCTCCTGGAAACGACCCGTGGGCGTGCTGTCGGTCCGCAGCCGGCGCTCCTCGTGCACGACGTCGCGCTCGGAATAAAACTCGCGAAACACGCTGTCGTGCAACCGGTCGCTCTCCATCCAGGCCCACAGCTCGAGCTTGTTCGACGGGACGGTGATGAAGTAGCAGGTGAGATCGTGGCTCGTGAACGCATTCATGCCACTGCCGCCGGCCTTCGTGTAGACCTGATCGAACTCGTCTTTCACGATCGTGCCGGAGGCAGGGCCGCCGTCGCCGCGGCCCTGCTGGGCCTTGATGAGGGCGTCGAGCTTGCCGCGGAGCACGCGCAACTCCTGCGTGTCGTTGGCGGGGTTCCACGGGTCGTCGATCTCGCCGCGATTGAACCGCTCATACTGCGTCGTCCACACGATCCGATTGATCTCGTCACGGATCGCCTTCTGCTCGGCGCGATACTTCGCATCTTTCGCCGGCTCGCGGGTGCCGATCGTGTCGGTGCCCTTGAACATCATGTGCTCGAAGAAGTGGCTGATGCCGGTGATCCCCGGCCGCTCGTCGACGCTTCCCACCTTCGCCACCCAGCCGGCGCTGACGACGTTGGGCTGATCGCTCCGCGGCACGAGCAGAAACTGCATGCCGTTGGGCAGCGAAAACTCTTCGACGGCCACCTGCTGGGCGTGGGCGACGGTGCCGAGTGCGACGAGCGCCAGGCCGAGAAGGGCGCGAAGCGAAGCGGGGCGGAGCATGACGAAGCGTTCCTCGAGGGTGGGAACCGGCTTTATACCGCTATCCGACCCCGAGCGCCCATTGCACGAGCGTGAGCACGATTTCGAACACGATCAGCCCCACGATCGCCCATTCCACCCGCAGCGCACGCCGGTGCTGCATGAGGTCGAGGGCCGTCTCGGCCGTGCGGGAGATGAGGGCCAGCTTGCTGTGGAGTGCCGCGGCTCGTTCGCGGATCTCGAATTCGTCGCGGAGCCGCGCCCACAGCCGCTCGAGCTCGGGATGATCCCAGAGGAGTTCGGGCGCGTCATCGACCCGCGCGCCGGCCACCACACGATGCTCGGCGAGCAGGGCCCCGCCGAGGTGCTGGAGCAGTTCGCGGCCGGCGCGGCTGCCGCGGCCCCAGTGGTCGAGGTTCACGGCGAAGGGCTCGATCCGCTCGAACTGCCGCTCGATGTTCTTCTCGTAATGTGCCAGCGACACGCTCTTGGCCATGATGTCGGCCACGAGCTGCAGCTTTTCGAGCGTGACCTCGGCGAGCACGAGCGTGTTGCCCTCGATCGATTCGCGGGCCGCCTCGCGGCCTGCCTCCACGCGCACGTCGAGCCCTTCCGTCTCCCGCTCGGCCGGTGGGAAGGGCTGGCGGATCTGCGGGCCGATCTGCCGCAGATAATCGGCGCTGCCTGCGGGCGCGGCGTCGAAGAACACCACGGCGCCGTAGCGAAACAGCACGGCCACGCCGCCTCGGCTGCCCGGCAGGCTCGCGCCGGTGAGCGGGCCGATCAGCTCCACGACGAGCGGCGCCCCGCCCGTGCGTTCTGTGGAACCGAGCGCCGCCAGATCGATGCCGGTGCCCACGAGCATCGCCTGGGCGCGAAACTCTTTCGGGGTCCTGACGGGGCTCAGGTCGGGGGCAGGCATCGCGGTTCGACTCCGTCCAGGTGTCCGGCGGCCGGCCCGTGGGCCGCGCCGCGATGCCGCGCGGCGACTGGCCCCGCGCACGCCTCTCATTCTATCGTTCAACGCGGACCACACGCAGGGGTGTTGCCCGCCCGGAGGAGTAATCCCATGGCCATGACCGACCGGTCGGATCCGATCATTCTCGGACACGTGCTCGCGGAACACCGCGAACTCTTCATGCGGATGCAGGGGCTGAAATCGGCGTTCAGTGCGGCGCAGCCAATGACCGCTGCCCGTGCCGCCGAGGTCCAAACGGCACTCGCCGACCTGCGAGAGCACCTGCGCTTCCACTTCGAGCAGGAGGAAAGCGGCGGCTTCCTGGAGGAGTCGATCGCCCGCATGCCACGGCTCGCCCCGGCGGCGACCGCGATCGTGCGGCAGCATCCGGCCTTGCTGGCCGAACTCGACGCCTTGATCGAAACACTCGCCAGAGGCGATAGTTCGGCAGAGTCGTGGGCCAGGGCCGGCCGCGACTTCGAGCATTTCTCGACCACCATGCAGGCCCACGAGAGGAGCGAGAATGCCGTCGTCCAGGAAGGCTACAACGAGGATCTGGGCCTGCTCGATTAGCGCAGGGCTGCTTGCGGCGGCGGTCTTTGCGCAGGAATCGGCGCCCAAGGCCGACGCCGTCGCCGACTTCATGCGGGCCAAGCTCGGCCACTCGCAACGGGTGCTCGAAGGGCTCTCCCTCGAGGATTACGACCTCATCGCCCGTGGCGCACAAGAGCTCGCCCTCGCCAGCCAGGCCTCGAGTTGGCAGGTGCTCCAGACGGAGGAGTATGCCCGGCAGAGCGGCGAATTCCGGCGCTCCTGCGATTCGCTTCGCAACGCAGCTAAGGCGAAAAACCTCGACGGCGCCGCCCTCGCCTGGATGGAAGTCACGATGAAGTGCATCCAGTGCCACAAGTACGTCCGCGATCAGAAGTGATGTGGGCCGACCGTCCCGGTTGCCAATCAGGCAAGCGAGACGCTTGCCCCACGCCTACCCGAACACGACCGTGCGGCGGCCGTGGAGGAACACCCGCTCCTCGAGCACGAGCCGCACGGCCCGGGCCAGCACGAGCTTCTCGACGTCGCGGCCCGCCTGGGCCATGCGCTCGGGCGTGAAGGCGTGATCGACGGGTGTCACGTCTTGCGCGATGATCGGGCCGTCGTCGAGTTCGGCCGTCACGAAGTGCGCCGTCGCACCGATCAGCTTCACGCCACGGCCGAACGCCTGGCGATAGGGGCTCGCCCCGGCGAAGGCAGGCAGGAACGAGTGGTGAATGTTCACGATCCGATGTGGCCGCCGCTCGATGAATTTCTCCGAGAGCACCCGCATGTAGCGGGCGAGCACGACGTATTCCGGCGCGTAGCCTGCGATCACGCGCTCGAGCTCCGCCTCCTGGGCCTCGCGCGAGACGCCTTCGTGCGGCACGTGGTGAAACGGCACGCCGAACCGCTCCACGAGCCCGCGGAGCACGTCGTGATTGCTGGCCACGGCCACGATCCGCCCGGGCAGTTCGCCGCAGGCATCGAGGAGGAGCAGTTCGCCGAGGCAGTGCGGCTCGCGCGTGGCACAGACCACGATCGGCCGCCGCTCCATGCGAGTGACCCGCACCCGCGCGGCGGCCGGCAGGACGGCCGCGAGGGCCTGTTCGAGTTCCGCCGCCGCGACGGCCCCGTCGGCCGGCACGACTTCCGCGCGAAAGAAAAAATGCCCCGCGTTCGTGTCGACGAATTCGTGATTGGCCTCGATGTTGAGCCGGCGATCCTGGAGTACGCCCGTGATCCGGTGGATCAGGCCCACCTCGTCGGGGGAGTCGACGAGCACGATCGAGCGGGCGGCGTGGGACGGCGGCGTCATGTCGGCGACGTGTTTCACGTGGGAACCCAGGCGAGCACGACGTCTTCCACGGCCATGTCTGTCTTCCGGGCCGGAATCTCGATCGTCTCGAGTTCGATGCGGTGCGGGTCGGAATCGACCCGAATCCGTTCGAGCGCCTCGGACACCTCGTCCTCGAGCACCTGGCGGCGCTCATCAAGCGTGGTCAGGCTCTCCTCGGCGTGGGCCACGTCGGCCTGCTGCCGGGCGGCCCGGCTGGCCGAACGCATGCTCGTGGCCGCCTTGCCGATGGTGGTGGAGCTCGCCATCTTGCGGCCGAGGAGCGCGCCGAGCACCGCCGAGCCGATCGACACGTAGGTCTGCAGCGATTGGTTTTTCGCCTCCGCCTTTTCGCGTTCCACCTTCTGCCGGGCCCGCTCGATCTTGTCGGCGAGGGCCGCGATCTTCGGGGCGTAGCGACCGCGGACGGCATCCATCTCGCGGTCGCGCCATTCCTTCGCCCGCTGCGCGAGCCGGAGGCGAAAATCGGCGTCCGATTCCCCGGGCTGGGAAACGGCATCGAGCGCGGGGGCGGCATACACGACGAGCTTGGCTGTCCGGGCCAGATGCCCCTTGAGCGCGGTCGCGAGCGCCGCATAGCCCTTCGGGCCGGCGAGCGCCGCCGGCAGGCTGGCGAACGAACCCGTGCGCGGAGCCGGTTCCACTTCCGGTGGCTCGGCGAGCGTCTCCCCCGACTCCCAGGCCGACTCCCCGACGGAGTCTCCGGCGGGGGCCAGGCAGATCACGTCGCGATCGACGTCGATCCGGGCGGCGGCCTTCGCGTAGCGGACGCGGGCCCGCCCGAGGATGGCCGGCTCGTAGAACACGGTCGCGTCGAGCCCGACTGGGCGCTTCGGGGCGAGAAACACCTCGCGCACACCCGGCGGCAGGATCGGCCGTGGCCCGCCAGGCAGCGGCGCGGTGCCGGCCCCTTCGAGACTCGTCGGTGCCGCGGCCGGTTCGACCGGAGCCGCCGCGGCGGTGAGCCGCTTGATCTCCTCGCGCAAGAGCGGTCCGCGCAGATAGGCGAGCGTCCAGCGCGTCTGAAACACCGTCTCCTCGTCGTCGTGCACGCTGTGCAGGAGAAACATCCGCTGCTCGAGCCCGGAGAGGAGCTTGTCGAGCCGACTGCGATCGAACGACCGCCCGGCCGACGAGGCGGCCCCCTCGAGGCCGTCGAGCACGCGGGCCTTGTCGCGGGCCGTCTGGAGGCGGCCGAGAAACCAGATGCCGGCGTTCGAGAGCCCCTTGTAGTCGAGATCGACGGGATTCTGCGTGGCGAGCACGACGCCGAGCCCGAACGCCCGGGCCTGCTTCAGGAGCGTGAGGATCGGCCCCTTGCTCGGCGGATT
>Ga0247837_1009174_pt1 | contig 12009 bp, 8 predicted proteins | sample LaCtaG_2_FD_187115 | JGI IMG/M metagenome (GOLD analysis project Ga0247837, IMG submission 187115) | Freshwater microbial communities from meromictic Lake La Cruz, Castile-La Mancha, Spain - LaCruzMarch2015_14.5m | ecosystem: Environmental > Aquatic > Freshwater > Lake | place: Spain: Castile-La...
GCTTCTCTCCTTGTCTAAATCCTTCGCTTCCACATACAATTGACTCTCGCAAGCTGCGAGACAGGCCTGCAGGTCCTTTTCGTGACTAGCTAGTTGGGAGCAGATGTACTGTTTGTAGGCTTCTAGCGAGCTGCGCAGGACTTCCAAGTCGCTTTTCAGCTTGCGAATGCGAACAGAAGCGGCAGTGCCGGAGGCCAGTACCCGGGAGCTATGCAGGAGTAGAGAAGCTGCAGGGAGGTTGGAGGCTTGTAGTGACTGCATAGTGAGGCTTGGCAATGGCGAGTTGCCATGCTTTCGGGCTCTTGCCTTTTGGTATGTATACAGTAGAGAGATCTGTGTATTGGTTTTAAGATAGTGGCTTAGGGAAAGTGCGGTTTTTGGTCATTTTGCGATTTGGCTGGAGATGAAAAGACATTAATTGTGCGAAATGAGGCTTTTTACCCACAGAAACAGAATATTACAACTTTATCTACCCAGAAGAAGGAAATACAGGGAGAATGAGGATTTTATAGCTGAAAGTCGCAGAATTAGGCGAACTAAAGCAAGCAAATGTCCTAAAAATTCAAAAAAGACGCATTTCCTCCATTTCCTAGTATGTCCATTTGAATTATCGACGTTTCACTTCTCCCGCACCTCTCCAATACCTCCCAATCTGCCTAAATCCCCAAACAGCAGAGTACACCCAGCAACTACCGTCCCCTTCCAGCCCTCTATTCATTCCTATGTGCTGCCATACTGCTTTTATCATATACTTTTCCTGCGAGTCGCTTTCCGCCGTTCTTCTCGCTTTCCTCGCCGCTTTTTCTTCCCTAATAGTTCGGACGCTGCCCGACGTCTATAGTATCGTCTCAGCACTCGCAGTTGCTCGCTTATATTCCGCTCGGCTGTCCTCAGTCTGATCAGCACGTTTGCAAACCTATTGGATACATTCACCATTGAGCGTCTCGTGTCAGCACGATAGGCCGCAGACTGAGAAACAGGTCTGTGTTGCCTGGGCAGGGCACCAGGAGGCAGGAGAGGAAGTGGGAAAGGCTGGATTAGCGTCATAAGTGGGTAAATTTAAGCTAACTAGTAGTCACTGCACATCAATTCGCAGCGGTCTCCAGCAGTCTTTTTGTCTCCGTTACTGTCCCAATACTGGAGAAATGCACAGTCGTAGAACTGTCGGTTATGCAGGATTTGCCTGAGCACCCAAAAGGTAGCTCCCACAATCCCCGCCACTGCCAAGAGTCTCAACACCCACCACTTCCAAGCGCTCTGTCGTAACCTTGTCAGCACAAATCCCAGCATAATGCCGTACAGGAAGGAGCTCAAATGGCCGATTCGGGTGCAGTGTGGCCACAGGGAGGAGAGGGCGAAGGTGATGAAGACGGAAACGCCGTACACTGCCAGTCGCTCTAGTCGCCGGGGGTCTTCTTCTTTCCAGTTGTAGGCGAAAATCGCGATTTGACTGCCTAATAGGCCGAATAGTCCTGTGCTGGCTCCTACGATCACTGAATACCGATCAAACCACCCCGCATACAGGTTCCCCAGCATTTCACTGAGAATGAACACTAACAGGAAACGCACTCGCCCATAGTACCGCTCCAGTGCAAACCCCACTTGCAGCTGAAACAGCACATTGACCACTAGGTGCAGCAAGTTGGCGTGCAGCAGGACTGGCATCACTAAGCGCTGCACCTCATACCTCAGTTCCACATCTGCAGCGAACAGCCCTCCCAGGCGGTACAGAGAGCAGGTCGCAGGGTTCCAGTCCTGTGTGCCTAGGCCCAGGCTGACTAGGAAGAAAATGACTTGGAGACCGGTGAGTCCGGCTGTGAGGGACTGCAGGCGGAAATGAGGGAACCAGCGGGAGACGCCAGCTAGTTCTTCCAGCTCTGACATTGCCTTTACAAATACACCGAAATAAGACCCTGCTAGGCCTTGTTAATGTGACCTTAGGAGAAGTAGGGTTAAATGTGGATTTACCTGCATGGAAAGGAGAAATTAGGCGACTAGTACGATTTTAGGATAGAGTGGGGTAGGGAATAGGTAGTTTCTGGGCAATTACGTATGAATTAGACAGGTTGTGAGGCTGAATTGCAATTTTCACATATATTTCAGCACTCCAGAGGCAGTAATTGCCTGGTAACTTGCCAATTCTGTTTCGCAATTTGTCCGATTATGACCCACTCTTGGTCCAGCTTCAATCTCGATAAGAGTACTTCGCAGTGATTTCCTGCTTTCACATCCTTCGACAGTTAAAAGTCCTTCACTAAAACAGCACTGCCAAATACAGGCGAGAAGCTGCCTTTCTGAGACTGCCAATAGAACGTCCTAGCATGCACAGCTGGAGCCTACTATTACGACACTAACTCCCTAGTTCCGCCCACGATATTTTCTCCTGAATGAGCTCCAACTCCTCAACCACGTCCTCCACACTGCGTCCCCTGCTCACCAGATCCATCCAGAACTTGAGCCACTCATCCAGGGATATCTCCCCACTGGCGTCAAAGTCCACAGCTTCAAACATAGCCCGGGTGTTGACCTTCGCAAAGCTGCCCCACCACTTCATGGTCTCTGCCTTGCTCACTCGGCCGTTCCCGTCGAGGTCCATTTCCCTGAAGATGTGCTCGGCTAGGACACGCACCTTTGGGTCGAGACGGACGCTGGAGATGTTGGGCGGTTCGGACTCTTCGGGAGGGGAGTGACAGCACAGCCATTGTCGCATTGAGCCCAGCAACCCGCTTTTCAGTGCCATCCTGTAGTGCTTATAATATATGCGCAGAAGACGACCGATTCTGGTCTTGGAAGTCGAACCCGCGGCCAGATTCGCACTTACGTCTATTCCTCTAGCAGACACCCTGCGGTCTGAAGCAGGCGGCCCTTCCAGTACCGTCCAAACAGCCCTGTACGCCCAGGCCTGCGCCCTAACAGCAGAGGGCAGAACCGTCAAAGCAGCTCGAGTCATGCTCGCCTACCTGGTCCAGGCTGCAGCGCTCGTGCCTGCCCCAGAGCTGAAGAAACAGACTTCGGAGACACTAACGATTATAGAAACCAGCGCTGTGGCTGCTATAAAGGCCCAGAAACCACTGCAAGCCGGGAAACTTATAAGAGTACTGGAAGCCGGGCTGAAAAGCGGCCTAATCACTGCCCAAAGACGTTGGCATCGAATCCGCATCTTGCACTTGTAAGCCCTCCACAGAGACACGCGTATTACGACCTAGCGGCGGACAAGCAGTCTTTAGCCCTCAAGAACCTCGAAAAGGCACAAGCCCTGGAAAGGGAGTCTGTGCCTGTGCTAGCGCGGGTCACTTCCAGACTGCTGGAGGCCTACCTGCGGTCTCTGTGGCAGGACCGGAAAGCCGCTGTTTCGCTGCTTCGAGAGGCACTAAGTGTCCTACAGGGGTCAACTGAGACTAGCAAAAGGCAGTACCAAGACTCGGAGTGGCTGTATAGAGTCCACACAGTGTTGGTCTATAACCTGGCAGTGGAGAGCTGCGCTCTGTACCTGCGCTCTGCTGCAGTCCACTACATCTCCCAGGCAGACCAACTGATTACTCACCATGCTGTCTGTGACTTCTCCATCCAACAGCGAGTTTCCGCCCTTAAAGCAGAGCTCAAAGTCGCTGAAACACACTCCAATCTGCACTGTTCCTCGCTTGTGCCAGGTACTTTCCCCAGTGAGCAGGAAGCAGCAAGAGGGAGGAATTGGTGGGCCGCAGACAGCGGGGAACAGCGGAGATATGGCAGTGTGCAGCCTGCTCGAGGCAGGAAACTGTAACTTTGTAGGCTTTTCTCTGCATAGGACTGGCTTATGGGAAATATACAGCTTTTATATAGTCGCAGGGACTCTATTTGCAGTATTAAATTAGCGATTTCTCTCTTGGGTTGATAGATTCAGTGCACCATTGATAGGCATCAGCTAGACTCCAAATGGACAAAACAGACGAATTAGAGGCAAGGTTGGATCCTTCCTATCCACTGAGTAGCTCCATAGACTGATATATAGATGCTTTTGGGCAATATTCAGCCTTTTTCGGTCCCTTTTTTCTTCACATTTTGGGTAAATTAGCTAATTTCTACCCACGCAAAGGCTGTTTTCTGCATATGTTTCCCTGATAGCATGTCAAAAATCTACCAATACGCCACTTTCTCGACTCCCAAACACCTCAAACCAAATAGTCAAATTCACCAAGCAAATCTCTACACCGACATACCCATTCACTAACTTAACCAAGCCTAAGGCCTATTCGTTTGTGCTTAATTGCGAATATAGGAGTGACGAAAGAGCCTTTCTGGTATGATCATGCGCTCATTGCGTCTTTTAACGATTGAACTCGTATCCCCCAGCACCATAGCCGTCTCATTGCAGTACTTCGACTGTGAGGAAAGGACCACTTCGCTGGCTCTTCTAAGTGCCACTTCAGGCGGCTTTTCAGCCACTTTCCCGCTTTTCCGTTCCCGCAGTATTTCCAGCACTTCCTCGATCTTTGCGGGACTTTCGTCCAGCTCTTCGGACTCGATGGCGGTCAGGTAGACTACAGGCTCAATGTGCAAGTCGTAGGTAGATGTCCTGTGGGCTGGGAGAGGCAGGGCCGTGGCTTCCTTTAGGGCGGGAAAGTGAACGGATTTGCTGGTTTTCAAGTGGTTGTTGGATGTGGAGTAGTGGCGGACTTTAGGACTGACAGTGGCTGTAGGCCGGGAGGTCGAGGTAGTGAGGGATTTCCCCAGTTTGCTGGGCCGCGGACGGAATAAACTCATTTTCCTGGGAAGTTGTCTGAAATCGCTGCTTGCCTTGGCAGTCACTGAGCCGTCTTTCTGTGCTGTCACCGAAGGACTCCCCTGCTCCAGCGCACACTCGTCCTGTTCCCAGTTTTCATACATCTTGTCTTTGTGCACTTCTCGGAAATGCCCCCATTGTGGCTTCCTTCGAGCTACTGGAGACAAATACGGCGAGTTCACCAGTACCTCCGGCAACGAACTCCTCTGAAAGAACCGGGAAACCGGGGGTATCGGTGCAGGCTGGACAGACTCTGCTTCTATAGCCACTCCTGGGAGGTTGACAAGGCTGGAATAGCGCTGGAAAGGCTGGAGGTCGGGGTGCTTGGGAACCTTGATGGTGCGGCGGGACATGCGCATGGCAGTGCGGATGAATGGGACTGAGGAATGGGGCTGAGCTTCCATACTAAATCTCGATATAACTGCTTGGGATTAGGGACATATGCACTGGGTAGGGAAATGGAAGCGAAATTAGTGGATTTTAGATAGAACAGGGGGAAAGTGGAGAAAGGAACGATTTTGAGCCCGATAAGGGAAATTAAGAGGATTTTCGTTGATTTCAAAATAGCATTGGAGGGATTTAGCTGAATTCGGATTTGGAATTGGACTTTTCAGCACAAAATTCACTTCGATTCTCGTATATTAGCCTAGTGAAGGGAATTCTACGCTATGAAAACTACCAAAAATATTTCATATCTCGGCTGTTCAATTCCAGGGTATTTCTAAACTTTGGCGCTAAAAGCCAATATATATCGTCGAAAGCATTTTTCTCTCTATCAAAAACAAGTTTCTTGCCAATTTTTAGAGTTTCAGATCGGATTTTCTCGTTTTTAATAGAATTTCGATTCTTTATGGTGCTTTTTAGCTTTGTTTAATTTTTAATATGTAATTTTGCAGGGGCAGCTTACTTCAAACCTGGAAATTACGCTCAAAATTGATAAAACACAAGAAAAGATAGTATACTTTAGTGGCTTTATGTCAATGAATGGCCTAATTCAGCCTGTAGGCTTGCAATTAAGGTCACTTCCCTTTCTCAATTATGATAATTAACGTAGGAAAACGGACTATTTGTGATGACCGGATCAAAATACACGAATAGCCGTAAAAACGCGATATTTTCATCTGTAAATTTCCATATATCCAAAAGCAAAGCACTAATTCCCCCAATTTCCTCGCAAACTCCGCTTTCTTTTGTCTACCTCGGGCCAACCAGCCTAACAGCTACCTTTACCCTTCCCTAAACCGCACCGAAGCCTTCTGAGACTTGACGGCTTGCTCCATCCTGCTCAAGTCGCCCTCCAACTTCCTCAACTGGGCGAACTCGTGCACATACCCCGCTGTGAGCTCCTTCACCAAGTCCACCATGCGCACTACCAACTCCTTCTTTGCCTTTCTCTTCAGTCCTCCCAGAGCCTGCAGCTCCTCTAGCAGTCGCTCCAAAGTGCTCAGTGCGTCCTGCTTCCTTCCCTTCAATAGCTCCAGACTAATGCCCAGGTCCAGTCCCAAGGCATCCTCATCCTCCTCCCCAGTCCACACCACTGCACTCCGCTTGTCCTCCGGCAGACTGCCGTACAGTTCTCGGTAGGCAAACAACTCCTCAGCAGACCTGTGCAGTGCCTCTTGTAGTCGACTGCGGTCTTCCCCCAGGGACAGGCCGTCTTCCATGGAACTCACAGTCTCGAGCCGCATAGTGGGCGAGTCAGGGACTGACAAGGAAGGGTACTTCTCCTTGCTTTCCAACTCCCGCAGTCTGCGCTCCAAGTACTCGATTTCTAACTCGTAGTGGCTCTGTTGGTCTTTCAGCTTGCCTTCCTGGGTGGCTTTCCACACTGCCAGGCTCTCGCTTTCCCGCTTGAAAGCGATTGTTAGGTCTGCCACTGCTTCGAGTGAGGTCACACTCACGTCGTTCAGCATCAGTTTGGTCAAGAGGGCGTTCACAGTGCTGCGCAGAGACTCGGCCTGGTCACAGTACTTCTCGATCAGTTCAGCTTCTGAGGTGGCTTTGAGGAGCGGGGCAGAGGCTCGCAGCAGGGCCAAGGCCTGGGTCATGTCTTCATCCGCAGAGTTCTTGCGAATGGAAGTCTCCACGAGTCCTTTCAGCTCCTTCACTTCCGTCAAAATCGTGCTTTGGAAGTTTTCGTCCAACGGAGACTGCAGCGACTCCTTCAAAAAGCGGATTTCCCCAGCCTGACTAACAATGACTGCCTCTAGGCTCGTGATGTCCTGCTGCAGGCCGGATATGATGTCCTGGGAAGTGGGCAGGGCAGCAACAGCGTCCATTTCCCGCAGGAGCGCACTGGCCCGGGACCGGAGGGAAATTACGTAGCGCTGTAGGCGCTGTTCCCGGATTTCCTTGCTGATTTTCCCTGCTTCTTCCCGGCTCGTGCGCACTGTTTTCGCTATGTCTCGCAGCAGTCTGTCCACTTCCTTGCGGTTTGTCTGCGGGAAGCCGTCTCTCGGCCCGCCTTTGGCCAGTTTCTGCAGAGTTTTGACGAGTTTCTCGCTGTAGTCCGCCATTTCGCTGGAAATTGACTCAGTATCGACCGAGTCTGACACATAGGACGCATTGGTGGTTTGCCTGGGACTGAACAAAGGACTGTTGATGGAGGAGTCAGGGGGCGGAGTAGTCATCAAACAGCGTTTGAGGAAGTCCTCAAAGCCAATTTGGGCCTTGGAAAGCTGAGTGCGGACGGATTCGGCTTTGCGCTGCAGGTCCAGGGCTGTGCACAAAGCAGCGGAGAGGTGGCCGTTATAGTCGCATTGAAGGTAGGAATCGACTCGCTTCCACACCTCCCCGCCGAGCTTTTCCAGCGCTTGACCTACACCTTTACGGCATTCAGCTTCGCTGTACTTGCCTCTGCACTTGAAACAGAGGGAGTTGATTTGAGATTTGGCTTGGGTCAGGACTTGCCGCAGGTTAGCGAAGAAGCTTTCGGGCGTTTCTCGCTCCTGCGGCTTGGGAATGCCCTGGGCACCCATCAAGAGTTTGAGGTCTTCCACCAAGTCCTTCATGACTCTCGTATCCCAATCCAGTGCGAGCTTGGTGACTCTGCACACCTCTTGAAAGCGCCCCACCACTTCCTCTCCAGCCACCAAGTCCCCAGCCTCGCTCTGTCTAGTCAGCCACGACTGTTCACTCGGAGGACTGCGCAGCTCCGACACCGGCGACAACATTATCAACGGACTGAACAGATTTAACTTCCAGTGAGAAGTTCAGCCTAGCGAAGGCAGGACTAGAGGGGAATTCGTCCCATTAAGCCTAAATAAACAGGTTATCTGTCTGGGGCTCGAACCCTTTTTCAGTAGCCACTTTGGCGTTCTCAGGCGCATCTGCGAACACGACGAATTCTCGATTGCGCCACTCGTCGATCATCAGAATAGCGGCTTTGTTGCCAAATCGGTAGCAGTAGTTAGGGGCACTCCAGACTGTGGAGAAGCAGTCGTTGAAAAGCACTTGAAAGCCGTCGTTGCAGAGCTGGTGGGCGCGGATGATGTGGGAAATGGAGTTGAGGTGCAGGAAGCGGGAGACGATGTCTTCGCCGAAGAGGTAGCCTGCGCCTCTGGAGGACACTCCAAAGCCTGGGTTAGTATCGTCTGGGTCCGACCACATCAAATCCGTCAGCGACCCTTCATGCGGGATTTCCTGTCTCCTCTCCAGTCTCCTGATATCATCCAACAGTGAGATTGACGGACTCAGTCCTCCATGCACACAGAAATAGTCACTGTCAATAGTCGCCGCAATCGGCAAGAAATCGAACAAATCCGTGAAATCCGTCCACACCGCCGGGTTGTCATACTTCCTGTGACACTCCGCAAAGAAGCCATACACCTGCGTAATACTGCGAGTCTCATGGTTACCTCGAAGGAGAGTGACTTTGCCCGGGTACAGGACTTTGTATAGAGCGAGCAGAGTAATGGTCTCGATAGAGCAGGCGCCCCGGTCTACATAGTCGCCTAGGAACAGGTAACTGACGTCTGGTGGGTAGCCGCCGATTTTGAAGAGCTCCAGCAGGTCGAAGAACTGACCGTGGATGTCCCCCACCACTATCACTGGGGCCGCCACGTGCACGATGTTGGCTTCGCTGAGGAGCTGCTGCTTCAGCTCGAGACAGATCAGCCGAATTACATGCTCATTGAGCACTTCCCCTTTCAAAGCTCTCTCCAACAGCGTCTGAAAGCTCATATATACGCCATATAAATGAAGCTAGTGCTGACCGAAAGCCAAGTCCCGCTTCCCGCCTTCGTCTCAGTCACAATAGACCACAAAAAGGTGCGAATAGAGGGGCCCAGGGGCACTTTGGAGCGTAACTTCGCCCCTGCTCTATTGGATATCGAGCAAAATGGAAATTTGGTGGTCGTCAGGTGCTGGCAGGGCGATAGAAAGCAGCGGGCGATGGTCAATACTGTCTGCGGCCACTTGAAAAACATGGTAAATGGAGTGCTGGCGGGGTATGAAGCGGAAATTAGGGCTGTGAATGCGCATTTTCCAATTGCGCAGGATATTGATGAGGATAAGTGCGGGGTTAGGGTGCGGAATTTCATGGGGAAGAAGGATAGTGTGCACATTCGCTTTCCTCCAGGCGTCACATACCAAGCCTCTGACGTGAGCAGATCCGGGCTGATCAGCTCCACTCTGCTGAGAAGCAACGACTTGGAGCAGGTCACAGGCAGTGCAGCGGCCCTCAGACGTCTCAAACCGCTCGATAAAGACCCGGTCAAGTTCCGAGACGGCCTTTACCGGAAGTCTCTCAAGTATGTGGATAGGGAAATACTGGAAAAGGAAGCTCCGTAGAGGGATTTTAAGCCTAATTAACTGCAATTCGCTAGGAAGCCGCCTCGAAGCCTAGTAGTTGCCCATATAAAGATGACGTCAACCAGTCTGGCTACTAGACGGCTGGAAACACTCGCAAACCACTGTTCTCTCACAGTCACTGACAATAGAACAGGCAAAAGCTATCGAATTCCCATACATTCTCAGTCCTTGGTGCGTCCTTCGGACCTAAAAGTCATCACAGACGGACAAAATCGGCCTCTACGCAGCTTCGACCCAGGCTACACCAACACAATTGCATGCGTAAGGACTATGTAGGACTCCTCTATCTCCTATATAGACGGAGACAGGGGCAAATTGGAGTTCCGCGGACACTCAATTGAGCACTTGGCGGGCAACTGCAAGTACTTGGAAGTGGCGTACTTGCTCATCAATGGCGAACTGCCAGCGAAGCAGGAAGCAGCTACCTGGGAAAGCGAAATACAGGCCAGAATGGAGCTGCAAGCCGCTGTTTCCCGACTAATCCGCTCTTTCCGATACGACTCCCCGCCCATGGGGATCCTGGTCAGTGCGTTGACAGCGCTTTCTACGCTGGACCCGCTCACCAAAATGCCGGAAGGCTGGGATTCAGACCCGAAGGCTGTGAATGCGCTCGTTTATAAGCTGTTGGGAGTGCTGCCTGTCATTGCTGCGGCTGCCTTTCGACATAAAATCGGCCGTTCCATCCGCCTGCCTCGCAAAGACCTGCCTTACATCCACAACTTCCTCTGGATGCTGCAGGCCTACCCAGAAGCCGAGCTGCACCACTCTGCAAAGGTGTTGGAAACCATGTTTATCCTGCAAGCGGAGCATGAACTCAACTGCTCCACGGCCGCTGTGCGCCTTCTCGCTTACGCAGAAGCAAACGTCTATTCCTGTATCGGAGTAGGCGCTTCCGCCTTATATGGCCGCAGACACGGCGCTGCGAACGAAGGCGCAGTCCGCATGCTAACGCAAATCGGATCCCAAGCTGCAATTCCCGCCTTTCTAGCCCGCGTAAAGGCGAGAAAAGCGAAGCTAATCGGCTTCGGCCACCGCATCTACAAGTCCTCCGACCCTCGAGCCGCCATCGCCAAGTCCCTCCTCCACTCCCTCACATCCACCGACTCTCCCGACCCCTTGGTAGCCCTAGCCTACGAAGTGGAAAGGCAAGCACTCCAAGACCCCTACTTCACCAGCAGAAAGCTGTACCCGAATGTGGACTTCTACAGTGGACTGGTGTATCGGAGACTAGGCTTTGAGTGTGAGATGTTCCCTGTGTTGTTTGCTATGGCGCTCAGTGCGGGGTGGCTGGCGCACTGGAAGGAGTATGTGACGAGTCCTCGGGCGGAGATGTATGCGCCGTTGCAGTTATATGCAGGGAAAAGACAAGAGCCTTGGGTGCCGTCTCACTGCAGAGCCAGTGAACCGCAAGTGACGGAAGGAAAAGAGTCCTTCCGTCCTTCTCGTTAGCTCTATACTCATATCTAAGTAGTCTCCTATTTGCAGGCTAATATACACTAACGCGGGCTTGTGGGTAGGAAACAGCTTATTTAGGTAGAAATGTAGGAAAATACTCTATTAAAGGACAGAGTCATTGAAGGCTATTTTAGGATTCTCAGTAGGGCTGTTTTACTGGGTTGGAATTCTGTGTATATGGATTGCTATAAAGGCAGCTCTACGAGGATTTTTACAATCACAACCCAAAATTGACCAAATTCCGCCTATCTCTACCTAGATTCGGTAATTTAAGGCTCGTAATTACCGTACGGCTCTTTCAAGTTTTTCGTCATCGCCTTGTAGTATTCTACGTAAAATGTAGTAACCGTGGCAATAACCGCTGCAACGACCGGCCCAAACAGCCACGTACCCACCATAGTTCCATACACAAAGCCCGAGGACCAGCCCCTTTCCCTCACCTGCTTCCTCAATATGACAGGGAGGAACAGCCAGGCCAGGAAGTAAATGGGCACTAGGACTATGCAAAAAACTAGGTTCACTGGCAGGGCGAGCAGCAGACAGAGCTTAGCGCAGAGTGGGCCTGTGGAGCCAGGGAACCGGTATTGGGTTTGCTTGCTGATTTCTACTTGGGGCCAACCGCCGACTAGGAGGAAAAGCTCGGTGGTCTTGGAAGTGCAGCTTTCCTCTGGCTCTTTGACTTCCGTTTTGGCCTTGTTGTCCTCTGTTTTAGGCTTTGCCAGAATTTCGATCTCTTGAGTGTCCGCCATTCACTGATTATTGCAGTGGACAGTGGAGCCTGCCCTCCAGAGGTATAGCCAAACTCATGTTTCGTGTTATTGCTTTTCTTGCAGTTGAACTGTGCATGAATTCCCTATATTTCACTCATATACAGGGAAAAGACCGCTTTCACACGGCTGATGTTAAAAAGGGCGCTGCACACTCCTAATGCCGCTATCGAAACAGGTAAAAGCGGTACAGTCATTCCTGTAGAAATGTAG
>Ga0247837_1009177_pt1 | contig 12006 bp, 9 predicted proteins | sample LaCtaG_2_FD_187115 | JGI IMG/M metagenome (GOLD analysis project Ga0247837, IMG submission 187115) | Freshwater microbial communities from meromictic Lake La Cruz, Castile-La Mancha, Spain - LaCruzMarch2015_14.5m | ecosystem: Environmental > Aquatic > Freshwater > Lake | place: Spain: Castile-La...
CGCGATTTTAACAGCGTTGGCGAATCTGTTTGCGACTTGGATGACTCTTTCTTTTGGCGGACTGGGGCAAGCATTGCTCGGGAAGCAGGGGTTTTCCATTTGGATGCTGGTTCAAATCTTGCCTTTATTAGTGATCTTTGCGTCCTTCTTTAGCGCCATTCTTTTGGCGTTATGTTCGTTTGCAAGGAGCTTTAAAGAAGCCCAGGCCTACTTGATTCCCGTGATGCTTTTGTCGCTTGGGCCGGGGCTGATTACCTTGATGCCGAACGTTGAATTCACTTCGTTGTTAGGAGTGGTTCCCTTGGTCAACATTTTGCTTCTTTCCCGCGACATCATGCTGGGGCAATCTGCGTTGGTACCGGCGTTTGCGGCTGTTTTCTCCACCATCATTTATGCATGTGCGACCTTAGTCATCGCATCGCGATTGTTCGGTGCGGAGGCCGCGACAGCGGGTTCACAAGAAACATGGTCCGAGCTGTTAGGGCGACCGAAACGATTGCGATCGAGTCCGACCATCGGGGAACTAGCGATCTACCTAGCCATCTTGTTTCCTGTTTTTTTCATTGTCTCCAATGTGGGAGGAATGTTGAGCTTGAAGGGGGCGCAAGCGATGTTCTTTAATGCGATCTTGCTGTTTATCTTGTTTTTAGCCATGCCGCTTTTTTTTGCATGGTATCGCAGGCTGGATTGGAAAGCCACTTTTTTGATTCGGCTTTCCGCACCCTTCCAATCCACGGTGAACCCATCTACGGACAACCCATCCCCAACAACGAAATCGCTTGTCGTCAAATGGACTGACGCATTGAGCTGGATTGTTTCAGTTTTGTTGATTGGTTGCGGGATGTGGATGGTTGCGTTTGAGGCGTATCTACTTTTTGAGAGTTGGAGTTTAGCCTCGCAATTGACGGAAGAGGATCGAGTGAAGCTGAAGGCAACCTTTTTGGAGATCCCGTTTTGGGTGGTTCTTCTGACAGGAGCGGTTGCACCTGCTATTGCCGAAGAGTTTTTCTTTCGTGGCTTTGCTCTGTCGGCTTTTCGAACGAAACTATCCCTGAAACGCAGTGTTTTGTACTCTGCCATCCTGTTTGGCGTCTTTCACATTATCGCTGGAAGTGTTTTGTCGCTCGAAAAATTTGCTCCGACGATTATCCTAGGATTGGCGTTAGGAACACTTGCGGTTCGAACGGGTTGCCTTTGGCCCGGCATTTTGCTTCACATGATGCATAACGCTCTTGTCTTCAGCATGACGAGGGTCAGCGAATCTGAACTCGAAAAGTGGCTTGGTGCAGAAAGCAAGCATCTTCCGATCAGTTGGATGCTGGGCGGTGTTTTCGCGATAGGTTTGGGGTTTGTAGTTTTATTTCTGGCAACACGGCAAGAACGGTTCAATGAAAACTCTCATTAAGGTATTGGTTGCATTTGGGATCCTGGCGGGATTGGGATATGCGGCTTATGGACCCGTACAACGCTATTTTGAGGAAGCCAGCCGACCCAAATGGCGAACGCAGAGCGTGGTTTTTGGTGAGATTGTTCAGTCCGTCAATTCGACGGGAAAAGTCGAACCGGTCAAACGTGTCAGCGTCGGCGCTTCGGTGAGCGGGCCGATTAGCGAACTGTTTGTTGATTACAACAGCAAGGTCAAGGAAGGCCAATTGATGGCTCGCATCGACCCAAGACTTTACGATTCAAGCGTGTCTCGCGACAAAGCGGTCTTTCGTACTCGCGAAGCCGAAGTTGCTCGAGCGGACGCCATGCTACTTCAAGCTCTCGCTGATGAGCGACGAGGTAGTCAGCTCCAAAAAAACCAACAGGACCTAATTTCCGAAGCTGAGCTAGACCAATTCAAGTTCATGCGAATGACGCGTGAAGCAGAACTGCAAGTGACGAAAGCGAACGTCGAGCAAGCCAAAGCGCAATTGGAAAACTCTGAAGCCAACCTTGCCTTCACCGAGATTTTGGCTCCTTGCAATGGAGTCGTCATCGAACGAAAAATCGATATTGGACAAACTCTCGCTGCCCAATTTCAGACGCCCGAGATGTTCGTCGTTGCGCCGGACATGGAAAGCCGAATGCACATTTATGCATCCGTCGATGAAGCTGATATCGGGATGATACGCAAGGCTCAAATCGATGGCCAAGTCGTTCGCTTCACGGTGGATGCTTATCCCGACGAATTGTTCGATCAAGGCAAAATCGTTCAGGTGCGTTTGAGTAGCACGGAAGAGCAGAATGTGATCACTTACCCCGTTATCGTAGAAACTCCCAATACGGATTTGAAACTGCTGCCTGGCATGACCGCAAGCTTGTCGTTCCAAATCAATAAGCGAGAAGGAGTACTGAAAGTTCCCAATTCCGCACTGCGATTTTATCCGCCTAAGGAACGTGTCCATCCCGAAGACCGTTACATTTTAGACGGGGTCGACGACCAAAAACAAGCCGTGGCCGATACCGCTCGCATGATGTCCGCGGACGAAAAGTCAGAAGCGAGCAAAGCAAAGAACGATCGCTTTGTATGGGTATCTGACGGAAAATTTCTGCGAGCTAAGAAAGTACGGTCGGGGGTTTCCGACAACCGTTACACAGAGCTAGTTCAAGGCGAACTGACCGATGGCGAAGAGTTAGTTGTTGGAGAAAAACCAAAGCAGTGATCGTAGCCAGCTTTTATTGAACGGAAGAGATTGCAACTTCGACTTGTAGCTGGAGGCGTCGGGAAGCAACCTCAACATCGTTCGGATCGATGGTGATCCAGACGGGGACGGCGCGAAAATCAGAACGAGCCATTGGGTTGGGGGAACGCATTTGAACCGATCCGACAACACGGTCGATTCGCGAAACGGTCCCGGTAAGCGTGCGTTGAATCGAGGGCGATCGCAATTCCACACGATTTCCGATTGCAAGTTTTCCGACGTCGGATTCATGAACTTCCGCCATGCATGCCATTTCGCTCAGGTCGGCGACTTCAGCTAGGGGTAGTTGGCCGACACGTTCCCCAACTTCCGCATTGACACTAATTACAAATCCGTCCAAAGGAGAGAGTAGCTGTGATTGTCGAACTTGCTCTTTCAGAATCTCGATTTGTTTTTCAAGACTTGCGACCGGTGAACCTTGATCGACAAGCGTCAGTGATTCCGAAGCCGAAATCATCATGCGTTCGGCCTGTTCCATTTGAAGCTCGCTCAATTCAACTGCGTGATTCGAAGCCAAAACAGCCTGCTCATTGATCGACGTAGCTCGTTGCATTTCATTTCGACGTGTTTCAAGCTCGATTGTTCCGATGGCAGCTCGGGTGAGTGGGTCGTTGCGAAGACGTTCTAAAGTTGCAATCTGCTTCGTTAAAGAATCCACCTGGGCGATGCCTTCGGTGGCTTGCTGACGTTGTGCCAACGCTTGTTTCAACTGGATCGAGGCGGATTGTTGCCTTAGTTTTGCAGCGTCCAATTGGAGGGCCGCCTCCATTCGCTTCACTTCCAGCAGTGCCTTGGCTTCCACCAACTTCAGTGATGCCGCTTCAAGCTCCAGCGACTTCAGACCAAAACTCTGTAGCTTGGCGATCATGGCGCCATGGCTGATAGGTTGTCCGGGTTTAACGGAAATCTCTTCGATTCGATCGCCTGGTAATGCACTGATACGAACCATGCCTCGCGCGGGAAGTAGCCGGCCTTGGGCGAACACCTGATAAGCCTTTGGTTTATTCGATTCTTGATAGGCAACTTGGATCGACGGATTGGGCGATGATTCCAATTCAGGGACATTACGGTCTGGGAGGCCTAAACTTGTGAAAGAAGGCATACAGCCGCAAAAGGCAATTAGTCCAACCGAGACCGTTTGGATCGGAAACCGAGGTAAATTGGGAATATGTGGGCCAGATGTCAGAATCAAGCAGAGCGACCTTTCCGGAATAGAATCAAGACGGTGCGACATACGGTTCGAATCCACTACACATTATGGTAACAAAATGAAACCCGTGCGTGTTCCGCTCCAGATAGGTTACACTGCAATCAAAGTGCTGGCGTTTTACTTCAGAGAAATTCTTGCTTCAAACCCATGGAATTGAGCGGATGCTGCCGGGAAGCATACAACGAGCAACCTTGTTTGACCCGAATACCCGAGTTCGGAGAGGACTAGAAAGCCAACCTTCAATACGTGCAACGAACTTATCGCATTTTTACGGTACTGGGGAACTGCGAAAGCAAGTGCTGTACGAGAACAATTTAACTGTTTACCCAGGCGAAATCATCATCATGACCGGCCCAAGCGGTTCTGGCAAAACCACTTTGTTGACGTTGGTCGGTGCGCTTCGGCGAGTCCAGGATGGAAATCTATCCGTTCTTGGACAGCCACTGGAAGGGGCAAGTCCGTCGCAGTTAGTCGACTTTCGCAGGAATGTTGGTTTTATCTTCCAGGCACATAATCTTTTTGAGGCTCTTACAGCGACTCAAAATGTTCGGATGTCGCTTGAGCTAACGCGATCGGATCGCTCTATTCGACAAAACACCAAAGACGCTCGAGAAATGCTAGATCGAGTCGGCCTTGGCAATCGAGTGAACCACAAGCCCAAACAGCTTTCAGGGGGCCAAAAGCAGCGAGTTGCTATCGCTCGAGGTTTGGTTCACAACCCTAAGCTGGTATTGGCTGATGAACCCACTGCTGCTCTGGATGAACAAAGTGGCCGAACGGTGGTTGAGCTTTTGCAGAAGTTGGCAAGCGAGAATCAGTCGACCATCGTGATTGTGACGCATGACAATCGCATTCTAGATGTCGCGGATCGAATCATCACGTTGGTGGACGGGGCGATTCGAAGTGATGCTTTGGTGAAAGAGGCGGCGATCCTAACGCAGATGCTCGCTAAATGCAGTATCTTTGAACGCGTTACGCCAAGAACGCTGACTCGCGTGGCCGATGAAATGACCATAGAACGCTTGCCGCCTGGGACTCAGATCATTCGCGAAAACGACCCAGGAGATCGCTTTTTCTTGGTTCGTTCGGGAAGTGTTAGCGTTCGCCGAGGGCACCCCGAGCAGGAGATTGCCACGCTCGGGGTTGGTGATTTCTTCGGTGAGACTGCGTTGCTCACTGGGCAGCCAAGGAATGCTAGTGTCTATACACGGGAGGAAACGCTGTTGTGTTCCCTTAGCAAAACGAACTTTCAATCCGCGATGGCCGAGTCGGCATCGCTGGAAACCGAAATTCGTGAAGCCTATTTCGAACGCAAATAAGCTTCGGCAATCAGCCGTTTTTCTGAGCCGCAGGCGATAGTTTTCATGGTGCGACGGACTTCCCAGTCCGTCGAATTCCCCACTGACGGACTTGGAAGTCCGTCGTACCACCCTTATCCAATAACGACTTCACTAAAGCAACGAGCCGTTACGCGTCGGGTTGTGACAGGCAGAATAGCGCAACGGAAAAAGGCGACAGCCGCGTTGCGGTCACTCTTTTGACTTAGGCACAGTCAGAGGAAGAACGCAAGCACGCGGCACTCGTGACACGACGTTCGCAGCTGGTGAACCTAATCACCCAGGCAAAGAATAGGCTCAAGCAAACATGGGACGCTGACGCAAAGTAGAGTGTCCAAAAAGTGCTGGATTTGCTCGGAAAAGAGCTGAAAAGCGTTGACCAAAAGTTGGTCAAGATGCTCAGATCCGACACAAAGAATCATCGCAAGATTGAGATCTTAAAATTGGCCAAAGGTGTTGGTGATGTTGTGGCAACGCTAGTGGCAATTCGCTGCAACACGAAGATGAAGGCCTATTACGTTCACCTGAAAGCCAAGGGGAAAGAGTCTAAAGTTGCGATCGTCGCCTGCGCGAGAAAGTTCATAACATCATTGAACTACCTGATCAAAACCGATCAGTTGTGGGAAACAAAAGGAGCGTGACGCGCTAACTTCACGCTCTCGATGACTTCCCCTCGGCAAGGCTATCCCTTCTAAGGTTGTGTCCCCGCAGAGCCTTGGTCCGTTTCACCCTGCGTTATCATTGAAGCAGATTTGAGGCAAATCACCACATGATTTTCCGAGCTTATGCCTAGAGAAATCCTGGGGGTTCGGGGGCAAAGCCCCTGAGGAGCATGGATCGTTTGCGCACTTAGCCACTGCGGTTGTTCAAAATCTTTTTTGAACAAATTCCCCCCTTAACTAAAGACCATTGCTACTCGAAGCACGCCGGTCGAGGACGTGTGCGAGTACCGCTGGTGATGAGTACAAGTACGAAAAATGTTTGCCCAAGGGGCCGAAGGGGTAGATACCTAGGCGGTGTAGTAAGGAGAAATCATCAGATAAGCGATTACCCCTGTAATGGAAACATAGAGCCAGATGGGAAATGCATAACGAGCAATCTTGCGATGTCTCGCAATCTGGTTCGTCAGTGCGAACATGAACGCACGTAGCACCAATGGCAAGACGATAAGAGATAGCGCGATGTGCGATAGAAGCACGCTGTAATAGACGTAGCGAATGGCCCCTTCACCACCAAATCGCGTCGACGGGTTGGACAGGTGATAAGTGACGTAGCAAACTAAAAAGAAGGCTCCTAATGCAAACGCGCTTGACATGGAAAATCGATGAATTGAGATCTTTCCCATTTTCTGAGCTATCAGCCCAGTCGCAAGGAACAGTGAAGTCAATGTGTTTATCGCACCAATAACATGTGGCAACGACTTGGTCCAAGCTCCCAAATCCAACTTGGTAGGTAAACCAAGCAACAAAGCAACCACCAAAGGGATCGCGATCGACAAAACGTTGACGAGCAAGTTCGCTCGTTTTTCATGATTCATTAGTAGGCAAATCCTGCGCGGAGCACGAAGCTATTCTCGAGATCTACATCACCTATCGGCAGGACACGGTATGACAATTCGCGATTGAAGGCGTATCCCCCCTCAATGAAACCCACTCGTAATCCTTGCCGAATTTGGTCCGATCGACCAAATTCAAGACCCATCATGATTCGAATGTCGTTGATATCGACCTGGTCACTCGTTCCATCGGGTTGCTTGATCGTCCAGTTTCCACCACCATAGCAACCCGTCAAGTACCACCACATGTCTGAGTTGCCAACCGTCGACAGGTAATGTGCCAACTTAGGCTCGGGAAAGAAGATGTCGAAACGGGTATCTTGATTTGGCGCCCACAAAATCCCGAAGGCCGGAAGCAGCTTAATTTTATTTCGATCCAAGTAGAAAACCCCAGCACGACCGGTGGAGGTCGGGGTCAAACGCAATCTACCCATCGCCTTGCCTTGGAAACGAACGCTGTCGTCATTGATCTCATCGAAGTCGGCGAAAACGCCGACTCGTAGCCCAAGCTCAACGCCCAAGGTCTTCACAGGATCTGTTTCCCAACCGGTGTCGAGAAAACCAGCGAAAGCCGAACTGGGCATAGCAAAATCAGGACTGGTCGGACCGTCCCATAACGTTTGGGTGTAAGAGGGGATCAAATAGAGCGGCCGAGTGCTGCCGAAAAACGAGGGGATGGCAAATACCAAAGAGACATCGGTATCGTTCGACTGTAATGCATTTGGACCTGACGAATTAAAGCTGTCTGAGCCCGGAAGCCAAGTGTGACGGAAGCGAGGACCTTGAAATAAGCGAATGACTTGGGTGGTACCGTAGTTAATGTTGTTTCCAGTGGTGTCCCACCAGTTGCTCCCGTTGGGGGTTGGGTAGACTGGGTAACCATAGGGATTCGGCTGGTTCTGATAATTCCATGGGGAGTTCATTGGCGCCGACGCGCCGGTCCCCGGAAACATGACATTCGGCGTTGAATTTGGGTAAAGGTTGCTCGGATATACGGGCTGACCGTAGGGATTTTGCCCCGCCCCGGTTGGCACTACCGGCGGGCCGGCGTAGGGATTTGAATAAGCGTTGGGCGTGCCCGTCGGGTAGGTGGGGATTTGACCGTAAGGAACTGCTTGAGGGTTTTGAGCCAAGTAGAATAAATTGTTCCAGTTCCAAGTGGGATAGGTTGGTACTGGGGCCGTCGAGGGTCGAAATCCTGGAGCATAGGGGTCGAAGGAGGTGCCGGTAGGATAAGTTGGAGTTCCATAAGTAGGCACGGGATAGCCGCTGGGCGGGAACGCGCCCGTGGCGGCTGGGGCAGACGCATTCCAAGGGTTGGGATAGGTCTGGCTCGGCAGTTGAGCCGTTTGTCCCAAACCATATCCGGGCATCAGCGCAAAAAATACGCATGCAGCGAGCCGACAAATAGTCTGGAGGGAAGGCAAAAGCACAGTTTTTTCCGATGTCCGAGCTGATTCGCAACGTCAAAAGAGGGAAATCCTGGTGATGGGAATACCTGTTTCGATAGGTTCCGGTCAAGCTTTCTTGAGCCAATCCTGGAAGAATCGTCAAAATTGGTACAAACTTCTTCCTCGGCTGATGGCAATGCGGTACGGATATCGCTCAATATTTTTCGAATTGTTGCTTATCGCCCAGTCTCCAAGTATCCTTGAAGGGTAACCGGCATGGAGTCCGGCGTCGATTTACCGATTCATTCTCTGCTTCGCAACCTAAGGGTACTTTGGCATGCGTCTTCAAACCCTATCAAAACTCGCCTTCTCCTGCTTTATTGCTTGCATTGCTGCAACGCCCTTGGCTTATGGCCAAGACGGTGGCGGTGGCGGTGGCGGCAGTGTCGGTGGTATTGGCCAAGCAGGGATCGATATCGATGCGGCTGGTGTCTTGCGAGTAAGCCATGTCGACCCCTCGATCGCTTTTGCCCAAAGAATGGCAACTCTTCAAAGCCAACCACGTGGTGCTGTCCATACATCGCCTCTCCGTAAGGTATCGCTGAATCGACTTGAAAAGGTCGTGGCGAAATGCCTTGAGGATGGGACAGATCTTTCAGGCGAGATATTGAGCTTGGCGGGACTTAGCCGCATTGAATACGTCTTTTTCCTCGAGGATTCTAAGGATATCGTCATCGCAGGTCCGGCCGATCGTTGGTTTTGGGACGCAAACAATCGGCTGGTTGGTCTGACCACAGGCCGCGCGACTTTGCGACTAGAAGATCTGGTTGTGGGACTGAGAGCCTATGCACCGAACCAAGGTGCTACTTCCATCATTGGTTGCTCCATTGATCCGACTGCTGAAGGGATCAAACGCATGAACAATTACAATGCTCAATTTGGTGGCCAACTCCCACCCGGTGCTGACATTCGGCAACTAGCACTAGGCATGAAGCAATCTCTTGGAATGCAAACGATTTCCATCAAGGGAGTGCCAGCCAACACTCGCTTTGCTCAAGTTCTGGTGGAAGCAGATTACCGGATGAAGTTGATCGGGATCGGCCTTCAAGACCCGATCATCCCTTTCACCACTTGGATCGAACGTACCAGTCCGAACGCCAACAAGAACGCCCTACAACGCTGGTATTTCCAATCCGATTACAGCTCTGTCAGCACCGACGCATCGGGCACAGCACTGCGTCTGCAAGGTCGAGGAGTCAAGCTTTCGGGCGAAAAGGAAAGCGTGACCTCCGATGGGAAACGCAAGAGAACGGGAAATGTAGGCGATAAAGCTAGCAGTGGTTTCACCAAGGAATTTACGGATAAATTCGAAGCCCTTGCGGACGTGATTCCTGTCTTCTTCGAAATGAGAAATCTATTCGATGTCAGCGTTGCTGCTGCCTTCATTCAAGACCGCGGCCTTTATGAAAAAGCGGGCTGGGATCTGGGGGTTTTTGCTGACGAAGACAAGTTTGCTGTCAACACAGTCAACGGCGTGACCCAGGTAGAATCAGCAGTCAACGCAGTTTGGAAGGACGCCCAATTGATCACCCCCATTGGAGGCGGAGTTCACATTGCTGCCAAAAATTTAATCGATCCTTCGAACACTCAAGTCGATAAAGATATCCAGTATCAGCGAGAGAAAGTATCGGCGCCCGCCGACCTCTCGGCTGATCAGTGGTGGTGGGATTAGTTCCTAGACAGATTGAATCTATGCGCTCGACCATTCATGGTTTGCGAATTGCGGTGGTCGCGCTCGCTGGTTACTGGACCCTGCTGTTTATTTCAACTCATCTCCCTGCTCAAGGGATCATGCAGCGGGTCCGTGCAAACGATAAAGTTTTGCACATCATCGCTTTCAGTGGCCTTGCGTTTCTCATTGCGTGGGCCATCCCAACCAACAAAAACCGTCTGTCACAAAATGTAGTGATCGCGGCCGCCGTAGGAGTTGTTTACGGTGGGATCGACGAATTGCTACAAATTCCAGTTGGACGTACGGCAGATTGGTACGACTTCGCAGCAGACTGCTTTGGAATACTCGTCGGCTTAATCGCCTACACAAGTTTGCGAGCGTTTTTGATGCGGTCCAAGCTCCAACTGCTTCACGATGACTAGCGATTAGATCCGCTTAGTGGCAGAATTTCTGTCTGTGTCGCGAGCTATTTTTCCAAACGCGAATCACCGGAAAACCCGATGCCACAAGCAACATGAAAAGTGTCGAGGGTTCCGGGACCGCAGTCAACGTAAAGGCTCCACGGTGATAACCGCCCTGGAAATTGCTGCCTAAAAAGCCATCGGGCACATTCAATGCTTCGCCTGGCCTAAACAGCAGAAAGTCATTTTCACCCCATGCCAGTAAACCACCATCGCCAGGAAGTAGTTCCCCGTTAGGAGTACCAAGCACGCTAGAGAAATTCCCGTTGCCTTGATCTAGTCCTGCGGTCGCGTCGATTACCCCAAAGTACTCTGGGCCCACGTCGGTGTGAGGGATATAACCAAATGCGATGTCGTCTTTTTTGAATTCGAACCCACGTAGAGTCGTATCCCCGTCGAACCAAACCATCTGAACAGAACGTTGGGTATCCGGAAATGGCTCTCCTTCGAATGTCTCGTTGTAGAGTCGAACATTGCTCCATGTCACCTGTAGGTATTGGCTCTGCACGTATCTGGCCGTTACCAAATTGTCGAGCGACGGGTCTAGCAGATAATCATCCCAAAGGGGGGCAATCATGGCAGTGCCAGCTAAGCTCCTGGAATTTCCCGAATTGACCGATCCTAATGGGCCAGGATAATAGTCTTGTTGCGTTTGGCCACCAGGCAAGTCTTGACGAAGCTGCGAAAAGCCTACGTGCCCATTTTCTGAGACAAACACGCGGCTTACAGTCTGGCCGAAAAAGCGGAATCCTGTTCCGGGTGCTAGGTTCCCAGTTAGCTCAACACGAAGCTCATCCCCCGTGCGACCGTCGAAAAGGGTTGTTCCGAGAGGATCTACAATCAACCCTCCGTTGACCGTCGTTGCGCTCCATAGGAACGGCCCACAAAAAATCGCGATCCGTAAGATTTTGCCAATCATTTCGAACATCCTTGAAATACAACGCTACCTCCATCATGCATTCGCTCTACTGTGTGCTCGAGCAATGCATCCGCGATGCTCGAAGTCTACATGCGATAGGCGCATGCTGCAATCGGTACAACCGTCAAAGGTTTTAAAGTCTGTTTTCGCATAAAGTGAGCGGAGCCAAAATCTTTAAAAATCGAGTGCTTCCATTCAAGGGCAAATTTACGGAGCTAACTTCCTTTGTCGTTAGATCGGCGTAGCTAACCGAACTTGGACATTGTCCCCTTTTTGTTTGCCCCCTTTATGTTTTTGGAGTTTGCCCCATGTTTAAAAAAATAGTGTTTTCGTTTTTTAGCGGATTGGTTCTGGCTGGTTCGCTTACCAGCGTCGCCTCGGCTCAGACCACGGGAAGCCAAGCCTACAATGTCGTTGTTCCGAAATCTCTAACGATCACGGCGCCTTCGGCTTCAACCAGTCTTGATCACAACCTGACAGCCACCCCGCAGGCCTTTCCTGCTCAAATGTGGGCGGTTCGTGGAAACTTGCGAACGGGAGTCGTTGTGAACTTCACGACAATGACTCCATTCGTTCATACGGAAGATTCGAACTTCAAGCGAAACGCGAAGTTGGATTTGGCCGTTGGCGGCTCTCAAGGGCCTGCCACTTGGTCTGTTGATAAAGCAAGCGATACAACCGCTTTTGCGACGGGTGATAACGACGCGCAAGTTT
>Ga0247837_1009182_pt1 | contig 11998 bp, 10 predicted proteins | sample LaCtaG_2_FD_187115 | JGI IMG/M metagenome (GOLD analysis project Ga0247837, IMG submission 187115) | Freshwater microbial communities from meromictic Lake La Cruz, Castile-La Mancha, Spain - LaCruzMarch2015_14.5m | ecosystem: Environmental > Aquatic > Freshwater > Lake | place: Spain: Castile-La...
TGTCAAATCAACCACAGCCAGGGCTTTCTTATAAAAATAAAGGCCCAAGATGGGCCTCCACGGCTCCTACAGCCCTCCTTCACTCTGGCTAGGTTCCCACTACGTAGGCTATGCATAAGTATCGCTTTATCTCTGAGTTTCGCGTCCTATGTTTCTTCCAAAGTTCTAGAACCTTTTGAATTCGAGGGAATTTCAGCACTCACGCAGAAGATCAGCTACGAGGCCGCCTTATATACATTTGCACTTGTCCTTACTAGTACACTTAAAGGCTACAAGGAAGGGAACTCTGGACGCGAATTTTGCTTTATTCTACATCAAGAACAACTGCTTTATTGTAAAGAAAAAGAGCCTTGCTTTGCTTCCCACACTCATCCTCACACGGAATTCCCTTGGTTTGACTAGCGGCCTACTAGTCGTCGACTAATCTCCTATTCAAAGGCGACTGATATGGGACGTATATGGTAGACTCATCGACTAGTGGCGAATTCGGCTTTTCAGAGGGTCGAAGAGGCTGTTAGGGTCCAGGAGGACAGATTTGCTATGCTGAAATTGAAGGAAAAGAAGTTTAGAAAAAATTCTCCAAGTTCTCTACAGTGTTTTTAGATGCTCGTTTGAGACCTGCCGCTAGGGCTAATAGATCACACCTTCCTGTGGGCAAGTTTGGCAAATTTAGGATTCTAGGTTAATCAATCTGGACTGAGAAACAAGGCTGATAGAGACTTGGAGAATGAGAAAGATAAAAGGTGAAGTGGCAGAAAACTTGGGCATTCTAGTGAAATAACTCGAGGAACACTGTTCCTGTTGTCCCCTTCCATGCTCGTCTGTTTCCATAGAGCCTTGTGTACTTAGAACTTAAATTTTTAAATCAAGCGTTTTGTCCTATTTCCTCAGAGACTTGAATTTGACGAAGAAGGGAATAAGTAGGAAGGGTCTTAAACTCGCAAAAGCCAAACCCGCGCAGTGACAAACCTCTTGGACGTATAGTTTCTACATCTGGCTTTTGCTGTTCGCCCATATAAACAGAGACTCCACATCAAATATGACCTAGTTCAAATTGAGACGCCACCCTAGAAAGCAGGCGAGACGGGTGTGAGAAGGTCGGCAGAGGACTGAGTCCGCCACGTGTCTTGACTTAGCATCTGGATTGAGACTTTAATCAGACGTTTGTCCTGTTTCCTCAGAGACTTGAATTTGACGAAGAAGGGAATAAGTAGGAAGAGTCTTAAACTCGCAGTGACAAACCTCTTGGACTTATAGTTTCTACATTCTGGCTTTCGCTTTTCGCCCATATAAACAGAGACTCCAGATCAAATATGACCTAGTTCAAATTGAGACGTCACCCAAGACAGCAGATGAGATGGTTCTGCGAAGATCTGCAGAGGACTTAGTCTGCCACGGGTCTTGACTCAGCATCTGCATTAAGACTTGAAGCCTACTTAGCGTGCTTTCGATCTGGCATGTGGCTACTTCCTCCTAGAGCCTACTCCCAGACGGGAAACACCGCTTTTCCAAGGAAGTCGCCTCACTTCAGTGGACAGATACAATGAATTCGAGTTCCCCCTTTGAAGAGCCAGGGAGGCGCGTGAGTCAGAGACTCGCACTGCAGTATTAGTTGTCTCTGAGATTTAAGCATATAGGACCTAGAAGCATCCGCTCCGCAGTTCTTTTGATTGTTGACAACACAAACAGACGCTAAAGCCTAGAGCCGCTTCTAATGGCCTAGGCTAGGAGAAGCTGTATCGAGGCTTAGCTGAAGGCTAAGTTTAGATAAGGGGCGGTCTTTCTCGCTGTCTGGGCACACAGACCATAAAGAAAGCTGGAAAATGGCCCTCAGCCACCCACTTATATTAGCGACTTCCCGGGATTTTACGACAAACTCACCGATTAAGTCGCAGTTTGGAGAATAATGCACTTCCAGACAATATTTCCCTCAAACTCGCAAATAATCAAATTGTTCAAGTCAGCGATTCTGATTTTCCCTCTAGCCGCTCAGCCCCTCTGTGCCTTTCTGGAATATAATGCTATGGCATGCGGACCAAAATCTCCTCCTCTGCTTTTACTTTGCTTAAATGAAAAATAGGTAGGAATCTTCTTGTTCGTGTTTGCTTGTCCAGCTTTGTTAGCGGCTTCCACCAAGGCCAAGAACCACTGCAAGATTGGGTGCGCCGTGCTACCTAGAAATCAATTTGGTGAGATTCCTGGGAGTTTTTGGACTCCTGCACAATGACGCCACTGAAATAGTCCACCAATACGCTGAAGTCCTGCACTCTACTGGGAAAAGAGACCTCTTCTCCAATGTGTAGGTGAGAGATGAAGAAGATGATGAGTAGCGAAATCAAGTTTATCTCGCAGCGAAGCATGAGCCTAGAGACAGCAGAAGAGATCTATACAGTTTACGTATCGTGCAAATGCGTATGTCTGGGAGGCGGATTTAGTCAGTAAGAGTTATGACTTTACCTATACCTAGGCCAATAGTCTGCGCTTGAACTTCTGCTGGACTAATTTCACTTCGTTTACATCTCCGATACCCCAAAGTCGTTCCGAATCTAGAACTTCCTGTCAGAGCAATTGAGAAGGATTTGATTGAAGGACTCGGCATTTTGATCAGAGACCAATTTGCATGGCTTCATTGTTTCCTTCGCGCTTGAAAAGTTTAGGGTTTTCAATGTGTTTGTACATGCGCGGAAAACCTCAGAGCTCTTTATTCCCACAAACTCGCAGTACCATATAGAGCGGAACGAACCTCTACCTCACTGATCCAGCCCAACCCTAAAACGTAGTTTCCTACCGAGTACATCCGCTCTAGACAATCGCTGGGTTTGTGCTAGGGACTGTCGTAGGGCATTTAGCTGGTGCCCGTAGTTGTCATCGCCATGCGATGAAAGTCTTAGTCAAGTGTAGATGTCTCCTTTCTCAGTTTCCGCACTCGTGAATATGACCGTATTGGCCTTGTTCATATGCGTAACCAGAGTCACTTCCTTGAGTCTTGGAAAGTATGAGAGGAGCTGGCAAAAAATCCAATAACCAGACCTTTTCCTATTGCTGGCAGGCCTCTTTCCACTCATTATTACCATTACACTCCCGTCCAGATGAGCAAATCGCTTAGCTGAAGGCGTAACACGGAGCTCCAGACTGCCCAGCTCGGAATGACAACTTCCGGTTTAGATTGGTGCAAGCACAAACTGCTCTCTTCTCAAATCTCTGCTTGGGTTTTCGCCTGAGACAGACAGACTCAGAGGTCATCTATATGAGTGAGCGGAGGAGACCTCCATCCCTTCATAGAGAAGAATGCAGGCCCAGACTACTAGGGAAGAACATATCTCCTCCGCGCTGCAGTCCTCTAGACTTAGGCATGTGGAACCATAGCCATAGCTGTCTGAACGCCATGTCCGCTAACTCCTATATGGCAAGACTGGGCCGTACTCGCACTCCTCCGCACGTCTTTCTGAGTGCAGCGAGTATTCCGCGATTGTCTGTGGGCGATATCTAAGCCTCTGCAGCAATTAGGCTTGGGAAGAAGTGACAGAGAAGCGAGCATGGAACTGTAGAAAGGACAAGGGTATGTCTCCTTGAAGAGATGCGGGAAGAAAGTAAGGGAAAAACGCCGATTGCACGCTTAGCCAAGCCAAGACGAGTGAAACCCACTTAATCTAGAATAGGAGTGCCTAGTGTACTCGGCACATCGTTATCTGAAACTCCAACACCGACGGCGTTTTTCCTCTGCAAATACAACAGTTTCCGAGCACTGTTCTATAGGCCCCAGCTTTACAATTCTTCCAAATGAAGACCGAACTGATTTTGTTCGCTTCGTCTCACTCTTTGTCACTTCCCCAAAGATTGCGCTTGTGAGCCAAACCGCCACATTTTCATCGTCTTCCATAGGCAGCAGCCGAGCTGTCTGAAACTCTGACATGCGCTTTGCGTTACAATCCGGTATTCATCTGAGTCCTTGCTAATTTGCGCAACTCAACCACATACTTGTGCTGTTGGAGCATGTCAATAGGAATGCGCTTGTGAGGGACGAATGCATGATTCGCGCTGCAGTAGATGAAGGTCGAATACAGTTCCTTCTCCTTCCTCTAGCTTCTGTTCTGTCCGCTTCACCTCCTGCACTGCAGATATAAGCACTTGAATGGGCAGGCAGGTGTCTGAAGGCCAAAGCGGCTCATTCTTGAGCAAACTAAAGCGGAGAGTCTCTGGGCCGACTCTGCGATTCTCCCAAATACTTCACCCCAGTAACTGCCTGTCCTATCTCTGCCATATACAACTAGCTGCGGAAGCAGATCAGTCCTTCGAGCGTTTGACTGGAGGCCCAGAACGTCTTTTCAAATGGAAGCAGAGTTTGGGTGAAGAGTTGAGGCCCTGTGAGTACCAGCAGTCTGCTTTATTTCCGCAAGCGACATCGACAAGCTGGCCCTAGTAGTCCGCTCATGCAGGGAATGGAGTGAAAACAGGCTCCCCAGACCGTGCATCTGCGTCGCTTTGGTCCTAAGACATACACAGACTAGAGGTCAAGTCCGAATTGGTCCGGGTTGCAGGTAGACTGCCACACTGCTGGGAGGCTTCAGAGCATTAGAGAGTCTGCGGTCGCAATCACGCACACGTATCACACTAGAGTGAGGACTAAGTAGTTAGTTTGTAATGAGCGGGCCAACTTGGAAGCATGTTTCTTGGCAGGCTTGAAGGCCAAATCCAGGCTTGAGGACAGCGTCTAACTCTCTCAATTTCCTCCTCACATAAGGCATGATCACCACGACTTGCACCAGTTCATCCAGTCACTCATACAAGCCGCCTATAGCTGCATCATCGCAGAAATCGACTCCGCCAGACCCAGGTCAGCAACTAGAGCAGAAACCACTGTGCCGACTAAGGCGTGGTCGTGCTAGTTTCCCTGGTCTGGCGCGCTTGATAGGAGACTGAAGTCGCTTGAGGTCATGTTTTCCTTTCTTTCCTCCCTTTGAGCACAGTTCCCTCGCTTTTCCCCGGCAGCACGTCTCCTTCCGACCTTTTTCGCAGCATAAACGCTATGCGAATAGGTGGCTTAGCTCTTCTCGACCCCAAGCACAGCTATGCGTGATCGCTCTCTGCCTTAATGTGAGGCAGCAGCGTCTCAGACCACAGTCGACGATTTTAAATAGTGTCTCGACCAATTCAGCTGATCTGTATAATCAATGCTGATGAGAAGAGAGTTTTTGGCGTAGAGAGTGATCTCTAATATGCAAGAAGGTAAGCAGTCAACTTCAAGTTCAAGAAGGACTTCGAGATTTCACAGTAGATAGTTCTTGCCTGTAGATAGAGTCGATGCTAGAAGGCAGCCTCTGTTTGAACAGGTGGGCATCGTGTAGTCTACGCTTCGCACCATTATTAGTCCCTGTCGTGTACGTACGACAGGGCACTCTCTGCTCTTCCTCTTTTGCGCTGGACTCGCCCTTCCTTTCCATCTGAACCGCATCCGATTCGAGCCTCTTCTAAGCATTCCAAGCACTCGTAGCCCGAGTTTCCTCCCTTTTCGACCGCAGTCTGAGTTGGAGACAGGGACCCGGAGACGGAGTGGTCGAGCTGAGGCTTGCTAGAGGGAGAAAATAGAGCAGAAGCGTTCGCTGCCCGGTTTCCGCCTATCTGGCTTGTAACGCCGATCCTCTCAAATATACGCTGATCTGAATTCAATCGCACAGGTACCGGAGCTCTTATTCAAGACGGAATTGAATTATAAGACACTAGTATCTGCAAGTAAAGAAGTTAGTTCAACAGGTGTATCGCTGTCTGCAATAAGAACGGAAAAGGGTTAGCTGGGATCAAGGTGCAGAGGTGAATCTGCCTTGCTTGTCCTAACAGAAGGGGACAAGGCAGCGTTGCGTTTGTCACGGGAAAACGAGAATTAAGACTTGTACATTACCGCTGACGGAGGAGCTTCCATTGCTGCGCTAGGAATGGAGCTGGGGAATTTTCTTGCCAGGGCAATCGAGAGTGCTGACAGGAATGCTATACTGCACATCATTGAGACCTGTCTGCTTGGTTTCGTTGTTGAACCAGCCAATGTAGTAAAGGCCCTTGGTAGTGTTAATAGCCGCGCATACTCGGAACTGAATTTGGTAGAAACTCTGGAAAAGTGTCCAGGAGTCCGAGGCAGAGATGTATTTAAGCTTGCCACCGTCAGGAGTTCTGCTGTTAGTTGTGGGGGTGAGGACAATCTGCTTGGCTGCCATAGGCTTGCTTGTGGATTCGGTAGTGATGTATACATCACTAGTTTGAGTGCCAGCGTACACCATAATGCGGTTTGTTTTGGATTGTGGAGAGTAGCCGTTGATCAGTAGAGGTCGGTATCCGTCGTAAAAGCTAGCATATGCAGCGTTCATGTTGGGGTAACTGCGCGAAGTGTAGATCAGATTTGCGGCGGAAGTGCGGTACACGAAGAAAGTGTACTTGCTTGTCCAGTAGGCCCACAGAGGCCACAGCACACTATCCGTCACATCGAAGTCTGTAATAGTGGCTGCTGCAGTTCTGCCTTGTCCGAATTGAGGGTTGCCCACTGACTGCACAGTGAAGGTCACAACATTGGTGTTAGAGAAAGTGATAGATGTTGTGGGGGAACTCAGAGCGACCAAGTTGTTAGAGGCCGAGCAAGAGGAAGCGGAGTTCCAATTCTGCTGAGTCTTGATCCCATTAGCGCTAAGGTCTATCCAGGTAGAAGTGCATGAGTAGATGTCCTTCTTATCGAACAAACGCAAGTTGTACTCCTTTGGAAAGAGTACTTGGAGTTGGCTGTCAGTGTTCATTGTATCAGCAATGTAAAGTCTCCAGGTGTAGTCGCCGCTTCTAAACAAGCGACTTTCGCTCATTACCAAAGAACGCACATCAATGTTATTGCTTGCTGTAGCTGTGGGAGTCACTGCGCCATAATTCTGATTTACAGTAACGAAATTTCCAATGGTGTCCACATGGTAAATCTGGAAGGCGGAGGTCTGGCCTGAGATTGGGTTGACGACGTTGTTGATAGTGACTACTATTTGAGTGCTTTCAGTAATTGCGTTGCTTCCAGACACAATGACAATGTTGTGGTCTACTTGGCACCAGGTGGTTCCTAGCTGTGTACTAGCGCATTCAATGTAGTACACATTGGGCTCGTTATTAAACCAAGTCCAGGTATCACTGAGGAAATAGTCGTACTGACTGGCGAACACAATCCAGTACTGGTCTGTGGCAGCGAATTTAGCCGTATCCTTGAAGTCAAACACATACGTGGCCATTTCGCCGGAATTCTTGGGAGAGAAGCGGAGGGAATTCGTAGTGGAACCAGTGATAGTTGTGGAAAGGATTGAAGAAGCTGCGTATGTCTGAGTGGTTTGCAGAGAGCCAGTGTCAGCATCCACGCTTACGATGGCGGAGCCACTACTCCAGGTAGCAGTCGCTTGGAACCCACCGCTAGTTGTTGTAGTGGGGTTATCCACCATTCCGTCATGGAACAGCTCCAACACAGAGCTGGAAGTGTTAGCTTGAGTGAGAGTAGACTGCAGCTGTTGTACTGCAGGGGAGAGAAGAAGCACTGGTTCTTGATATCTCCTGTGGCTCGAGCTCGCTCCTCCGCAGCTCTAGTCATTCCCCTCGTACTGATTAGACTGTAGGTACATATAAGCAAGCGAGAGGCTCGAGAAATTGCGTGTCCTTCCGCGCAGACAGCTATAGAAGCACTTCAAAGTTTCAGGCAGCAAATTGGCCCATTGCGGCAGTGAATATTTCTCATCGGTTCCTACTGCAGGCTTCAGGACGAAACTGAAGCGGACTTGTGGAATTGGCAAATTGTCAGAAGGAAAGATTTACCGTTTGGCCACGAGGCTATATTGATGGAACAGAGGCGGCTGGGGTGGTATCAGCCGATTCGGAAGGGCTAAACATCACCAGCCAAGCTACAAACCTAGCTTTCCTACGTGTATCTCTATCTTGACTCTATCTTAGTCAACCCCAAAATCGAAAAACAAAGACTTTCCTACTCGGACGCACGTTTTCCGTACCCCAGAAAGAACAAAATCGCTTAGTTGAACTCTCTGGCTTCTAGCAACACTGAGATATACAAGCTAGCGAGTTCTCAGCGGAGTGATGATCGTGACTTAAGAGATGACAGGTCCAGCGACCCGCTATTAAGTGAAGTCTCCATAAAGTCCAGGCGTGTTTCCGGCTTGGCAAGTCGTCTAGAGAAGGGTGATATGGCCTTAGACGGCTCTAGCAATGGCCTTCTGCATTTCAGCTATCTGCGGGGAAATGCTGTGAAAGGAAAGCGCTCAGCTAGAAGAGACTTGCAGCCGCTACTCAATTATATTAAGCTCTCCGGGAAACAGCGGAAGCCAAGCCTTCGACTCATCCTCTCTAGGAATCGCGCCCTTCGCCTGACATTCGCGCAAGTAGGTGTAAAAGAACAGCCCACAGTGCGGCAAGGGGTTTTCAAGTGCATCGCTATGAGAAGAGCTAGCGATATCCTGAAGTTGATAAAAGCGCAGACCAATATCTCTGAAGCGCGGTTTCATTGTACAGTGTTTCCTTACCTAGCGCCTTGGAAAGCACAAGTCCAACTCACGCGGCCGCGGGAAGAAAGTGGAAGTCGTAAAAGCAGCGAAAGGAGGGTAAGACCTGTCGCTCAAGACCGCTTTCTATCACTATGACAGCAAGGACTAGCAGTCACGGGAGTTCTAGGATTCGCTAACGCACTTACAGCAGCCAGGAAATAGCCTTTCAGTGCTCCTTGCAGTTTATCTCCGACTGAATATCTTCAAGCACCACCAACTTCTTCCTTGCAAAGCTCACTCAGCTGCTTCCGCTCATATTTCCCCACTCAATTTGGCAATGTCCGCACTATCCAGCAGCCTGCAACTCTCAGTCTCAGGGCAAAGTCCAAGTCTACGAATTTGCCCTTAAGCACAGTGGAGGTCCTTGATTTGCCTCGATGTCACACTTGAATAGGCAAATTTTGAACGCGGACTGCGAATTGACTGGTCTTCTTGGCGATTCTCTTCTTTACCTGGAAGGAAACTCGACCTCCGGTTTGAGAGGTGTAGCGCCGTAGGTTATTAGCAGGAATCCATTGCATGGGAGCGGATTAAGTGGTGGTTGAAGCAGGAACTGGACCAATTGTTTTTGCTGGGTTGATTGGAACTAGTGACCACTATCATCACAAAGCCAGCTTCCTCTAGTGAGTGAACTGGGTACTTGTGGAGAAGCCCGCTACCAGCATACACTTTCACCATAGAAGTCCGAGGCCGCTTCCCTTCGCCACAGACTTTCCTGCTCTGGGTCAAATCCCCATATATACAAAGGGAACCTTTATATCAGCTTTGCTCGGCCGAACTGCGGCTTTATCAGGCTGACAAGTCCTTTGCCCTGGAATACACTGGTACCGCTCTCGCATGAATACCCAGGCAATACGTCTTTAGAACTATATCTGGATGCGCTGGAGACCTTCCTTGACTGCCTCTCCGATCAATCAAGATCTCCATAGCTCCCCTTCTACTGATGGGACGCATTTGTATGAATTGGACGGTTCCTATTATGAGTAGGATTTGCAAAGCAGGCGAAGGAGGAGGGAAAACAGCTAAGTGTGGCAGTGCACGAGCTAGAAAAGCCAGGAAGAAGACAACCGCACACGGTATTAGGAAGGTCTCTCGTAGGCGCAAAGCCAAGATAAGCCTCTCCGCATAGCCTCAGTCCTCCCCGGGTAGCGCCTACTTCGCAATTTACCAGGCAAAGTTCCTATTAGATAGCTAGTTTTGCTGCGACACTACGCTGTTCTTTGACATGCCGACGTTCTGATATACAAGCTGACTGAATGCAGTATTTTCTATAACTCGTCTGCACAGTCGGAGGCTTTGAACTGTTCTCCTGTGCAGGTTTGTTTTCGTTTCTTCAATGCCAATGCTCGAGTTTGAGTGCTTTCTTCACTTTCACTCACGAGAAATACACATCTGCATCTTCGATGCTGTCTTTCTTGTTCTGCTTCAAATTTCAGTTCAGCGGGTCTTTCGCGCACATGATATTTGGCGCATTCCTCCATGCCCAGTTCACTTTACTTCGCCTTGTGAAGGCCCGAGAGCATGGACGAGCTTCAGATGACGTCGTTAAGGTTGGAGTGACCGAATAGCATCGTAGTACTTGGGTTCTTGAGAGGAGTCGCTAAGTGGGTTCATCTCAATTCGTTTCTAACAGGACTTGAATGCGGCATCTTGGAGAGCTATCGGTAGGACTAGCGTTCCCTTCTTAGAGACTTTCAGCTCTGCAAGTCTCAGTCGATCGAAGTGCGGCTTTCTTCAGATCTCTTCATTCCTCGCACCTGTCTAGTTGGTAAACTCGCCCTTCACTAAGATTCTAGAGCTGCGCCTCTTGCTGGTGAGTTTCGCAGCCATTCAGGCAGTTGAAGTAGAAACTCAGAGAGGTAGGAATAGCGCCGACATGTGTCTGAGCGCTTTTCCGAAGGTAGTCGGGTAGAAGACTTGTCTTTGGCTAGCCGGCTTGATATCTACGCCAGTGGGGCTCTCCTGGCCGCAATCTCTTGGCTACTGCTTCCATTTACGCAGTTTAAAGAACTGAAAAGCCCGGAGAGCCTTGTTCTAGCCTAGCTTTGACTCAACGCTTTGTCGAAAGTTTCGCTAGATAGACAGATACACTGACAAGGAGACCGCGGCTCACTGTTGGGTAAGGCTTAGAATCATGCAGAGGTCTCAAGAGCTTCCCAGCTGATTCCCAAGTCATCGCTGTCACTTTGAAAGTAAGTCGGCCTTGAGTGACAGCCTTACCCTCCTTCCTCCACCTTTCCCACACCAGTCTGAGTTGAACTCTCGCATCCCAAGGAATGGGCCAAGGACATTTGTCCGTGGAACGGCACTTCAGGGAGATTGTCAGGACTTGTATATTCCTCAGCTCCAACAGAAAGTTAGCTCTTCTCACAGCGAGGATGAGCTTGGAAGGTCTTCGTTGAGCTGTGGGCTGGATTGTTTACTATGTCTGCACTAATGTTGGCGAAGAACGCGATTCCTAGAGATGATTATGTCTATTTGCATTAGTCAGAGTTCCTCAGCGGCTTTCCAGAGGAATATCAAATCTTTGGCAGAACTTGAGTAGACTTGAGCCGCGGTAGCTGATCTCTTCAGACTGTGTGAGTACTTTCTTCTCACTACACCGATGCAGGGAGGTGAAGCACAGAAGGCCATTACTAGAGCCGCTTAGATCACATCCTCTTAGTCCTAGAGGACTCGCCACTTTACTCTACTTGGCGAAGTGGACAATATGCCCGAACCTTATGGGGATTCGCTTGCTTTCTTCTTCCTAGCAGGTCGCTAGTCCTCCTGTCATCTCTTTGGCACTGCCATCCCTCCTCTCCTTCTTATGACTTGCTAGTTTATATCTAAATCTTGATTGAAGCCAGCGAGTTCGAATAAGTGATTTCGCTCGCTTGCTGGGCCAAGGGAGACGTGCATCTGGGTAACAGCTGCTGAAAGAAGTCTTGGACTTTAGGCTTGGGAGTTGGTGAAGATGGCGTCCGGACCACAGCGGTTACCAAACTACGCTTCAAAGCTAAGCCTGCTGCTTTGGTGGTGAAATTTAGCCCTTCCCTATAGGTGGGACCACAAAATCCTCCTCTGTTCCTTCAAGATGATATAATCATAACAACCAAACGATAAAGCTGTCCCTTCTAGCAAGTTGCGTTGGGTCTGTGCCAGTCTCACGAGTCTATTTCAGTTTCGTGCCTAAGCCTAGAGTAGAAATTCACGAGATGCGCCACTTCTAGGGCCGATTTCCCCACTTCTAGGGCCGATTTCCCCACTGCCTGAAGTCTTGGAGTGCTCGAGGGCTTTGGGAAAGCCAAAAAACCTGATTTCTAGAGCCTCTTGCGTGCTTAGATATAGCTAAAGTCTAATCAATGCTGAGGGGATGTCGAAAACCGCGGAGGAGCGATTTCAAAGCCACCCTGGGCCTTTATTTTTACAAGAAAGACTTGGCTGCAGTTGATTTGACC
>Ga0247837_1009183_pt1 | contig 11997 bp, 8 predicted proteins | sample LaCtaG_2_FD_187115 | JGI IMG/M metagenome (GOLD analysis project Ga0247837, IMG submission 187115) | Freshwater microbial communities from meromictic Lake La Cruz, Castile-La Mancha, Spain - LaCruzMarch2015_14.5m | ecosystem: Environmental > Aquatic > Freshwater > Lake | place: Spain: Castile-La...
CGCATGTCGGCGGCGACGGCACCCTTGCCGTCGACCTCGAGGTAGGCGACGCGGGCCGCGTCGACGCGGTCTGGATCACCGGCCAAAAGCGCCTCGGCCACCGCGCGTGCTGCGTCGTCGACGTCCATCATTGGCGCCTGCCTATCACGACCGGCCCCGTGGAAACAGCGCCACCGGGACGTCGGCTCACAGCCGGACGGTGAGCTGGTCGTGCAAGACCCGGGCGGCGTCACGCAGGGTGAAGATCCCCGCCAGCGTGGGTTCGCCCTCGCCTTCGACCTCCATGACCAGGATCGAGTCCACCCGACGATCGAGCATGATGCCCAGGGCGGTGCTCAGATCGGTATCGATGTCGACGGTGACGGGGTCGTCGACGCAGGACTCCTCGACGGAGATCGTGTCGATGTTGCCCTTGACCCGGGCCGCAAACGAAATGTCGGAGTCGGTGATGACCCCCACCAGCTTGCCGCCGTCGCGGACGGGGAGGTGGTGCACCTTGAGCTTCTCCATCATGGCCTCTGCCGTGCGCAGGCTCTCGCCGGCGCGGATGGAGTGGGGATGGCGGGTCATGGATTTTTCAAGGGTCGGGCGGGACATGGAAAACACCTCTGTCGTCGACATTGCAATGTTGTGGCCAATAGGGCGAGCCCTTTGCACCGCCAGCATCACTCCTGCGGTGTGCGATTTCGCCCCAGGTCACTGCGCATTCGCCCACTCCGTCATGGCGCGCGGCCCCAAACGAGAAACGCACGGCAAGCCGTGCGTTTCCAGCAGTCGCGGCTGAGGTCAGACGTCAGACGTCCAGGTCCAGGCTCCAGGTGTTGAGGGTGCCCGTGTCCTGGCCGGCAAGGTCAACGACCTTGAGCTGCCAGGCGCCCTTGACGTCGACCCCCACCAGGGATTTGAGGTCGTCGACGGCGCGGAGGTCCGCGCCAAAGGTCCCCACCAGGTCCTGGGCGTTGCGACCACCGCGGGCGTGGAGCTTCACTTCGGTGCCGTTGGGCGCGATGAGCTTGACGTCGAGGTCGCCCACGTAGGTGTGGCGCAGGTCGATGCTGATCTTGATGTCCTTCAGGGCCCCCGCCGACGCCACCGTGATGGTGTCGGTGATGCCGCTCGGATCGTTGTCGGGCACCGAAAGGTTCGGCTGGCTGCTCTGCTGCACCTTGCCAGGGGTGGGTGGCGTGACGGGCCCGGTCCCGCCGCCGGTACCGGCTTCCCGGAGCTTGAGGGCAGCAACGTCCTTGTCCCAGGCCGCTTTGTCCTCGTACACAAATCGCTTGCCACCATCGACAATGGTGAAGAGCTTTTTGTTGTCCTTGGCCTTCAACCCAAGATAAATCAAATCGCTGAGGTCCTGCAGGGCGCCGAGGGACGCGGCCTTGCCCCGGCCGAGGTCGACGACGCCGCGCTCGAGCATGGCCTCGTTGACGTACCAGTTGCCCCGCTCCGAGACGAGGGGAGCGATGCGCGGCGCATCGGCCCAGTAGAAGTCGACGGCGGCCTTGACCTCCATGCTGTCGACGACGAGGCCCTTGTCGTCGAGCTTGTGCAAGAAGGTGCCGACCTTGCCGGTGCCGAAGGTGGCGTCGACGTTGACGCCCACGCGCTCCCACTTGCCGTCGTCGGAACGCCACTCGGTGGTGAAGCGCACGGCGTGGACCTCGCCGTTCCACACCTGGTCCTTGGTGTCGCTGTCGGTGGCGATCTTGGCCCCGGTGCGGACGGCGTCTTCGAGCATCTTGAGCTTGTTCTTGACGTCGTCGCCGGCTTCCATTTCCTTGGAGAGCTCGACGCCGCGCAGGGCGCCGACCGCGCTCTTGCGACCCTCGACGGCCTCATAGGTCGTGGTGCCGGCCTTCAGGACGAACTGGGTCTCGACCTTCTCGATCTGCTTGGTGGCGGGGTCAAAGTAGAAGCGGTCGAGGGTGCGGCTGTTCACATCGCGCAGCTGGGTGCCAATGAGGACCTTGGTGCCAGCGGTGGCATTGAGGTCAATCTCGAAGATGGTCTTTGATTCGACAGGCCAACCGCGGGCGTCGAAGGAATAGCCGTCGGTGGTGCCCTCAAGCTTGCGACCGCTGCCGTCGACGACGTGCATGTCGCCCTGGTCGACGCGCACGAGGTCCTTGTTCTCGGTGAAGGACTCCGTCTTGGCGTCGGCGATCTTGGCGGCGAAAACCGTGTTGACGTCGACAGGCTTGCTCGAGTTGCCCTTTTCGGACATCGCCGTCAGGCGAATCGGCAGGGTCATGGAGCTGCCCGACGTCGAGAGCTTCATGACGGTGGGGCGGTTGTCGTAGCGGGCGCCGGCGAAGTTGGTGGTGCCGAACTGCACACGCTGGGATGGCGACGTGGTGTTCTGGTAGATGTCGTCGAAGTTGAGGAGGGCGGCCAGACCTTCAAGCTGCATGTCGCGGGAGAAGTCGGTGACGCGCTTGGTGTCCGAGCGGTACTCGCTGACGCCGCCGGAGCCGCCCATGTCGGCGAGGATGGTCTCCATCAAGGCCTTGATGTCGCAGTGCCCCCACCAACCGGTGTCGATGTCGTTGGTGTTGAGCATGCCGTTGCCGTCCCAGTCGTAGCGGAAGTCGGCGCGGATTTGCTCGCCGGTCTGGGCACGGCGGAAGACGATGTCGTCGTTGCTGACGCGGGTGGCCTTGACCTTGGCGGCGTCGGCGGCAGTCAGCTCGGTGCGGGTGCCCTGGAAGAAGAGCTGGGTGCCGTGGCGGTAGACCTGCCGACCGGCGTTGGTTCCACCAGCGGCGGCCGGGATCTGCAGGGTCTCGTAGGAGACCTGGTTCGAGGTTTCGCTGCCCGCCGTCATCGACACGACGTGGCGCGAGCCCTTGGCGATGGCCACCAGGCCAAGGCTCTGCTCGGCGTCGTTCTCGCTGACCTTGCCGTTGGGCACATATTTATGCGAAAAAATGAAGTCGATTTGATTCTGGATGAATGGCTTCTTCGGGTCACCTTCAGGCAATGCTGAAAGCATGCGCTCAAAGACGTGCACGAAGGCGGCGTCGTTGCCGTAGGACCAGTAGCCCCCGGTGTCAGCGCGGTCGAACTCGGCGGTGCGACCGCGGAAGGCGTCGCGGAAGGCGGCGTTCAAGTCCACCCGGGCCTTGGCCTGCTCGGCAGCGGGCATGCCCGACTGGCCGATGAGGCGCTGGGCCTCGCCGAAGAACTGCTCCAGGCGGCGACCGGTGACGTTGAGGTACGCATAGTTGCTGCGGTCCTCGACGGGGAGCTTGGCCTGCAGGGCGGCTTTGTCGGGGGCCAGGAACGCTTTGTTGGTGCTCTGAAGGCCCGTCAGCAGCGTCTTGAAGGCCGCGGCGGTGGCCACCGACGGCAGGTTCAGGGCCGCGGCGTCGATGATGGTGGGCTTCTGCTCGGGGTCTGTGATCGTCCGCTGGGAAAGGCGGAAATCCGGCAGGGTCTGCCCGCCCACCACCGTCGCCAACTGGATGGTGTGGGACGCCGTGGAGACGACCTTGTCCTCGGCCTTGATCTCCTTGCCCGAGAGGGTCAGGGGACCGGGTGGCGTCGGTGGCGTCGGCGGCGGCGTCGGGGTGCTGCCGGCATTGGGGTTGAACGTCGCCCGGCCCACGAGGGCTTCGAGGAAGTTCTGGGCGCCGGGGGTGAGGGTGAAGCCGCCCTTGTCGAGGAGCTCCTTGAGGTCGTCAGTCTCTCGGGCGGAGAGGCCGGCCTTGGTGAGGTCGTACTGCTGCTGGCGGCTGATGCCGGGGGCCTGCAGCTTGGTGAGGGCCTGGGCGCCGCTCAGACCGGCCTTGTCGGCCACCGTCGCCAGCAACTCCACCACGTTGGCGTCGTTGATCTGCTTGCCGGGGGTGGCGGCAATGCGGGTGGCGAACGTCTGGATGGCGCGGTCGGTGATGCGCATGCTGGACCTCACAACTGCTTCGGCGGCTGCCGAAGGGGCAATCTGAAAACGGGGGCTCCGACAGTCGTGAGCCGCTCGGACTCCAATAGCGCGGGGGCGCCGATTTCGGCGACCGCCCGGGACGCCCGTCAGGAGGCATCTCACCAAGCATCTGAAAAATCAGCGGTTTCGCCAATGGGCCTCTCAAGGCCTTGTCGACGGCGCCGCCGGAGCAGCGGCAAAAAGGCATGATTCTTCGGTGTGTTGGCGGGTTCCGCCGCTCAGCGGCTGCTGGCGGCTGGAGATCCGGGCGCCGGGGGAGATCCGGCCGCCGGACGAGATCCGGCGGACCCCGGGGCGACGGCCTCATCCTGGGCTTCACCCGACAGGGCCCCAAAGCCCAACACCAAGCCGGTCACGCCCACGAGGAGACCGGCGCCGGCGATGACGATGCCGGCGTTCACGGCCCCCAGCAGGTCGTCGCTGGCCTGCTGGATTCGGGCGAGCTCGGCGGCGCTCTTGTCGACCCCGACAATGGGCGTGCAGCCGGCGCCGCCGCTGGCGTAGCTGCCGTCGGCATTCTTGCAGATGGTGGGGCTCGTCCGCTCGCCACCGTTGCCATCGGCGACGATGAACGCCGAGCGGCTGTTCCAGCTCACGCCAGCGACGGCCGCGCCGACGACGGCACCCAGGACGCCGACGCCACCGACGCCGAAGCCGACCAGGGCCATGGGCGCAATGCCGCTGCTGCCGGGGACCGCGGGAGGTGGCGTGGGCGACGGGGTGGTGTCTTCACCAGCGGCGTCGTCACCATGGTCGGACCCTGGCTCAAGGCGCCGAATTCGCGGTTCAACGTCGACGGCTGCACCGTGATGGTCCGCGACAGCGGAGCCCGTCCCTCCCGGCGCAGCAGCAGGGCGTGCTCGCCGGGGGGCACGAGGTCGATGAGGGTCAAGGGCGTGACGCCCCGAGGCTTGCCGTCGATGAGCACCTCGGTGCCGGCGAGGTCGGCGGTCACCACCAGCACCGTCGGGCGGCTCCCCTTCAAGGCGCCCACGACCCAGGCGACGGCGACGGCCCGACCGCCGTCGTCGGGGCTGACTTCGACCCGTTCGGCGTTGCCGACCACGGCACCGGTGGCGGAGACGTCTTCGATGCCGACGACGACGGCGTCACCGATGGCGGCGATGTCGATGACGAGGGCGTTGTCGGCCCCGATGAGCGAGGCCGTCTGGCCGGCGCAGGCCGGTCCCCAGCTGGCGCAGCCGAGAGAGAGTTGGACCTCGTCGAGGCTGATGGCGGGCGGTTCAATCCACGTCCGGGCCACCCCGGAGCTTTCGGCGGCCTGGCGCAGGGCGACAGCCCACCCGGCGGGGGCCGCGGTTTCGTGGACCAGCACGACCCATTTGGCGACCTTCGGCTTGCCTTTGGCCTTGGCAGCCCAGGCGGCCGGCGACGACGTCAACGCCAACGCCAGCGTGAGCAGCGCGAACGGCCGGGCCAGATGGTGAACGACACGGTTGAAATGCAGCACGGGGGTACTCTCCCACATCCGTGGGCCCGGCGGAAAGCGGCCCCCCGCGAGGATCGTGGCCATCAGGGTGAGGTATTCGTCGTCGCCAGGGGCTGGGGCTCCCACACGGGAATGGGCGAGAAATTCAGGTGGTCGCAGGCGATCAGGTGGTAGCGCACGCCCCCCCGAAGGCCCTCAAACGCCGTCCGGTGGGCGCGCCGGCCATGAAGGTGGCCGTAGACGCAGACGACGACGCCAAACTCCTCCAGCAGCGACGAGTACGCCGTGGCCCCCTGCTGTTTGTCGAACGGCGGGTAGTGGATGGCCGCGATGAGGGGACGTCCCGCCGCCAACTTCTGACCGGCCTCGAGGCTGAGGCGCAAGCGCTCCACCTCGCGCAGATAGATCTTCTCGTCGTGGCTGTCCCAATCCAGGGCCCCGGGACAGGTCCACAGACGGGAGCCGCACACCACGACATCGCCGAGGTCGAGGGCATCGTTTTGCAGGGCCACGACGCCGGTGGGCAACGCCGCCCGCACCTTGCCGATGGCGCTCCACCAATAGTCGTGGTTGCCCCGGGTCAGCACCTTGAGGCGACCGGGGCGGGCGCCGATCCAGGCGAGGTCCGGGGCTGCCTGTTCGAGCTTCATGGCCCAGGACAAATCCCCCGGACACAACACCACGTCGTCGGGGCCCACCATGGCGTCCCAGGTGGCCGCCATCTTGTCGGCATGGCCCCGCCAATGGTCGCCAAAGACGTCCATGGGCTTGTCGCTCGAAAACGACAGGTGCAGGTCGGAGATGCCAAAAATGCGCACGGCGCCAGCCTGACAGCAGCGTCCCCGCCGTCAACGCTCAAGCGCACGTTGAACGTTCAACGACGACAGTACAGGAACGAATCCTCGACGCCGCCGCAGGTGGTGCGGCTGTTGAACGCGCAGCTCAAACCGGCGCCGCAGTCGCCGTCGACGCCACAGGGCTGGGAGCAGTAGCTCACCGACGGCGTCCCCGTCGACACCGAGAAGCCTGATTTGCAGAGCACGGCGCTCTCGGCGCAGAAGCCCGGCGTGCCGTTGCAGAACTCGCCAGCCAGGCAGCCGCTGTTGGCGGTGCAGGCCCGGGTGGACACCGCGAGCACGGCGTTGAGGTCGCGGGTCCCTGGCGGCGGGGTGCAGACGAGCTCGAAGCCCCGGTTGGCCACCACGGGGTCGGCGTCGTCGCAGCGGCGCTTGCAGACCCGGCTGTCGTTGTCGGCAGCGTCGAAGCCACAGCCGGCCATGGTGGTGCAGGGTTCGGCACACCAGCGGCCGACGACGTTGCCGAGGTGGGAGTCCGTGCAGATCATGTCGGCGCCGCAATCGGCATCGGCGGTGCAGAGATCCACGCAGCGGCCGTCCTGGGCGTCGTCGCAGAAGCCGCTGGCGCATTGGTTCGGGTTTTCGAGGGCGCTGCCGACGCAGACGTCGTTGAGGGCCCCGTCCCCGGACGGCGGGTGTCCGCAGACACCGGTCAGCAGGCCGCCCACGGTGGCGAGGTCGCTGCATGTCTGGCCACGGGCAGCGCAGTCGGCGTCGCTGGCGCACACCAACTGGCCAAACGCGGTGGGGACGCAGGCCGCCACCGAGGTGGAGCGGCCGTCGACGACGAAGGTCTGGACGCCGCAGTCCTGGTTGAGGGCGCAATCGGCGTCGCTGGCGCAGAAGCCGGAGCACAAGGCCACGGGGGTCCCGCCGCACAGGGCCGTGCCGCAGGTGGCCCCCGCCTGGCATTGTTGGCCGAGGTCGTTGGCCCCGATGGGCAGGCCGCAGCGGCGCGCGACGATGGCGCCCTCACGAACGGCCCGACACAGTTCGCCGGGAGCGCAGTCGCCGTCGAGGGTGCAATCACCGACGGGCGGTTCACCTTCACCTTCACCTTCACCTTCACCTTCACCTTCACCTTCACCTTCACCTTCACCTTCACCTTCGCCTTCACCTTCACCTTCGCCTTCACCTTCACCTTCGCCTTCACCTTCGCCTTCGCCTTCGCCTTCACCTTCACCCTCGCCTTCGCCTTCGCCTTCGCCCTCGCCTTCGCCCTCGCCCTCGCCAGGGGCATTGGGGGTTTCTGCATCGGCGCAGCCGAAGCCCAGGCCAAGGATGGAGGCGGCCAGGAGGAAAGGGAGTGGGAAAGCGCGCATTCGGTCATCCTACCGGCCAGATCCGTCCGTCGCGCGTTCCGGGACACTGGCGCATCGGCCTGGACGATCGCTTCTGCTGTCCGCGAAGCGGACGCGAGGGTCGCGAGGCGAAAGAAGGCCGCCCGCAGGGCAGGACACATTTCGGAGCGCCTTGAGCAAGACCGCTTGCGGTCGCAGATCAAGGCGATCCGGGATCAGAGCGAGGCGCCAGGGCGCCAGGACGGGACGGGAGGCGATGACGCGGGGGATCCAGGCTTGACCCATGGCGGTCCAGGGTTACAAGGCTTTGGCACTCGCCCCTGGTGAGTGCCAAAGAGTTGACCGGGTCCCGGTCGCCGCCACTTGGCGGACATCGGGCCTTCACAGGTGGCTTTGCCGCCGTTTTCTCGGAGTGATGATCATGAGCCAGAAGCTGCGTCCCCTTCACGACCGCATTCTCGTCAAGCGCGTTGAGTCCGAGACCACGTCCAAAGGCGGGATCATCATCCCCGAGAATGCCAAGGAGAAGCCCCTCGAGGGCGAGATCGTCGCCGTCGGCAGCGGCCGCGTCCTCGAAGACGGCACCGTTCGTCCCCTCCAGGTGAAGGCCGGCGACCGCGTCCTCTTCGCCAAGTACGCCGAGACCGAAGTCAAGGTCGGCGGCGAGAACTTCCTGCTCCTGCGCGAAGACGACCTCCTCGGCGTCCTCGAAGCCTGAACCGATGCCTTGATGGAAGATGCGCGCCCCTGGCGCGTGATCTTTCAGAGTGCTTCGGCGCCTGCCGAAGAAGCGTCACCGCTTTCTTGGCGAGCCCAGAAGAAGCAGCTGGCCTGCTTCGGCGACAGCCGAAGCCGCGCAACCCTCCTCTCTCTTTCCAACTTGATTCGGAGTTCACATGACTGCCAAGACCATCATTTTCGACAGCAAAGCCCGTGACAAGATGCTCCGCGGCGTCGACACCCTCGCCAACGCCGTCAAGGTCACCCTCGGCCCCAAGGGTCGCAATGTCGTGATCGAGAAGAGCTTCGGCGCTCCCACCATCACCAAGGACGGCGTCACCGTCGCCAAGGAAATCGAGCTTGAAGACAAGTTCGAAAACATGGGCGCCCAGATGGTGAAGGAAGTCGCTTCGAAGACCTCCGACAACGCCGGCGACGGCACCACCACCGCCACGGTCCTCGCCCAGGCCATCTTCCGCGAAGGCTCCAAGCTGGTCGCCGCGGGTCACAACCCGATGGAACTCAAGCGCGGCATCGACAAGGCCGTCGCCGCCATCAGCAACGAGCTGAAGGCCATGTCCAAGCCCACCCGTGACTCCGCTGAAGTCGCCCAGGTCGGCACCATCTCCGCCAATGGCGATGCCAACATCGGCGAAATCATTGCCGCGGCCATGGACAAGGTCGGCAAGGAAGGCGTCATCACCGTCGAAGAGGCCAAGAGCCTCGAGACCACCCTCGAAGTCGTCGAAGGCATGCAGTTCGACCGCGGCTACCTGAGCCCCTACTTCGTGACCAACGCCGAGCGCATGGAAGTCGCCTTCGACGAGCCCTACATCCTCATCTACGAGAAGAAGATCTCGAACATGAAGGACTTCCTGCCCGTCCTCGAGGCCGTCCGCGGCTCGGGCAAGCCCTTGCTCGTCATCGCCGAAGACATCGACGGTGAGGCCCTCGCCACCCTCGTGGTCAACAAGCTGCGTGGCACGCTCAACGTCGCCGCCGTCAAGGCCCCTGGCTTCGGCGACCGCCGCAAGGCCATGCTCGAAGACATCGCCACCATCACCGGCGGCAAGATGATCTCCGAGGACCTCGGCGAGAAGCTCGAGAACGTGACCCTCGCTGACCTCGGTCGTGCCAAGCACGTCACGGTCAACAAGGACAACACGACCATCGTCGACGGCTCCGGCAAGACCGCCGAGATCCAGGCCCGCATCAAGCAGATCCGCGCCCAGGTCGAAGAGACCACGTCGGATTACGACCGCGAGAAGCTCCAGGAGCGCCTGGCCAAGCTCGCCGGCGGCGTCGCCGTCATCAAGGTCGGCGCGGCCACCGAGATCGAGATGAAGGAAAAGAAGGCTCGCGTCGAAGACGCCCTGCACGCGACCCGTGCAGCCGTCGAAGAAGGCATCGTCCCCGGCGGCGGCGTCGCCCTCGTGCGCGCCCTGTCGGTCCTCGACACCCTGAAGGCCGAAGGCGAAGAAGCCTTCGGTGTGAAGATCGTGCGCCGTGCTTGCGAAGAGCCCATGCGCATGATTGCCCAGAATGCCGGTTGGGAAGGCAGCGTCGTCGTCAACAAGGTGGCCGCTGAGAAGGGCGCCTTTGGCTTCAACGCCGCCAACGAGCAGTTCGGCGACATGCTGGCCTTCGGCGTCATCGACCCCACCAAGGTGACCCGCTCGGCCCTGCAGAACGCGGCCTCCGTCGCGTCGCTCCTCCTCACCACCGAGGCCATGATCGCCGACGAGCCCGAGGACAAGAAGTCCAAGGGTGCAGGCGCTGGCGGCGGCGGCGGTATGGGCGGCATGGGCGGCATGGGCGGCATGGGCGGCATGGGCGGCATGGGCTTCTGAGCCTGGCTCCCGTCCGTCAATGAAACAGGCCCGCTTCGGCGGGCCTGTTTCTTTTTGGGCACTACCGAAATCCCAGGGCTTTTCGGCTCATTACCAACACCTACACCCACCTACAGACGCAGGCCCGCCGGCAGGGCTTCGCCGAAGACGACGGCTTCGTCCTCGGCCGACAGCACCACCACTTCCCGGAGTTGCTGGATCCAGGCCGGCTGGGTGCCCGCCTTCTCGAGGCGGGCGATGGCTTTGGCGCGCACGGCGTCGTCGACGTCGCGGCTGCGGTCCCCCGTCAGGCGGGCGAGCTGGACGACGGCGAAGACGGCGCCTTCGGCGGTCTTCAGGTCCTGCTCCAGCAGCTTGTCGATCCAGCGGGCGGCGACGTCGGGGGCGACCACGTCGCTGACGGCTCCCGACAAGGGCTGGCGGGCCCCGATGCGTCCCAGGGGCCAGGCGCTGACGAGGCCACCACGGCCGAGCTTCTTGGCCACGAAGTCGCCGAGCAGCACTTTTTCGTGGGCTGCCAGGCGCTCCAGGGACGCCGCCAGCCGCACCATCTCGTCGGTGCCCGAGGGCGTTGGGCCCAGGCCCTTCTTGCCCGTGCCCTGATCGAGGAGCCAGGGCTTCAGGTAGGCCCAGACCTCCTGTTGGCGGCCGCTGTCGAGGCCGGCGGCCACCCGACGCCAGAGGATGAACCAGCTGGCCCAGGTGGGTTTCTCGGCGACGTATTGGACGCCGTCTTTCCACAACGGCCAGAGCTGCTCGATGCGCCAATCGTCAAACGGCGCACCGAAGCCCGGACGCAGCAGGTAGCCGAGGTTCTGGAAGAAGGCCCGCTCATGATCGGCGCTGCGTCGTCGTCGCGCAGCGCCGCTCAACAGCACCCCGGCGAGTTCCCGCGACAGGGCCAGGGGCCATTGCTCGCGCAGGCCAAAGAGCTTCTCGAGGTCGCGGCGCAGGTCTTTGACGCGCTTGATGTCGACGTCGCGGCTCTTGCTGCCGAAGTAATCGAGGATGAGGTCCTTGCCCTCGTCGAGGCGCTTGTGCACGTGCCCCGCCGACGGGATCTCGCCGGGGGCGGCGGCGCGGTCGCTGCCGACGACGCCATCGAGCCTCGTCGAGAACGACAGCTTGAAGCGCTCCAGGGCCTCGGGCGTCATCTTGAGGGCGAGCTCAAGGGTGCCCACCTCGGAGAGCGTGGCCTGCAGACGGACGGGCACTTCGCGCCCCGGCGACAGCACCGTCGAAATCGAAGGCAGGGGTTCGAGGTCGGCGACGTCGACGACGTCACCGGCCGCCGCCGTCGAAAACGTCGAACTGTACAGCGGGAATGACACGGGCTCGCCCACCACCAGACGAAACACGCGCTCGACCTCGGTGGTGTTGCCTTCGAGCATGCCGCGGGGAGCCACGCACAGGGCGCGGGCACCGTCGTCGCTGGCGACGCCGACGAAGTAGGCGCGGGCGCTGCCGGCCCCGATGCGGACCCCCTGCCCTTGTCGGACCAGGCCGGCGTAGGCGGCGCCGCGGGCGACGGCGCGGTCGAGGTCGTCGCCATTGACGTCGAAGAAGCGCACGGCGCCGGCGTCGCCCGCCCACGAGGCCACGATCGCCTCGAGGCGCGCGCGGATGGTGGGGGCGCGAAACACACCGCCGTTCAACAAGATGGCGTCGGGCAACGGCAGGCCGTCGACGACGCGGGCACCGGCAGCGGCGGCGGCGGCCAGGTGACGACGGAGAAACGTCGTGATGTGCCGTGGCAGGGCCGTGTCTTTGGCCCAGGGCAAACCGAGTTCGGCGAGGGCTGCACCCCGCTGGCGCTCAACGACCTCGGCGGGCCCCGTGAAGGGCAGAAAGCCATCGAGCAGCAGCCGACGGA
>Ga0247837_1009184_pt1 | contig 11996 bp, 14 predicted proteins | sample LaCtaG_2_FD_187115 | JGI IMG/M metagenome (GOLD analysis project Ga0247837, IMG submission 187115) | Freshwater microbial communities from meromictic Lake La Cruz, Castile-La Mancha, Spain - LaCruzMarch2015_14.5m | ecosystem: Environmental > Aquatic > Freshwater > Lake | place: Spain: Castile-La...
GTCTTCTGCGTAACCGCCAGCTACGCAGAGGGTCGATTCTGTTTGTCGATGAGCCCGAGTCGACGCTGCATCCGGAGGCGATCACCGCTTTTCTCGATGTGCTTTATTCATTGGTCGAGGCGTTCGATGGGGATATTCAGATCTTCCTCGCAAGCCACTCTTATTTTATTGTCAAGAAACTATATCTGATCGCTCAGGAGAAGGGAATCTCGATTCCTGTGGCCATGGCCGAAGGGGATGGCTGGGAGACCGCAGATCTGAAGGACGGCATGCCTTCCAATCCCATCATCGACGAATCGATCCGGCTTTACAAAGAAGAAGTGGACCTGGTGTTGAAATGAATGTTGGGGCGATTGTCGAGTCCGGAATGTCCTTCGGTCCCTACCCGCAGGGGCACTGCTTCCATATCGAGCGCAGTCGACTGTATGGGCGGATCGCGCACGGCGTCAAGATGGCTGAGATGATCGTGTTGCCTTGCGCTGCTGCCGATCCACCGCGCCTGTGGATCATCGAAGCGAAGTCGAGTACACCCCGTCCGGAGACGCAGCCGAGCTTCGACGACTTTATCTGCGAGATCCGCGACAAGCTGATGAACGCTTTGACCCTCTTGATTGCGGCCTCGCTTGGACGACATGAGAACGGGCGCGACGCGCTTCCCGAGACCTTCAAGACGATCGATTTTGCACGGGCCGACTTTCGGCTGGTGCTGGTCATCAACGGACACCAGGATGCTTGGTGCGTTCCCTTGCAGGATGCGTTGTCCAAAGCGTTGCACGCGACCGTGAGAACCTGGGCGCTCAAACGGGCGTCGGTTGCGGTTATCAACGATGCCACGGCACGACGATATGGACTGATTGATCTTTGAACACCGACCAAGGCGGCGAGTGGGAGGTAACCCGATGTTGCATATCATCGCATTCGCGATCTACGTTGGGCCAAGGGTCGCCGCTGGGGTGAGGTGCGAACTCCAAACGCTATTGACTTTTGGTGTGACTTCCCCGCGCCACGCCACTGTGGTGTCGCGTGGCTAATCGGGCCGCTGGAGCGGCCAAGACTGCATTCCCACGCGGAGCGTGGGAACGAGATGGTTCCGATTGCGATGATCGCACGCCGCCGGCGCGCACTACTTATCAGGAGACCAAGCAATGCAAACCGCGAAACAACAAGCCGAATCAGTGCTGCGGCACCTGCCCGACAACTGCACCCTGGAGGATATCCAGTATCATCTCTATGTACTTGAGAAAATTTGCAAAGGTCGGAAGGACATTGAGGACGGCCGCTCATTCACGGCTGACGAGGCGAAGGCGCGTCTGGCAACATGGCTGGCGAACTGATCTGGGCGCTTGAGGCGCTCGACGATATCGATGCGATTGCTCGCTATATCGCCCGTGATTCGGCGGTCTACGCCCGGCGCGTCGTCTCGGAGATTCTCGAACTTGGTGAGTTACTCCTGACGCAGCCGCTGATGGAACGAGTCGTTCCGGAACTGGCAAATCCCGCAATCCGCGAGCATTTCATTTATAGCTATCGGGTGATTTATCAGGTATCCGGTGAAGACGTGCAGGTGCTTGCAGTCATCCATGGCAGAAGGCTGCTGGAGTCCGCTATCGCCGATCTGTTGTAATAAAACGGCAGATCCGAAGATAGGTCGTTTACGGATGATACCAATCCATGTTCTTCGCGCTCCAGCGTCGCGTGATGACGGCGGCTGCAATCCTGGATTGATGCCAGCAGAACGAGGTAAACAATGACTGAGACGATTGAAGCATTGTACGACGGGGAAGTCTTTCGTCCGACCGAGCCGATCGCTCTGGCCCCCAATACCCGCGTGCGCGTGATCATCGAGAACCTGCCGCTCGCCGAGCGCACGGACTCGTCTTTCCTTCGCACGGCGCGTGCGATTGAGCTGGAAGCTCCTTCCGATTGGTCGGAGCACGTCGACGTGTATCTATATGGCGGGGAGCGACCCCCTGTCGACTGAAATGTTTATGGGCACAGCCTATGCGATCACTGCGGACAAAGAGGTTATAAATATGCAAACGATAGGCTTGCGAGCAGAAATTGACGAACATAATGAGATCCGGTTCAAGGTACCGGCTGGGTATGCGCACCAGTGGGCCAGGATTCATGTCAGTCTCCCTGATCACGGCAATGCGGACGCAGATCAAAAACCTGTAATCCCGCCGACGACTGAAGTGATTCGGCGACAGCCGTTAAAGATGGGCCTGTTTCGTGGCCGGATTCACATGGCCGACGACTTTAACGATCCTCTGCCTGACAGCAACAGATGAAATGAGGATCGTCACAGCGGATCCTCTCTTCGACGCCTATTCTGTTTCGGTGATCTGGTAGTCTGCGATCGAAATCAATCACGGTCTTTGGTATCCTGTGTGATGAATACGAGTTCGTACCCACTGTGACTTCGCCATTTCAGGAAACGCTCATGGACACTCCGCCGCCCAACCCGGACTTTGCCGACCGCGCCCGCGCCGCCCTGCTCGCCCACGCCTGTGGCGACCGCTTCGGTGCGCCGCTGGAATTCGTTTCGGATCTCAGCGTGCGAACGCGCGCGGTCCACTTGGGCAACTGGACCGACGACACGCACATGTCGCTGTATCTCGGCGAGGCGCTGCTGGCCTATGGCCCCATCACGGACCAGTCACCCTTTGAAGCCGATCGGTTCGGGACCCTGGTGGGTGAAGCCTTCGTGCGCTGGCTGCATGACCCGCTGACGCCGACCACCGCACCGGGGAACACCTGCCTGACCGGGGCGCGCCATTTCGAACGTGACCGTGACTGGAAAACCAGCGGGGTCCGGTCGTCCGACGGCTGCGGGGCGGTGATGCGCATTGTCCCCATTGGACTCGCCTGGCGCGGTGAGGCGCTGCTGGAGGCGGCGCGCGTCTCGGCGCTGGTCACGCACGCGCATCCCAATGCCCTGGAGGCGGCGATGGCCGGGGCCTGGTTGATCGGGCAGGTCCTGGATACCGGGGTCTGGGGCGCGGCCTGTGTGGAAGAGGCGATCCGGCATCTGGATGGACCCTGGAGTCAGGGCGGGAACCTGGCCGTGAGTCTGAGCGCCGCGCTGGCCTGGGCACAGCGGGGCGAGGAGTGGCTGGACGAGCGGGCGATCCCGCCGGGTGACGGCGGCTGGCGTTCGAGCAGCGCGCTGGGACTCGCGGTGGCCGCGGCGCTGCGCTGGCCCGACGACCTGGGGTTGGCGGTCGAGAAGGCGGCGCGGATTCAGGGCGATTCGGATTCGGTGGCCTGTCTGACCGGCGCCTTGCTGGGGGCGGCCTTGGGGACAGCGGCAATCCCGTCGGCGTGGCTCGCGACGCTGCCGCGGCGCGCCGAGATCGCCGGTCTGGCGGATCAGTTGGCGGCCATCAGGGCGTAGCTGCGGTCAGGGCGATCACATCAAACCGAGCGCTGAATGCTGGCCTCGATCAAGATTCCGGCCACTTGAGCGCGCCGAGTGCGTAGTCAGGCCATCCTGGCCTGACACCGTCAGGGCTGGAAGCCCTGACTACGCACGCCGCTGGCCGGGATTACCATCAAGGCCGGAAATTTCGGAACTGATCGCGGCCGGAACGATGATCAAGGCATGAGTGCTGCGTGCTGCGTGCTGCGTGCGCTGTTAAGGTTTACCCTAACCAGCGACTAACTCCACCGTCGACTATGGACCCCGTTCGCCATGCCCAGCACACCGGCCCCGTCACCCGATCAGGACCCGTTTCTTTTCGATAGCGAGCAACTCCATGCGCTCGCCCCGCCCGGGCTGATTCGCAGCGCGCTGCGGCATTGTCAGGACAAGCGTGTCACCGCGCTGGACTCGGACGGCGAGCGGCTGTGGGCGCGGGTCGAGGACGCGGAGACCGAAGCGCAGTTGGATCTGACCCTGGGCTATGACATCGACGGCAACCTCCGCTGCGAGTGTCAATGCGAAGCGGATCCGGACGGGCTCTGCGTGCATGGCCTGGCGGCCCTGTTCGCCCATAGTCAGGCGAGCGGCAGCGCCGGGGCACTGACCGGGGCGGTGGCGGGCGCGATCGAGGAGCGCGCGCTGCGCGGGCGGACCGAGGTCCAGGTGGAGCCGGTGTCGGGTGGCGACTGGCTCGGGACCTGGCGGGCGCGGTCCATCAATCCCACCGGGTATCTGCCCACCAGCTATCGGGTGCACATCCGCTCGCTGACCCGCCGTGCCAACTGGTGCACCTGCCCGGACTTCGCCACCAATCAGCTCGGCACCTGCAAGCATGTGGAGGCGGTGCTCCATCGGCTGCGCAAACGCAAGGGCTTCAAGAAGGCCAGAGACGGGGCTCCGGACACCGCTTTTGTCTACCTGGATTGGGAGTGCGAGAACGCACCGGCCGTGCGGTTGCAGCGCGCGGGGGAAACGAACGTCGCGCTGGCGCCGCTGCTGAACGAACACTTCGACGCGGCCGGGATCTTCCGGGGGCGGCTGCCGGACGAGCTGTTGCGGCTTGCCGATACCCTGGCCGGACGCTCCGATATCGAAATGGGTGAGGACACCCTGGGTTTCGCCCGCCGACTGGCGGAGGACGCCGCCCGCCAGGTCCGGGCGCAGGAGATTGGCGAGCGCATCCGTGCCGGCGGCGGGCGCCTGCCGGGTGTGCGGGCCACCCTCTATCCGTATCAGGTCGACGGGGTCGCCTTTCTGGCCGGGCGCGGACGGGCGCTGCTCGCTGACGACATGGGTCTGGGCAAGACCCTTCAGGCCATTGCCGCCGCCCATTGGCTGCACCAGCACGATCAGGTGGAGCGGGTGCTGGTGATCTGTCCGGCTTCGCTCAAGCGCCAGTGGGCGCGTGAGATCGCCAAGTTCACCGGCGCCGAGGCGGAGGTGGTGCAGGGGCCGGTGGCGGGGCGCGCCGTCCAATACCGCAAAGGGACCGGCTTTTATGTCATCAACTATGAACTGGTGTTACGCGACCTGAGCCTGATCAATGAGACGCTGGGTCCCGATCTGGTGATCCTCGACGAGGCGCAGCGCATCAAGAACTGGCGCACCCGGATCGCCTCGGCGGTGAAGCAAATTCCCTCGCGCTACGCCTTCGTGCTCACGGGTACGCCCCTGGAGAACCGGCTGGAGGATCTCTATAGCCTGATGCAGGTGGTGGACCCGCGCGTACTCGGACCGCTGTGGCGCTATCTGGTCGATTTCCACATCACCGATGAACGTGGCAAGGTGCTGGGCTACCGCAATCTCTCCGAACTGCGCCGCCGTCTGACCCCGGTGATGCTGCGCCGCGACCGCAGTCTGGTGCGTGATCAGCTTCCGGAACGGATCGAACAGCGGCTCGACTGCGCGCTGACCCCCAAGCAACAGGAAATCCACGACGAGGCCGTCAATGCCGCGGGCATCCTTGCGCAGATCATGAAGCGCCGGCCGCTGACCCCGTCCGAACAGAACCGCATGATGGCCGCGCTGCAACGGGCGCGCATGGCCTGTGATGCGGCCGGTCTGGTGGACAAGGAGACCGAGGGCTCGCCCAAACTCGACGAGTTGGAGACGATTCTCGATGAACTGTGCCGGCTGTCCGGGCTCAAGGCCGTGGTCTTCTCGCAGTGGGAACGCATGACGGAGATGGTCGAGCGGCGGGTGCGGCGCATGGGGCTGGGCTCGGTGCGGCTGCACGGCGGTGTCCCCAGCGCCAATCGCGGGGCGCTGATCGACCGTTTCCATGATGACGACGCGGTGCAGGTTTTCATCTCCACCGACGCCGGCGGTGTCGGCCTCAATCTGCAATGCGCGTCCGTGCTGGTGAATCTGGATATTCCCTGGAATCCGGCGGTACTCGAGCAGCGCATCGCCCGGATTCACCGGCTCGGTCAGCGCCAGCGGGTTCAGGTGATCCTGCTGGTGGCCCCGGACTCCTATGAGGAGCGGGTCCTGGGTCTGGTGCAGGGTAAGCGCGTGCTGTTCGACAACGTGGTGGACCCGGAAGCGACCGAGGACGTGGTCGATGTCTCCAAGCGGCTGGCCGAGGTCCTGGCCGGGGATCTGGCGGGTCCGGATGAGCGGGGGGCGACCGAGCACGCGGTCTCCGCCGAGCCTGAGCTTGCCGCGGACCTGCCCGCGGTCGAGCCGCCGGCTGCCCTCGCCGCGTCGGAGGACGAACCGAGCGTCGCGACGCCAAGCGACACGGCAGCATTACCCGAGCCGCCGCGCGGGCCACTCCCCACCGAGGCGGTGCGCCACTGCATCATCGCCCTGCAAGACCGTTTCAGTACGCGGATCGAGCGCATCCTGGCCAGCCGCGGCGGGCTGCTGGTGGTGATGGACAGCACCGACGCGGAGGCTGACCGATTCGCCGAGGGGCTGTCGGATCAGATCCCGATCGCATTGATCGACCGCAGCACCCTGGCCGGGCTTCAGCGGCTCGGGGCGGCCTCGCCGGCGGCGGAGGGTGAGATCCTGTTCGAGGCGGGGGCCGTACCGGTTCCCGTCGAGGGTCATCCACTGGCCCGTCAGGCCCAGGCCAAGCTCGAGGGTGCTCGGGTGCTGCTGGCGCAGACGCAGGCCGGAGCCGCGCTCGGCGGACCGGCGCTGGACCTGCTGCTCGGTGCCCTGCTCTACGCCGCGGCGCTCCTGGCCGGTCGGACCCAGCCGCCCAATCCCCGCGAAGCCGGCATCTGGCTCTATGGGGAGGCGCTGCCGACCGGCGCCATTGAGCCCGCCGATGCCGCCCTGGTGATGCGTGCCATTGCCCTGGCCCAGGCAGCGGATGCCGTGCCCTTGGCTTTACTGGAGGATTTGGCCGCGGATACCGAGCCATTCATACAACGGGTGCGGGGACGTGCGTAGGGGCGTAGGGTCCCGGATGGGACGGGGGAGTGCGCAGCCCGCGCGCCAGAACGGCGATCAGCACTCAGGAACAGAGGGTCGCCAAGTGGCACAATTGCGCGACACTGTCGGCTTGCATGACCGTCATGACCCGGGCGCGATGATTTTCGACCGTGCGCGGACTGATGCCGAGCATCTGCGCCACCTCCTTGTTGGAAAGACCGTTGGTCACCAGGCCCATGACTTCGCGTTCACGCGCGGTCAGCGTCTGGTAGCAGCTATGGACCTCTGCCCGAACAGCACGTTGGTGGCGTCGCCGTTCGTCCTCCCGGAACGCATCGCGGACGCGCTCGATCAGAATCTCGCGGGATATGGGTTTCTCTACGAAATCAACGGCGCCGGCCTTGATTGCCCGGACCGTTGTCGGGATGTCTCCGTGGCCGGTGATAAAGATGATCGGAATCTCGCAGCCGTGCGCGTTCAGCACTTGCTGCAGGTCCAGTCCACTCATACCCTGCATCCGGACATCGAGGACGAGACATCCCGGGTGGTCAGCGGGGACTGTCGCCAGGAAGGCTTCAGCCGATGGGAAGGATTCGACGTGCAGACCCTCTTTGCGCAGTGCCCAGACGACAGCCTCGCGCACCCCCTCGTCGTCGTCTACGATGAAGACCGTTGGCTGTTCGCTCATACGGACCTCCCCCTCCGATCGTTCCATTGAACATGATGGTCTGGCCGTAAAGCGCATGATCGCGCTCGGCGCGGGACGGGTGACCCCGATCCCATCGCCGACCCAGGCCGCCTGGACCATATCTCGGAGAATTATAGCCGAATCACGTCCGCTTCAGCGCCGCCATCGTCCACGCATCAGACCTGAGGAGACGCGTAGGGTACCTCCGCGATCAGACGCTGCACGAACCCGGATGCGCGATCGTCCAACGCACGAAAGATCAGTCCCAGTCCTTGGTTGGTCCGGTGGATCACCAGTGCCGGGAGCACAACGGGACCAGCCGCCATCGCGGCTGAATCAGAGACAATGAGGTCCAGGCAGCAATCAAGTTCGAGTCTGACGCCAGTCTCGACATAAATGCCTTCGCGACTCAGGTTACAGGCAGTCCCGTAGCTGTGTAAACCGCGCGAGACGTGTAGCAAAACGGGAAACTGCACGGGTACGCGCCGGGATTGGCGGTGATCGATACTCGCGGTCGCGCTGGAGCGGCGCTCAATCGTGCCCAACGACCACGCTGCCGGTCGCGGCACTGACGGTCGAAGTGCCGGCACCGTGCCCGGATCAGAACGCAGAAAATGGTTAATGGCTAGTATCAACAGGTCCCCCTCGTCGGCTTTTTCGTGCCATCCGTCGCAATGTACAACACCTGATGAGTCTAGCTGCCGGATACGTCCTGATCATCCGGGAAACTACTCAGCGCAGAGGAAGGAGGGTCGCTGCGCAAGCCTGCGGTCAGGCTCAACGGTCGGCACCGGTGTCCGGACACCCCGGCAACCAGAAATGCAGCGCCGCCCCATCACTGACTTGGGCGTCTACCCAGAGCTTGCCGCCTTGCCCCTCGATCAGCGAGCGGCTGATGGTGAGCCCGAGGCCACAGCCATCCGCCTTGTTGCTTGCGAAGCTGTCGAAGATACGCTCGGCGTCTGCGGGGCTGATGCCGGGGCCGCTGTCGTGAACCGTGACCCGCACGCCCATGGGTTCAGTGACGAGACTCACCCGCACCTGACGTTGCGGACTGTCGGCCTGATCGATCGCCTCGATGCTGTTGAACAGCAGGTTGAGCACGACCTGGGCGACCTGGGCCCGGACGGCCATCACCCGTATCGGTTGCACGGGCAGATCCAACTGGATCGCGATCTGCTTGTTGATGGCGAGCGGATGTATCAGGGCGACGGTGTCGGCAAGCGTCCGGCACAGATCAATGGCGTGCTGTTCAGCGCTGTCGGTACGCGTGACCTCCCGTACCCGCGCGAGGATCTCCGCGGCGCGTTTGGCCTGAGACTCGATCCGGCCGAGTACATCGGCCAACTCGCCCGCCCGGATCTCACCGGATCCGGCCAGGTGCGCGGCGGCATTGCTGTAAATGCTGATCGCGGCCAGCGGTTGGCTGATCTCATGGGCCAGCGTGGTGGCCAAGGCTCCGGCCGTGTGCCGCCGCGCCATCAGGGCGAACCGCGTCCGGCGCGCGGCGAGGTCCCCCCGGTCCGTCGGCCCGTGGTCTTGGACCTCAGTGGCCGGCTGCTGCCCCCGCAGGACACCGACCAGCAGTTGCAACTCGGCACGCAATTGTTCCGGCGCGGCGTAGCCAAGCAGCCATTCAAGCCGCAAGAGAATGTCCTCTGGGGAGAGCGGATGGGGCACGGGATGCGGGCGGCACTGGTCGAGATCAGACCTGATCCGCAATCGTCCCCGCCCCCTCCCCCGGCGCCCGGCCGAACACGGCAGCGTACTCCTGCGTATAAGGCGCGATGGATTGGTACACGTGATACGGAACGATCCGACCTTCCAATTGAGGAAATTTCTCGCGCACATGGGTGTAATTACGCAGGAGTTTCATCTCAATGATGGCGCGGGCGAACTCCAGACCCCGCGGACCCCGGTGCCGCTGCAGGAAGGCGATGAGTTGCCGGATCAGCTTCGGCGGCTTGGCCGGTCGCTTGGCGAGCATCTGGATGTAACGGGGCATGCCGCGGGTCCGGTCGCCGGCGGCGGATACCGGCTGGACCTCCAAATCCGGCCGCAACAGGTCCAGCAACTCCACCCCACGGGCGGTCCGCGCCAGCACCCATTGCCAGCCGAGCGGCGCACCCATGTAACCGATGGTGATATCGCAGAGCGCATTCGGATAGTCGAAACAGGACAGACAGGCCGAGGGAAAGATGCCCTGGAGCTGGTCCATCGGGAAGTCGATATAGTTGACCCGCTCGATCTGCCCATCCTCATGACGCAGCCACAGGCTGAAGTCCTGCATGAACTCGTAATGCACCACCGTGGCGGGCGAGCGGGAAATGGTGGCAAGGAAGAACTGCTGGTCCTCGTGAGTCACATTGTCGCTGCATGGGATGCCGATCAGGTCGAGGCGTTCAAGCCCGAGTTGCGCTTGCGCCTGACGCAGCATCTGGACCTGGCAACTGGTGCCGACGACGGCCAGACGGCGGATGCCGGCCGCGCGCACCTGATCCAGCAGGCCCAGATTGGGCGAGAAGCTCGGTTTGTTGCCGACGCAGGCCCGCACCTGCGCCGTGGTGCGGGCGAGGACCGGCACCGGTTGGAAGCGCGTTCCGGGGTTGGTGCCCGTGAGGATCACCGCCTCCACCTCGCCGCGCTCCAACAGTCGGGCAGCCAGGGTGGTGATCATGCCGCTCCACTGGGCATCGGCCACCGGCCGGCGCATCCGCGCGATGGTTTGCTCCCGGTAGATGCCGAAGCGCATCTCATCACCCGGGTTGCGGAGCCGGCCATGCAGACGCTGCTCGATCTCGTCAGCCCGATTGCGCACGAACAGACAGGTTTCCGCCATCTGCGGACGCAGGAAGCTGTCGCACAGTCCGCAGTCGCTGCACAGACGCGGCCGGCCCTGCAGGCGCCGGTCGTGGCTCATCAGACTGACGTCGTGCAGACCTTTTGAAGGGCCTTGATCCATTCCGGGGTCCTCTTGGGGTATCTTGGAGAGGTTATAGGGATGCACGATGCCGCATCGGCAACACGCGTCCGCGGGGAATCATGGTTCCCCAATCGCCTTATCGTCAACGACCGGCCGCCGACGCTCCAGGCGCGGCCGTCCGGCCTTCAAGCGGGAACTGAATTTTGATGTGGAAGCGTGTCTTGCTGGTCTTGGGCGTCTTGTTGGTCCTCCTGCTGGGGGCCGCGGCCCTGGGTCCTTTCCTGATTTCAACAGCATCCGTCCAACCGCAGGGCAACGCCCGCGCCGCGGCAACGCCTGACAGCCACTTCATCAGTATTCCTTTCCCGGGGACCGCCGGAATCGATGTCCACTACCTGGAGCGGCCCGATGCGGCAGGGTCAGCCCGGCACGCCTTCCTGCTGCTCCACGGCTTCACCTTCAACAGCTTCACCTGGAATGCCGTGCTCGACCCCCTGGCCGCGTATGGGCGCACCGTTGCCTACGATCAGATCCCCTACGGACTCAGTGCCAAGCTGACTGCGGGTGACTGGACGGCGGCCGACCCCTATGCCAAGGAGTCGGCGATCACTCAGGTCTTCGCGGTGATGGATCAACTCGGGCTCGAACGTGCCATCCTGGTCGGGAATTCCTCGGGCGGCACCCTGGCCCTGGAAGCCGCGCTGGCGCGGCCGGAGCGCGTCGAGGCATTGATTCTGGTCGCGCCCTGGGTCTATGCCCAGCGCCCGACCATCCCGGCCGCGGTGGCGAACCTGCCCCAATTGCAGCGATTGAGCCTCTTCATCGCACGCCAGTTGGGGGACCCGACGCTGCTCGAATATTCCTATCACGATCCTGCCCGCATCAATCAGGCGCGGCGCGAACAAGCCGAGATCCATACCCGCATGGCTCACTGGGACCTGGCCTGGGGCGCACTGCTGCACCGCTCACTCTCGACCCCGGTGGACATCAGCGCCCGCCTGGAACAGGTTCGACAACCGGTCCTGGTGATCACCGGGGACCAGGACAAGCTGGTGAAGGAGGCGGATACCCGCCGGGTCGCGACGACGCTCCCCAACGCGACCCTGGCGGTATTGCCTGACTGCGGTCATGTGCCCCAAGAGGAATGTCCAGCCGCCTTCATGGGTGCGGTGAGCGCATGGCTGAACGGGTTGGACCAGGCTCCAGTCCCGACTGACGCTGCCGTGATGCGCTGACCCGGACACCGTCATGGTCGCGCGGGGGCCTTCGGCTCGACACGCCGCCCGTTGACTTCAGAAGCGCGGGGCCTGCCTAGACCACCGGCCCCCAGAAAGACAGCAAGGCATGGGCCAGGCCGGCGAGGACGCCGAACCCGAGGACTGAACAGATCGCGCAGGCGACGAGAAAAGGCCGGATCGCGATCGCCGTGGAGGTGTTAGCCGCGTCGGTGCCGATCGAATCCGCCCGCTGGGTCTGAGTCATGGTGTGCTCCGGTCGCTGGTGTTGGGAAAGCAACGGGGCGGGCGATCGTGACACCTCGCCCCAACTGTCGTGCTGGACTTACAGTATAGTTG
>Ga0247837_1009185_pt1 | contig 11995 bp, 12 predicted proteins | sample LaCtaG_2_FD_187115 | JGI IMG/M metagenome (GOLD analysis project Ga0247837, IMG submission 187115) | Freshwater microbial communities from meromictic Lake La Cruz, Castile-La Mancha, Spain - LaCruzMarch2015_14.5m | ecosystem: Environmental > Aquatic > Freshwater > Lake | place: Spain: Castile-La...
TAATACCAATAGTTCAACAATTCCACGTGAATCAGATGCGGTGATCTATACACATGCCGGTCCTGAGATTGCAGTTGCTTCCACTAAGGCGCTACTTACGCAGATTGTTGCTGTCTATCTTCTTGGCCTAAAGCTGGCACAGGTACGTGGTGAACTCACGGATCAGCAAGTGAAAACCATCTACCACCAGATGCTTGAGCTTCCAGGACAGATTGAACAAATTCTTGAGACAGTTGAACCACTTCGCGAATTAACTCGAAAATTCGCCTCATCAGATACCGTTTTATTCTTAGGGAGAAACGTTGGCTTCCCCGTCGCACTTGAAGGTGCACTCAAGCTAAAAGAACTTGCCTACATTCACGCAGAAGGTTTTGCCGGGGGAGAGCTCAAACATGGCCCAATCGCATTGATTGATTCAATCAAGCAGACTCCGGTTATCGCGATCTTGCCATCAGGTCATGAAAATGCACTTGATGAGAAGATGTTGAGCAATATTCAAGAAGTTAAAGCACGTGGTGCACGAGTAATTGTGATTGCCCAAGAAGGTGATGTGGTTGTCGGCGCAGAACATATTATTCGAATCCCTGCTGGGCCTGCCTTATTACAGCCAATCCTGGCAACAGTTCCACTTCAAGTCTTTGCATATGAAATGGCTGTTACTCGCGGCAATGATGTTGATCAACCTAGAAACCTCGCTAAGTCTGTGACGGTGGAGTAAGCAATGCCCGTTGCAACGATTAGAAAGAATCAACGAAACAGAGCGCTGCGCTGGTCAGCAGTGTTATTTGGCGGGTTCTTGCTTGTTACGCAACAGGTCTATACCTACGGACCACTGACCGTTTTTGATAAGAAGATTAACGCATCGTCCAAGCCTCAATTCGAAGGTATGGCTGGCTTCATTCTTCGACGCTTAGATGACTTAGGTCTACGTGGCGTAACAGCCACAGTGCTGCTGATTGCCGCCGTTTATATTGCCTGGAAATTCAAGACATGGCGTCCACTTAATTTGGCGCTGCTATCACTTTTGCTTTTGAATCTCATTGTCGGTTCAGCAAAATTACTGTTAGGTCGCACCAAGCCACGTCTTGGAATTGATTTGCTACATGCTGGAGGAATGTCATATCCAAGTGGCCACGCATCGAATGCTGTTCTTACTTGGGGAATTTTGGCCTACTTGATTTATAGATATGCCCATGTTGATCGTTATCAAGGCCGACTTGCAAGTGCCGGCGTGGCACTTATTTCACTTACTGTCTGCACCGTTTCACTGATTCGTCATACGCATTGGTTTACAGACCTATTGGGCGGCCTCTTTGTTGGAAGCGCTCTCTTGGTAGCAGTGATCGCAGTCGATAGATATGTTCCCTCGAAAAGCCAACTGCACTAGACTTAACGCCATGATTGATGGAATCGGCATTGACGTTGTCGACATCGAACGCTTTTCAGAAAGTCTCAAGCGGACCCCGGCTCTCCTAGAAAAACTCTTCACACCCTCTGAGCGAGATAAACCAACTGCCTCACTCGCTGCGCGCTTTGCCGCGAAGGAGGCACTCTATAAAGCGCTGAGTCCAGAGCACGGGTTGTCGTGGCATGATGCTGAAGTAATTAACTTAAGTAATGGAAAACCGGCATTTCTCTTTAGGGGTGGAATCGCAGACCTCGTAGATGGCGCGCAGGTTCACCTCTCACTTTCACACGATGGCGGAATCGCATCTGCAATGGTGGTTCTCGAGCGATGAATTCACTTAATCGAGCAGAGGCTCGTGTCGATCTTGATCGAATCACCACAAATGTTGCGTACCTAAAAAACATTGCAGGTGTAGATCTCATGGCTGTCGTGAAAGCCGATGCATATGGCCACGGTCTTGTACCTGTGGCACGTGCAGCGCTGGCTGGCGGAGCTACATATTTAGGTGTTGCACTTTTGGAGGAAGCGCTAACGCTGCGCAGCGCTGGAATCACCGCTCCAATTCTTGCCTGGCTTGTGCCACCAGGCTCTGATTACTCATCCGCCATTGAACACGACATTGAATTAGCTGTCTCTTCACTAATCGCATTGCAAGAGATAGGTGCTGTGGGTTCTTTACATCGCCCACGCATACATCTTGAGGTAGATACTGGAATGACCAGAGGTGGCTTCCTCACCGAATGGGGAATGCTAGATGCGCACCATGTCGCAAATATAGATATCGTCGGAATTTTCTCCCACTTTGCTCGCGCAGATGAACCGGATGAAATTCAGAACAAGCTACAGCGAGAAAAATTCATGCAGATGATCTCAACTCTCGAGTCATTTGGCCACACAGATATTCTTCGCCACCTCTCTAACTCTGCTGCAACTCTTAAGGATCCAGACTCTGCCTTCGACATGGTGCGGACAGGAATTGCCATGTACGGATTAACACCGGATATGCACACTCTTGGCACTTCTGCATCGCTTGGTCTCAAAGCTGCAATGTCAGTACATGCAAAACTTCATCTCGTAAAAGAAGTTCCAGCCAATTCCCCCGTCGGTTACGGTGCAACCGCCGTAACAGATCGTTACACAAAGCTAGGAATAGTCGCGATGGGGTATGCAGATGGAATTCCGCGGAACGCACAAGGTGCTGGAATTTTTGTCCATGGCAAACGCGCACCGATTATTGGACGGGTCTCGATGGATCAATTCGTCGTTGATTTGGGCCCAGAATCACAGGCGATATCAGGTGATTGGGTTGAAGTTTTTGGCGATGGCATTGCAGGGGGGTATTCGGCAGAGGATTGGGGTAACGCATCTGGCTCAATAAATTATGAGATAGTTACACGAATTGGCCCCCGAGTGCCTAGAATCTACCGATCGCAATCGTCTGTTACGGATTAGGGGGAGTAGATGAGTAAAGATTCACTTCTTTCAATCTCCAACCTCACCGTTAAATTCGGCGGCCTGACAGCACTCGATGATGTTTTTCTCTCAATTGAGCCACACACGATTGTCGGATTGATTGGCCCAAATGGTGCTGGAAAAACAACCCTCTTTAACTCTATCGCTGGTCTGGTAACTCCAACTTCTGGAACTATTGAAATTCATGGCAAGAACGTTGATTGGCCTTCAACCGATGAGCTGGCAAAGTATTCAATCGCGCGAACGTTGCAAGGCGTTGGATTGTTTGCTGGATTAACGGTTCTTGAAAATGTGATGATGGGTGCCGATATAACCTCTGAATCAAACTTCTTTAAAGACTTGTTTGGATTATCTGGAAAAAGTGAGGCTAAGTTAAGGCGTAAGTCTTTAGATGCGCTTGCGTGGGCTGGCGCACTTGATCTTGCTGAAAAAATGCCAGGTGATTTAACCTATCCTGATTCAAAGCGAGTATCGATTGCAAGAGCACTCGTTCTAGAACCTAAAGTTTTACTCCTAGATGAGCCAGCTGCCGGACTAGGTCAAGATGATATTGATAAGTTTGCCAAACTCTTGAAGCAATTGAAGGAAAAATGCGCAATTGCTATCGTTGAACACCATGTTGATTTCATCGGACAAATTTCCGATCAAGTCTATGTACTGAATTTCGGTAAAGTGATCGCTAGCGGAACTTTTGATTTGGTAAAGCGCGATCCAGCGGTTCTTGCCGCATACCTTGGAACTTCGAACCAGAGCGGCAGCGATCAGTTGGGAAATTCTCATGCTTGAGGTACGAGATCTCACAACGAGCTATGGCTCCGTAGTTGCACTGAATTCTGTGTCATTGACAGTCGTTGAGTCAAAGATAACGACCGTGATCGGCGCTAACGGTGCTGGAAAAAGCACGTTGCTCCGAACAATTTCGGGATTAGAAAAACCTGCATCAGGCTCTGTGACCTGGAACGGTGAGTCGCTATTAGGAAAACGTCCAGAAGAGATTGTGCGTATGGGGATTGCACATGTACCTGAGGGTCATGCAGTTATCTCCGCACTTACCGTTGAAGAGAATATTTCAATGGGCGCACTTTTTCGCCGCCGTACACATAAAAACGATATAGCTCAAGCCACAGAAGAGTTGTACACCCTTTTCCCTCGTCTACTCGAACGGCGTAAACAGCTTGCCGGAACTCTTTCGGGCGGTGAGCGTCAGATGTTGGCCATCAGTCGCGCCTTGGTTTCTCGCCCATCACTACTCTTACTTGATGAACCTTCCTTAGGACTTGCTCCATTGGTTGTGGAGCAAATCATCGATTCAATCAATGTATTGAGTCAGAAAACAGGTCTCACAGTGTTGTTAGTAGAACAGAATGCAAACACTGCACTCAGTGTTGCCGACTACGGCGTCCTTTTATCTCTGGGCAAAGTTGCGGCATATCTTCCAGCAGATGAACTTAAGGCTGATGCAAGTCTTCGCGCAGCCTATTTGGGGTATTAATGGATACATTACTAGCAGCGCTCTTTACAGGCACTTCACGCGGTGCAATTTACGCTCTTGTTGCCATGGGCTTGGTATTAGTCTGGCGTGGAGCGGGCATCGTTAACTTCGCGCAGATGGGCCAAGCAATGTTCAGTACCTACATTGCATCCTCTCTGATTATGAATGGATATTCATATTGGTTGGCTTTCTTCGTGGCAATCGCTGCCGGCGCCCTTCTTGGTGTATTTCTAGACCTAGCAGTAATGCGGCCACTATCAAATAAGAAACAAACGGAATTACTCAGTAGCGCTTCGATGCGCGCTGCTGTGCCTGTAATTGCCTCACTCGGAATTCTCGGTGTGCTTCAGGCACTCGCTGGAGTTTTTTGGGCAGCTGAAGAGCGAGGATTCCAAGCCCCATTTGCTCAAGAGGGTTACACAATTGCTGGACGCGTGATGCCATTTACATCTTTTGATCTTTTCGTAATGTCGGTAGTGACGTTCACGCTCATTCTCACCGTTCTCTTCTTTAAGAAAACTGGCGTTGGTTTGGCAATGAGGGCGAGCGCACTTGATCAAGAGGTAGCAAAACTCAGCGGAATTCGCACCAATGGAGTTCGTGCGTTGAGCTGGGCAATTTCTGGAGCCGCATCCTCGCTAGCCGGACTACTTCTTACTCCAACATCAAATCTCTCGCCATACACTCTCGACTTAGCGCTCATTATTGGATTTACGGCAGCCGTTGTAGGTGGATTGGATAGCTTGCCGGGTTCTGTCATCGGCGGCTTCATTCTTGGTTTTGTTATTTCTTTTGTTAATTACTATTTGACTCCAGAAGATATCTATTTGGCAATCCTTGCTGTCTTGGTCTTTGTACTCGTTGTGCGACCTCGAGGCATTCTCGGTGGGAAGGATACGCGACGTGTCTAATTCGCATCCGAAATCGATTATTCGTAAGAGTTCCATAAGGACTTTAGTTTTTGGCCTTGTGATGTTCTTGGCAGCTAGTAGTTTTGAACCATATAACCAAGGTCAACTCGCAGTTACGCTCACACTCTTTATTGGAATATTATCGATTGTTATTCTTACAGGAATTTCTGGTCAAATATCTTTAGGTCAGAGCGCATTGATGGCCGTGGGTGGCTACAGCACAGCCTTAATGATCATTAACCTCTCAATGTCTCTTTGGATCGCAATTCCTCTCTCGATTATTTCTGGTGGTGTAGCTGGATTACTTCTTGGGACTGTTGCTGCTCGGCTTAGCGGTCCTTATTTGGCAGGAACCACTCTCGTGGTCGCACTAGCCATCCCATCGATTGCAACTCGATTTGATTCAATTTTTAAAGGTGATGAAGTTCTGGAAGTTGATGTGGGATATCCACCTGCGTGGTTTGTTCGAGCCTTCGGTGACCCCACATATGAGATGTGGCAATTTTATGTGGCGCTACCTTTCGCTCTTCTTGCACTCTTCTTCGCCTCGAATCTACTTCTCTCTCGTTCTGGTCGCGTCTGGCGCTCAATCCGTGATCACGAGATTGCATCAGCTTTAGCTGGCGTGAAAGTTTCGCGACAGAAAGTTTTTGTCTTTACAATTTCAGCATCCTTTGCAGGTCTCGCTGGTGCGTTGTATGGACTGCGCGGCTCAGTAGGTCCAAGTACCTACCCCACATCACTCTCACTTTTATTACTCACTGGTGCAATTCTTGGCGGTATCAGAAGTATTGCCGGAGCGTTTATTGGAAGCGTCTTAGTTGTGTTTTTACCTGACTGGATAGACCTGGCGGTGCATTCGTTTGAACTATCTGAACAAGTCTCCAATTATCTTCCAGCCCTCGTCGGCGGCATCCTACTTATTCTCACGGTGGTCCTTAACCCGGCCGGAGTAGCCGGCGGGAGCCATCTTCACAAGCATAAATAATTGTCAGAAAAGTCTAAAGCAAGGGCCAAATCAACCCGTAATTGCTGACTCTCAGCGCTGATTGTTCACTTTAATCGCCCATTCTGTTAACGTGGGGCTGTTCGAGTCCACCCTTGGACCGAGTGCTCATGGCTTCCAGAAAAAGCCGCGAGTAAAAATGGAGCAAAGAAAAGAGTGAATGCAGTGAAAAATCATGCATCTCTATTCCGCACACGTCGCGGGATGATCACCACAGTTGCTGCTTTTGCGGCAAGTGCCCTCGCAGTATCAATTCTGCCAGCGCAGGCTGCTACGACACCAGGTGTAAGCGCCACTGAGATTGTTTTGGGCATGCAATTGCCACAAACCGGGCCAGCAAGTCCTGGATATAACAAGGTAGATGACGCAATGCGCGCCTATTTTGATTATGTCAATTCAAAGGGCGGCGTTAATGGTCGAAAGATTAGATTAGTTGTAAAGGATGATGCCTATAAGGCAGGACTTACTGTCACAACAGCTTCTGCTCTCATCAACAAAGATAAAGTCTTTGCAATGGTCGGTAGCGTTGGAACACAGACACATATTGCAGTGATTAAAGATATTAACCGCCGTGGAATTCCAGATCTATTCGTAAATAGTGGTTACAGCGGGTTCTATACAGATCCAAAGAAGTACCCAACTACTTTTGGTGCTCTTGGTACATATGTCGCCGAGGCAAAGATTCTTGGCAAGTACGTCAAAGAGACCTTCCCAACAAAGAAGCTTGGAATTCTCTATCAGACAGATGACTTCGGTCGTAACACTGTTGAGGGTCTTAAGACTTCAGGAATCACCTTTGAAGCACGTAAAACTGCAGCAACATTTATTGCAGGCACACAGGGCTCACTCGGTCTTGACGCTCAGATGAAGCAACTTCAGGCCAATGGCGTTGAAGTTGTATTCGTTGGCGCAGTTGCTTCAGCATTTGCGATTGCCGTTGGTGCCGCTGCCAAGATCGGTTACAAGCCACAGTTTGTAGTGATCTCGGTTGGTTCAGATGCCACCACCTTCCAGACAATTCTTGGAGCCGGTGGAATACCAGCAGCTACTTCAGCTGCACTTCTTGCAGGAACAATTTCTGCCTCACACGCCCCAGCACCATCTGAATCCAATGATGAATATGTCAAGGCATTCATTAAGATCAATGATGAATTCAATAAGGGTCCTGACAAGCGATGGGATAACAACGTTCTTCAGGGAATGAATATCGGTTACCTCACAACTGCCGCCCTACTTGGAGCAGGTAAGAACCTCACCCGCCCAGGAATTATTAGCTACGTGAAGAACAATGGTGCAAAGCTTTCAAGTGCAGCTCTCTCACCACTTGGATACTCAGCAACAACTCATGAGGCGTTCACTGGTTTCTGGATCGGTAAGTACGATGCAAAAACTGCCCTCATTCCTGTTGATTCACCACGCAAGGTCTGGACTACAGATTCTGCTAAGGGTGCAGTAACAGAGCTCAAGTACACGCGTCCTGCAATCGCTGCAGATGCCCTACCAAAGGTTGGTTAATTCATGAAATCAATAATCATGCGTAAGTCTTTGGCAGCACTCAGCGCTGCAGCACTTGTCGCAACATTGGCTGTAACGGTTGTTCCGTCAGCCTCTGCGACACCTGTCTGTGCAACTGCTGCTGGCGTGGAAACATGCCAGGGCAAGCTTGCCAATGGTTCAAGCTATGTCTTTAGAATGCCTGCAAACTTCAAGGGAACCATGTTCTTCTGGGAGCATGGCTTCAAAGCGACATATCCTTATCCAGGATATACGCCACCAACTGGTGTCGTAGAGCTCACTCCAGGTAACTCAGTTACCGGTCAAGATGTTACAAAAGAGATGCTTCGCGCCGGTTATGGCATTGCTGCCTACGATGGCACCGACAAGGGTGCACGTGGTTGGAATACAACCGCACGCGTTGAAATGCTCAAAGAGGTTATCGATATCGCAATGGTGAAGTTCCCAACAATCGAAAAGAAGGTTGTCTACGGTTCTTCCCAAGCAGGCTCGATCATCACACCATTTGCTGAGAAGTACCCAACCTATGCAGATTCAATTGGAATCATGGCAGGGCTTACACCTTCTGCTGCTGACTCAATTCAATCTGCTTGTGATGCGATGTATCTCCTCAGCATCTTCGCTGATCCAACAATTAAGGGTTGCGCAGCTTTTGGAACAAAGGGTGTGGCTGGCCACGTTGCAGCTCTTACAGAGCTCGGCAAGGTTGTCGCTCTTCTCCGTGGTTGGAGCGCCAACTACGGTGCTCCAGGGCTTGAGTATCCAGCGGCAATTAAGCCAGCCGGTATTCCTCAACGTTCAGCACTTCTTCTTATCGGACTCTTGATTGGTATCCCAACAAAGAGTGCGCACATGGATGGAATCACAACTGGTGGTCTCGTTCCTGAGCAGAGCATTAACGCAACAGTTGCTGTCCTTGAAAATATGGGAGATGCAATTGCAACAGGTGTTCTCGCTGGTCAATCAATTTCTGAGATCACAGGTCCAGGAATGTATGACAATACAAAGACTGATTACACAGCTCTTCTTGATGAAGGTGACGCTGGACGTTACAACCTAGGACTTTCAGGTGATGACGGCATCAACGCAATGCTTGGTGTAATCGCGGCATCTCCTCGAGTTACTGGAGTTCCAGCTGCCGTTGCTAAACTTAAAGCTATCGATGCTTCAAAGTTCACTTCAACAGTCCCAACAATCTTGCTTTCAAATGAAGCAGATCGTCTGGTCTTCCCAGGAAACAGCTCACGCTATGTAGACCGTAAGCGTGCTGTTTACGAAGCTGCTCTTGAAAAGTGGGAGGCAGATCTCGCAGCTGCAACTACTCTCGCTGCCAAGACTGCAGTGAGAGCGAAGAAGCCACGTTGGAACACTCTCGCAATCTGGGCAATTACTCCAGAGACCTATACCAAGTACACAGCAGCAGGCGCGCCAGATTTAACGGCTCCTGTTGCAGTCTCTGGTACAGGACACCAAACCTTTACAAAGAAGCAGACAATGGCATGGGTAAACATGCTCGCCTTGGCTGCTAAAACTGGCAAGGTCCCAACAGCTGCATACGTTGAACACATCGCTAAGTTCGTTCCTTACCTCAGCGATGATGCCGACTACCGTCCAGCTGATCTCAAGTACGACTTTTCTAAGTAGTCATACATAGTAAAAGTTGTAGGTAATTCAGTACGAAAGGCCCTGGGAAACCAGGGCCTTTCGTCATCTACTACCCCTGTCACTCATGAGAAGATCGGTTCATTATGGGTACTCGTGAGGCCGCAATACATCGCATCGCAGATGCCGATGCGATGGCTGTACTCGGTGAAAAGATTGGGCGTCTGGCACGCCCTGGGGATTTGATCTTGCTCAATGGCCCCCTGGGTGCCGGTAAAACAATTTTTGTGCAAGGCGTTGGGCGCGCACTTGGAATAAGTGATGTCACATCGCCCACCTTTGTCATCTCACGAATCCACGACGGTGTGATGCCATTGATTCATGTTGATGTCTATCGCTTACTTGAGGCGGGAAATGCCGCGGCATATCTTGATGACCTAGATCTTGATACCGCACGCGAAAATGGATTAACAGTCATCGAATGGGGTGGGGTCGAATCTGCCCGGCTCAGTGATGATCGACTTGAGATCGCAATAGATAGAACCACAATAGATAGAAGTGGTGAAGAACGAATCGTCACAATCTCTGCCGTAGGTTCTAGATGGGACGGTGTTGAATTATGAGCACCAGCCTTGTTATCGATACATCCACATCTCGCACAATTGTTGGTCTTATTAAAGATGAGCAGATTCTGTGGCAGGGATTTCACGATGGTGCAACCGATCACGGAAATGCTGTTGCCTTACTTGCAAAGCAAGCATTGGCAGCGGGTGTGAACCCAGATCGTGTCGTTGTGGGAATGGGACCTGGGCCATTTACGGGATTGCGTGTAGGTATTTCATTTGCTCGAGCTTTCGCGGCAGCGCGCAATATTGAAGCGATCGGTATCTGTTCACTCGATGCGATTATCGTTGATCAAAGTGCGTACACGGTCGCCATCGATGCTAGACGCAAAGAAATTTACTGGGCCAGATATCAAGATGGTGTGCGGGTTGAAGGCCCTGCCGTAAATTTTCCAGCCGATGTCGCTGGCTACATCATCGATCTCTATCCCGATGTGTTGCGTTTGGTTCAACTCTCACATACACAGAACGTGAGTGAGCCTATCTATTTGCGCAGACCTGACGCAGTCGCAACCGCGGATCGACCATCATGATTACATACCGCGCCATGATCGCTCTCGATATTCCTGTTGTCGCTTCCCTTGAGAAAGAGATCTTCAAAGATGATCCTTGGTCTATGGGACAATTTAAAGAAGAGGTTTCCAATAACGGGATTACTCGCCATTATCTAGTTGCCTGTGATGCCCAGCATCAGATTGTTGGTTGGGCAGGGGCGCTCTGTGCAGCCGATGGGGCTGATACAGATATTTTAACGATCGCTGTTATTCCAGAACTTCGCCTGCGCGGCATCGCCCGTCACATGCTCACATCCCTGATTGATTGGGCCTATACAAAGAATTCGCCACAGATTTTTCTCGAAGTTGAAAAGAACAATCAACCGGCACAGGCGCTCTATATCTCTGAAGGCTTTGAGATCATTTCGCAGCGCCCTGATTATTACGGGGTGGGCATTGATGCTCTGGTGATGTCCAAGGTGCTCACATGAGAGGCCCGCTAGTTCTTGGCATTGAAACATCGTGTGATGAAACCGCGATTGGAATCGTTGCCGGACGGACGCTGTTGGCAAATGTCATTGCATCAAGTGTTGATGAACACGCCCGCTTTGGCGGTGTCGTGCCTGAGATTGCAAGCAGAGCGCACTTAGAAGCTATCCAACCCGCACTTAAGCAGGCACTGTCCGATGCTGGTGTCACACTTCGTGATATCGATGCAGTTGCAGTCACTGCTGGGCCTGGACTTATCGGTGCTCTGCTCGTTGGAACATCAACTGCTGCTGGGCTGGCACTTGGCCTTGGTCGACCAATTTATGGCGTTAATCATTTGGCAGCACATATCAGTGTTGATTACTTAACTCATAGCAATGCCATCGAACCCACCATTGCTTTATTGGTAAGCGGTGGACATTCATCGCTTTTACAAATTGATGACATCACGCATTCGATTACAAAACTTGGCGCGACGATGGATGATGCAGCCGGGGAGGCCTTCGATAAAATCGCGCGCATTTTGGACTTAGGTTTTCCTGGGGGGCCTGCCATCGATCGCATTGCACGCGATGGCAATTTATCGGCCATTGATTTTCCACGAGGGCTGACAACAAGTGGCGATTGGAAAACGCGCCCCTATGATTTCTCTTTTTCAGGTCTTAAGACTGCAGTTGCGAGATATCTTGAAAGCACACCGCACTATGCCAAGGCCGACGTTGCAGCATCTTTCCAAGAAGCAGTCGTTGATGTTCTTCTGCAAAAAGCAGTTCGCGCCTGCCAAGAAAGCGGAATTGATCGCCTGGTGATCGCAGGCGGAGTCGCCGCCAATTCACGGCTTCGGGCTCTGGCCGAGCAGCGCTGTGAGCGAGCCAAGATCGCTCTGGCCATCCCAGAGCCAGCCCTGTGCACCGATAACGGGGCGATGGTGGCCTCACTTGGCGCTCTCATGGTCGCCGCCGGCCGCCCCGCCAGCCCGCTC
>Ga0247837_1009186_pt1 | contig 11995 bp, 5 predicted proteins | sample LaCtaG_2_FD_187115 | JGI IMG/M metagenome (GOLD analysis project Ga0247837, IMG submission 187115) | Freshwater microbial communities from meromictic Lake La Cruz, Castile-La Mancha, Spain - LaCruzMarch2015_14.5m | ecosystem: Environmental > Aquatic > Freshwater > Lake | place: Spain: Castile-La...
ACTACCCAACATCGTCTGGCCGCGGCTCCCACCAGATCATCCCTATCATCTGCCACCAGGTTATCACTACCCCGACAACCTGCCCGAAGGCCATCCAGGTCACTATTACCCTGGCATGCCACCGTATCCGGTGATCGCTCCGTAACTGAGGGACGCTCATACTAAGACAAGTTGGCGAACTTATGATTATCCGTCGGCACATGTGCGTCCTATTAGCACGCACATGTGCACTGGCCAACTTAGTTGCAGACGACGTCCACCAACTTACTTAACATTGCGGCAGACTTTATTTCGCAACGCTGAGATAACGAATAACAAATGCCTCAGTTTGCTGGATCTTTCCTATCTGCGAAGTCTGTATGTCTTGATTTTGAATTCCACCTTGACCAAGCATAAGCCCCCGACTTGCGCTACTGCCATTAACAACGGTTTTGGCGATGCTATCGGCTAAGTCGTTCCAACTTTTTGCCTTACCTTCGCTTGTCCCAGATGGAGAAAACGAGCCATTCGCTCGAACTGGCTCGCCACCAGCGTCTCGAGCGAGAGCGAAATTGAATCCCGACTTCCATTGTTCAATTTCTGAACGTTCAAAACTTGGTGACTGAGCGGTTGTTTGTTGATTGCTCGCACTACCTAGATTTCCGTTGGTTCCTGAATTAGTGCCCTGATTACCAGCGCCATTTAAAACTGAACTCGTACTACCTTGCCCGCCAACTGGTCCAGCGCTGTTCGTGGAACCCGATGCCCCACTGACCGATGATGCAGCAGCCTGATACACGTACATGTGAATCATTCCGAGAGCTTCGGTAGGAATCCTTTTTGCTACATCAGTTGTCTGCGAGTCAGACAGTCCCACAACCGGTTGCACACCCTTATGGTCTTTCTGATAGACCCCCGCGACAGCATACGTCTTTCCCGCATCGAGTACAAATTTCGACAAATCATCAGGATTCGCAGCGTACTCGTCATACAACAAACTTCGTCCATTGATGGACAATACAACTGCTACTCGATTCGAGGTGTTGTTTTTCAGTTCGAATGTAACGCGCTGGCCACCTTTGGGATCGTTAATTGTAAGATTCGTCGAGCCTGGCAAGTTGTCCTTCATGAATGACTGAGATTGACCGTCATACTTTACTGTCAGCGTTACCGCTGCACTCTGGAACGGGCTCACTGAAACCGGCTTACCAACTCTCTGTTCTGGCGTGGAGACGCCCGATTTTTGGTCTTCTTGAATTTGAAAATCGACGTCCTGCTGGACTCCTTCCATCACCATTGCACTATCCACGCCCCGGGAAGCGAGAGCTTTTGAAGATACGCTGTAGCCCTTACCCATACTTACAAGCATTTTACGATCTGTCTTGAGTGCGTATGGCCCGCTTTTGGTGAGTTTGGCAGGTTCGGAAGCCAGACAATACTCGAAGAATATTTTGGTGTCACGCCAGTCCGCTGTCACCTCAATAACTCCAGTCACAAACGCATCGGGACTAAGCTTCGCATCACCAATCGGCAATTCATACGAAAGCTGAAGAAGCTCTTTTCTGCCAGCTTCGGTTAGCCATTGAGCTTCAGGAAGTACTTTTCGAGCTTGCGTAAGCATCCCAAAGATCACATTGATTGGCGCTCTTTCTGAGCGATAGACGACTAATGCCTGCTCGAGTCGTAACGCAAGATTTGTTTGAATAATGGATCCCGAGAACTGCTCTCCTTTGCCCTCTTGTTTTAGACGGAAGGGAAGGACTCCCACAGTCTTAACGTTTTTCTCTTTCAGCTTTTGCATCAACAGCGGGACAGTCTCAGACAACGCGACGTCAATGTTGTCCGCGCCGGCAAAACCGGTTGAGGAAAGTACTGATGAATAGAAAAGCAAGATCAGTAAACTAATTCTGAGCATATGGGCACCCTCTTGTAAATGTTTCTTCTGAATTGTTATCTCTTGATCTTCGGAGCAAGGGCCTCTCTCGATCGAACGAACGCACGTTGCACATCCGATGAATCGAACTGGACTCGATCTAGGAAATCGTCGGTTGCTACGGAAAATTTCCACGTCCTATCGGACAAAGTATACTGCGTCGCCGAGGCTCCGTCATCGATTGGCGAGACAAATACTTGCTCGAAGTTTCCATCCAGGTTGAGGTCAAAGAAGTAGTACGTCGGTCCACGTTGTGATTTTACAAAAGCCCAATCAATACTCATTTTCTTCCAGAAGTCTTGCTCTGGCAACTGCAGAGCTGCTCTTAGCGGCTCAAGCTCTAGTGAGGGGCCTTTCGCGTCGATATCCATCATAATCACTATGAGTTCGTCTTTTGGATTGACGAGTTGGATAGTCTTCTGCGATCCGTCTTTGTCAACGATTTGAGAGAAGTTCAAGTACTGCGGCTTCAAGACAGGCGGGCTAATCTCAGGTGCATCCGGCAGCTCTTTAAGGAAATCTGCTAACTCATTGAGGTGAATATGATAAGTAAACTTGTCAAGATTCACCTGATTCTCGACTAATGGAATGGCTTTATTAACTGCGATTATCTCTTTGTTGGCGTTGAAAACGGGTCCTCCAGAGTCGCCTGGATTTACGCCGCAAGTCGTGATAGTGACACGATACGAACCGTCTGCTACCGAATCCCGGGGAGCCTTGGTGGATTGGCTTGCCGATGACAATTTTGCAGCTCCCATTTCAAAATCGTCAGGATAAAGTCCGTGCCCCGACACGACTCCCTTGCGAATGGCCCAGTTCACTCCTCTCGCAGGCATCCCGATCGTGAAGCAATCATCGCCCAACTTACCCTGCTTTTCGGCAAGTCGGAAAAACGGACTCCTCGCAAACCCAGCGGGTAGCTCGTCCGCGCGAATGAGAGCCAAATCGGAACGCTTGCTCACTTTAAAGACCGTTCCCCAGACTTGTCGTCCAACTAGTTCTACTTCCGCATTATCATTCAGCTTCGCTAAAGCGAGGCGGCAAAATTGATACCCCGTATTTGGATCGATGGGCGCATTCGCGATAACGTGATGATTGGTGACAATCCAGCCGTTATTCGAAATAAAAAAGCCCGTTCCATGCCCCAATGGAGTGTCGATTCTCACTACTGCAGGAAGCGTTGATTCGATGAACTCGGGCTTCGTGTTCGGTGACGTCTGTCCGTTGCCATTTTCCGCAAGTGCGACAATGACAGAAATGAATGCGAGTAGCGCCAATCGAGAAAATTTCATTTTTTGGTCACCTAGCTGTTCGATTCGTACCATCTCTGATTGTAGCAAAGTTTCCGCAATCTTGGCTGCGAGAGGGGGGTAATTTAAGGCGATTAACCATGCACATCTCCATTACACAATGGAAAAAAATACGAAATCGGACCGCTTCAATGTAAATATGGGTGGGATGGATCGACCCTGCGGTTCTCGAAAGCATGATTGTTTCCAAAGTTCTGTTTGTGACGATTGTAAGACAGAACGCCCGTAGTGGGCATAGCCTTTGTACATTGCCCAGGAGTTTGGATATGAAAAAGACGTCAATGATCTCGGCGCTGATTGCTGCGTCGACAGTGTTCGGTGGGAGTTTGGCAAATGGGCAAGAACGCCCCCTACTTAAGCACCACGAACGCTTCAAACAACGGTTGAACCCACCCCAAACTCAGCGTTCGGTACCGGCACCTATGCCGTATTATGAGAACACGCCCGGCACTGTTCAAGGATACGCCGAACAGCCAGCACCGCCCTCAGCGATGTCCCAGGCACAACCGCCCGCGCCAATTGTGTCACCAGGAGACGCTGGCAGTACACCGAGCGGACAGCCCTCCGCTCAGACGCCGACGTTTGATAGCTCGTCTAACTCCACACCTGGCGGGAGACTCACTTCAAACAATGGTCTAGACTTACGAGGGCTTGCAGCAGATACGCGGACATCAAGCCCACTTTCCGGCCCCCTCAACACGATTGGGGATTTCTTTGCTCCAGCTTGCCAGCAGGTGGTAGTTCAGCAGCCAAGTTTTTTTGGCCAAGCATTCACAAGTTCTGTTGGATTAGTACAGACGTCGGGTCCCAATCAAGGGCAATCTGGTTTCAGTACTCCACAGCTACTCGTTGGACCTAACGGAAGCGCATATGGATTTGTTGTTAATCCTTCTAACCTCGCTGGGGTTTCGATTCCAGCAACGCAGTACATGAGCAACCTAGGCAGTGGCACGATACTTCCACTTCCTCAAAGTTTTGACCTAGATTCCGGAGATGCGTCACATCAAGCCGCACTCCAGCAAGGAATCTTGGCTCTCGAAGGAGGAGCTGGCGTGGTTGTCCTACAGGGTGGGCTAGCAACGTTGAATACAAATAATCAGCAGGGCACTACATACTTTGTGGACCAGAATTATCAATTTACACCTCTCATTACACCTGACCCTACCACTGTTCTCATTTGCAGCGCACCGGGCTCTCAGTTAGGAAGGTACAAGTTAGGAGAGCAGAATAGTCCACTTCCACGAGATCGCTTTTTCTTCGACTATAGCTTTTTCCACAATGCGGTTGTTTCCACATCACCAAGCCAAGTGCACCGATATGCACCCGGTTTCGAAAAAACATTTTACGACAAACTTTGTTCAGTCGAAGTTCGTGTTCCAATGGGGTTCACCGTTAATTCAACTCAAACGGATGGCGCATTCGATGCTAGCAATGCAGAGTTTGGGAACCTCGCCTTTGCATTTAAAGGTCTGTTAATCGACCGCGGGGATTTTTTACTAACCGCTGGATTGGGTGTACAAACACCGACTGCTGACGATATCATTCTTAAGTCAGACGGAACCGAGATATATAGGCTTCAAAACAAACAAGTACGCTTGCTCCCTTATCTAGCTACCCTGCACACTCGAGGGGACTGGATGTGGCAGAACTGGGTCCAGGTCGATGTGGCAGCAAACGGAAACGATGTATTCTTCAATCGACAACGTGCTGGATCGCTTCAAGAACAAAACTTCCTGTATCTGGATTCATCTATTAGCAAGTGGATGTATCGAGACTTCAACAAAGGGACAGGGTGGGCGTTAACAGGTGAAGTGCACTACAACCGTACAATTGGAAATGCCGACTTTGTTCAAATGGGTAATTCTTTCGCCGGTACTCCTGGCTTCGAAGCAGACATCGTTAACTTGACGTTTGGTTCTACCTATGCTTACGGCAAGACAACCTTTACAACCGCCTATGGCACTCCGATCACCCAAGATCGAGGATTCGACGGCGAGTTTCGACTACTCGTAAACCGTTTCTTCTAGCGGATGTAAACTCCTAGCCCTGGACCCGGGCGAAGATCGGGATGTCTTGATCTTCGCTCGGCGACCAGAACTCTGGCGTCTGACCCTTCTCGACATCCTCAGGCTTAAGGTGCCGTTTTGCATCCTGGAAAATCTCGGGAACTGCCCTAAGGGTGTATTCAAACAACTCCTTTGGACTAATCCTTTTGTCACCAGATTGATCTGCGATTTCGAACCGATCGGACAACGCTTCGACTACTGCTGCGGTAAATACACCGTGTGCGACGGTTGGTACTTCTTGAGCTTTTTGGGATTTTCGGGAGGCCGTAAGGATAGTTGGCCCAACGACAAGATCTGGTGTTAGAGCCTTTACAATATCCAAGGCTCCTCCAGAGTGGCAAGCATCGATCAAAAGCATTTTCCTGCATGGAATCTTCGCCAGGACATTGAAAAGACTTTCAAACTGAATTCCTTCATCGAGTGCGCCGATCGGAATTGCAGTTCGAGCTGCTGCCGATTCGGAAACTAAACTTGTTTTTGATGTAAGAAGCATAAACGATGCTGGAAGATTCGAGTCGGAAGGCTTTTCCCAACTGTATCCATGCCCGGCAAAACTTAAGATAAGCCAGTCATCCGGCTGGCATTCTTCCGCGATCAACTCTAACTTCCGAAAGACATTCTCACTGGTTGCTTGCCCATCGAGCAATATCTGGGCTTCAACATTAAAATTGGGAGATTGCTTTTCGAAGAGCCGCTTTAGTACTTGTGCATCTCGCACTGTGTATTTGAGATTCTCCGCCATCAGTCCACGCCCACCGCTACTCGCTTTCCGCGAGTCCGAGTAGTCTCGAATTCCAATCGCTAAGCTTCTGAGTATTGGCTTGTGAATCTTGGCTTCTGATTGAATGAGTTGAGATTCGGAATCACCACGAATGCCTATCTTATTGAAAGCTCGGGCAATCACCCGATTCTTTCCAGATCGCAGGAGCTTCTTTTCTATACGACAGCTCTCAGGTCGTCCAATTTGTGGCTGCTTCCAATTTGACACGCGATAGTCATTTACCCAAACGCTCAGCTCCTTCGGCTCGCCGACGAGTAGTGCGTTCGAATCTGCCTGCAACGACGCCGTGACCTGAAAGTGATCATCGTGCTCCTTGATTTCCATGGCGACGACCGGAGGAACTAGCTCTGGTGCGTTGATCCTATCCGGAGTGGTGACACTTTTAGACAGTAGGTCCTTCATTTTCTCGGGCCTATAAAATCGAGCTCTAGCTTTAGTACCTTCAATAGTGATCGGAGCTTTATCGAATAAGGGTTCGCCGCTAGATGACAAGCGGGTTTCATTCAGCTGCCAACCAACCAAGTTCTCGCCCTGCGTCGAGCAATCGTAGTAATAGTCTCTCCACCGCCACCATATCCACTCACTATCTCGTTCGTAGAATTTCCAAACGGGGCGCTGCAAACATCGAGTACTAACGCCTTGCTGAAGACGCGCAGTTTGGAATTGAAATTGCTCCCCAATCTGAAAATTCCCAAACGCACCGAGAGCTGCAGATGGTTCAATCTTACTCCCTTTGTAGTAGAGAGCCGAAATCATCTCCCCTTCGTTGAGTCCCGTTTCCCATATTGGACTCCCCGGATCTATTGCGCCAACGATTAACGCTCCATTCTCGACGCGAAATTTACTCCCAAGTTCATCGTGGTGTAGCCATGGAGCAAGACTAAAGCAGCAAATCGTGCCGTCTAAGCCAGCCGTAAGAACAAGACCTTTATCTGAACTGAACGAGATGTTAGTAACCGAATCGTTATGTCCAATTAGCTTTCGAGATAAGATCAACCTGCCATCGTTAGTTAAGCGGAAGACGCTTACACCAAAACGATGACCAACCAAAAGCAAACGTGCGCCTTTGTATACAACTGGCAGAGAACACGTTGCCAATTGATCCGTCTCTACCATAAGGGAGACAGGGATTTTCGTAGAGCCTTGCAATTTTATACACATTCGAGAGGCAACGCTGGGGTCAAACTCAGAGGTACACCATTCTGGCGACTCCTGTGGGACGGCCGCCAAATTGGGTGGGGCGGTCGAGAGTTGCCTTTGACGCAAGTCGAAATATTTGCTTTTGGTTCCTATCTTCCAGGAGTATGATTCAGCGCCAAGAAACTTGAGTTCTTGTATCCTATTTGAAACAGGGCCCGCATCTATTTGCTGGAATAAGTTCTTCGTTTTATCAAACTCTAATTCAATCCAACTTTGCGATTGCATGCTGACGATGAATTTGTTGGGGTGGACATTGACGGCGGCAAGCGTTTTGTCGAGTTGTGAAATTTCACCCGCGTCATTTTGCGTTCCATCAGCTAGGTCGACCATAAGCAATCTGTCTGTGGATTGTCCCGGCGTATGTTTGCGTCCAAGGGCAAAGAAGCGGTTCTGAGATGCAGTAGCGATTCGCTCGAGCATCAAATCTTCAAGACTACCTTCCCAAATCGTTTTTTGTCTACCGGATGCGATTTCGACTTCAACCAACCGATTGGACATCGCGTTGAGATTCTGAATTATGCAATAAAATCGGCCGTCATGCGTATTCGTGACGCAAAGAATTGTTTCGCTTACTTTCGTAAAACCGGGTAATAGCTGCGATACTTGGTTCTTGATCTCATAGGCTTTACCTTGCGATGTAATCGCATAGCAGAGATTTTCCTCGACAGGAAAAAGCGATACAAACGATGGGGTATCATTGTCCACTCTCCCAATCACAACCTTGGCGGGAGCAGTCACAGGCCAATATAGAACTTCCCCTCTGCTACTTCCCGCCCAAATTGAATTGTCTGATCCATATTCTATTGCAGAGATTGTTGTGGGAAGTTGGAAATCAGATTTCGCAACTTCGCCAGTCTCAAGATCTATTTCGCAAATCAATCCGTTCTTCAATCCAACGCCGCCGATTGTCATGAGCTTTCCGTCACGGTTAATCGCGATAGCTAAAATGTTGCCTCGCTCTTCCCGCCAAGAAGGCCATCGATATACCTTACAGCTATCTATATCAATGTCGCCATCTGCTTTCAGTGAGTAGGATCGAACGACATGATCTTGGCCGCCCATGTAAATACGGTCGCCATGAACCTTTATTGCGTTGACCCGAGCTGTCGGCAACTTGCTATTGATGGTGAGTCCTGGGCTGCTGAGCTGGTTCCGACGTTCTGCTTGAGCTGGCTGTGCGAAAGCCGTTTGCAACATTATCAGCTGCGAAAAGGCAACGAAGCAGCACAAATTAAGAATATTGCGAGCCCATGACATGATTCTATCTGATGCCATTATTTCCCCAGTTGCGATGCCTTCGCCCGATCTTCTTCTGCCAATTTCTTATTGCCAACCGCCTCAAATGCCGCAGCGCGATTTCTCAAGATTATCGGCGTAACTACACCATTGTTGATCAAGTCCGTGTAAAACTTGATTGCTGCTTTATAGTTACCGAGAGTTGCTTCGATCTCAGCAAGCATCGCAAGGAATTCAGGAGTCGCTAAATCTTTGCGACCATCAAGAACCAGCAATTCGCTCTTGGCAAGCTCAAAGAACTTCCTTGCCTTATTGGGATCTTCTTTTTGCGTTCGTCGAGCATGCTCAAGGACTGCTTTTGCTTTGTTGAATTGAGGAACTGTAGTGGAAATTTCTGCCGATTTGCGAATTGCGATGGCCTCATCAAACAACTGCATTGCTAGGTCTATCTTGCCCGCATCAGTTGCGATGGTTCCCAATTGCGATTTTACGTATGAAAGTTGGTCAGGCTCTCGTGTCAAACCCAATAGGGCAACAAGGTCTTCTTCCGCCGCTTTTTTATCACCAGCCCAATAGTGAAGCTGTGACCGCATCATTCTCGCAGATGTCCGTTTAGGATACCTCTCGATCGCTTGATTTAACCGACTGGTCGCCAATGAGAGGTTCGCTTTTTCCGCTGCTCCACTTGTCTTCAAGAACATTTTGCTTGCGACAATTCCGCCTACACTCAGAGTAGAATAATCATTGGGTAAGTCGTTAAGTGCCTTAACCACATCTTCTTCCGCCTCGGAAACAAGGTCTAATTCATTTTTCGCGATTGCTCTCTCGCGGTACGCCTCAGCAAGTGCAGGGTCAAGCTTCAATGCTTCGTCCAACGCTTCAATCGCTTCTTTCGGGAAGCTCTTAACCGCAGTCCTGGCGAATAGCCAAAGACGTCTGGCGCGCTCCGTGTCCGTTAAAGCGACCGAGTGATTGATGACTGCTGTCTCGCCTTGAGCTTCCAAACTTTCTCGAGTCACGAATTCCTCAAACACCGTTTTGTTGTCACGAAGTACCCGTAGTTCGATCGCCTTGCGATCACTACCCAGGTCGGCATACGGCACGGTCGCCTCACCGTTTGATAACTCGATCGGGTTCCCGCCAAGAACTAACTTGACATTTGGCACACTTGTGGGATATAGCCGCACGACGACATCTTTTAACATCGATTTGCTCGAGTTTGGTGTGGCTCCATTTTTTGGCACAATGCTCGCCATTTTCTTGGCGATTTCCTCTGGCAACTTCACATCTACCGCAAGCATGTTGGGTTCAACCTTGATTCGTTGCTCCCAGAGTCCATCTGCGGTCTCCGTTGCAGACTTCGCAACGCTAAAGGCAATGGTGTATTCACCGGGCCTGAGTTCGTATTTGCCATCGGAATTCGGTTGCAAACTCTTGCCATCGCATGCGATTTGAATCTCGGGAACTGGAAGTTTCATCTCGAATTGTACCAATGTTGGCGTTAGAACGACCTCATGGATACGCTTGTCGGCGCTAACCTCAATCACCTCACTCTTCGGTTCAAAGCCTGGATGAGCAGCTTTCAATTGACGCTTGCCTTGGCTGACTGCAAATACGTTTTTCTTACCTTCGATTGGTTTCGCATCGGCAAGTACGATCGTTGCCTCAACCGGTTGAACCTGAACAGCAAATTCGATGAGTAGCGGATCGAATTTCAGTTGCTTGGTCGATTGCGTTACCGTTTTCTCGGTTGACGTTGCAACGTAACCATCTTTCTGAAACTTGAACTCGTACTTGCCGGGTCTGAGCAGCAGTAGTTGCTCGGCTTTTTGATTGGTCTCTTTCGATGAAGACCATTCAGGTTCTTTGCCGTCAACCAGCAGTATTGCATCCGGTGGGTCAAATTCGAGTGCGATTCCTACCTTTGACTCCTGCAACGGAATCGATTTTTTGATTGGCTCTGTTTTTTCGCCTTCTTTCGGCTGCTCGATCTTGATCTTTTCTTCAACAGGATCGTAGCCATCGAGAGCTGCTTTTAGGGTGTACTCTCCGGGATCCAGGTTCAATTCTGCTCGACCAGACTCCAACTTCACTGCCTTTCCATTGATAGTCAGGTTCGCTGCGGCTGGTTCAACATTCAACACAACTGGTGTACGAGGAATTGACGGGGACAAGATGCCTTGCAAGAACAGTCCGAATATCCCAGCAAGCCCCAGCGTTACGATGGCCACGATTCGAAATGTCTTCGGATTGTTCAAGTCGAATCCCGATTTCGTCGTCGACTTGGGACTCTTTGAGGTAGTTGCCTTCTGTGGCTGTTGTAGTAGAGGAGCAGGCCGAGGCTTTTCCGTAGGCCTTTCGAAAGGTGATGCCTTTGCTTCCGACGAAGGTGTTGTGAATGGTGAAGTAGCTGCTGCAGGCATAGCTGTTTTCTCGACACCGGGGGCGGCTTCCAGCGGTATGTCAACTGCAACAAGTTTGGTGGCCCCAAGCAGACTGATTAATTGATCTGCGGATTGTGATCGATCGCCTGCCTTCTGCTTCAACATCGACTCTACGACAGGTCGCAATCCTTTTGGCACGCTCTTCAAGAGTTCTGCAACCGCCTTTTCGTGTTCTGGCGACGTATGCCACCGTGCCCATTCGATATCCGGCGAATTCTGACGATTAAAGCCGGTAGCAAGGAGTTCCAAAGGTTTGCCTGCGAGACATTCGACAATAGTTATTCCCAAGGAATAGAAGTCCAGCGTTGTGCCAATTGGGCCGAACTGCGCCTGCTTCCAAACTTCCGGGGGAACGTACTTGCTGAGTTCTGGTGCGGGGGCATCGAGTCCATCTTCCGGTCTTCGATCGGAGAAGTCACTCAGCTTTACCATACCTGTATCGCTGATTAGGATGTTCGAGGGCCGGATGGATGCGTGTACACGTCCCAAGCCGTGGATGTATTTCAGGGCTTCAAACGACTGAGCCAACACACTCTTCGCGATCTCAGCCGACAAAGGTCCGGAATTTAGTCGGTCCTTCATGCTGGCGGCCATCAGTTCCATTACCATCCATCGTTGGGCTTCTTCCAGTGCGTAGACAGGTAAGACGTTAGGATGAGCCAGGTTTGCCAGAAAGCGTGCCTCCTGGAAGAACCTCTGGCGTCGTGATGGATCAGCGCTAGTGTCAGCACTCAAAACTTTGATGGCTACATATCGCTCAAGTCGGCGATCAAATGCCCTAATGACGCTGGAGACAGGACTTGCTCCGAGTTCTTCAAACAACTCGTAATTGGGGTGCGTATTTGAATCCATGTGCGGGTGAGTCCAGAATGCGATAGTAAGTCCACTAAGGGGCGGAATCTTGAAAGCGCCAAGTAGCTAGAGACTTTTTGGAAACTGCCTTAAAATGATAGCAACGTTTTAATGGCCAGTTGAGTACCAGAGTCCGTTTTATGGTTGAATCTAAAGAGATCTACGCGAAGACGACCCGGCATTTCCTCGGGCCT
>Ga0247837_1009188_pt1 | contig 11993 bp, 9 predicted proteins | sample LaCtaG_2_FD_187115 | JGI IMG/M metagenome (GOLD analysis project Ga0247837, IMG submission 187115) | Freshwater microbial communities from meromictic Lake La Cruz, Castile-La Mancha, Spain - LaCruzMarch2015_14.5m | ecosystem: Environmental > Aquatic > Freshwater > Lake | place: Spain: Castile-La...
TGCTTGACGCCATTCAATTAATTTTTTTAACCCATCTTCTAATCTAATATTATACTGAAAATCAATTTCATTCATTGCCTTCTCAACTGCTCCAATCCTATTCTGAACAAATTGCCTTGCATCATCTTTACTGTATGGCTTATAAATTACCATCAAAGTCGACTCTGTCAACAATAAAATAAGATCACATAGCTTCTTGACAGTCGTTTGAACACCGGTACCAACATTATAAAAACCAAAAGAAATATTTGATTTCAACGCAATTAAATTAGCACGTGCAACATCTTCAACATAAATAAAATCGTAAGCCTGACTACCGTCACCATTAACTAAAGGTGGCTCTTTGCTATCTATTTTATTTAACATAACAGGAATAACCCCTGAATAAACAGCATGCTGATCTTGACCAGGACCATAAACATTCATATAACGTAATCCTATAATTTCCAAACCATAACGGTCGTGAAAAGCAGTGCACATTGCCTCACCAGAAATTTTAGTTGCACCATAAAAATTTTTATTATTGAATGGATGGGTTTCTGTCATTGGCACTTCTACGGCATCTCCATATACTGAAGCGCTAGAAGAATAAATCAGTTTTTTTACTTTATGTTTAACACATGCTTCTAATACATTAAATGTTCCTGCAACATTAACATCAAACGCTGTTCTTGGAAAATCTTTGCAATGCAATAACCACATTGCTGCTAAATGAAAAACGTAGTCCATCCCATCGAAGGCTTTATCAAGAACATCAAGTTCTCTAATGTCTCCACCATAAGGAAACACACTGCACCTAGAATCTTGTAAACAATCGTTGATATTTGACATCTTGCCGCGAACAAAATTATCAAAAATAATAATTTCACTTACATTTGTTTTTAATAACTCTCTAACAACAAATCCACCAATAAAACCAGCCCCGCCTATTACTAACACGCGTTTCCCATTAATATCCATAAGTATTACCTCTTATAAATTACTGCTAAAAGAATTAACTATAAATTTTGAAAAACTAAAGGCACTCGTAAACGCTGGTGAAACTGCATTTAATACATGGGTCTCATTTTCTGATTTACTTACAATAAAGTCCATTACTAATTCGCGTTTATGTTTGTCTAATAGTTGCGCCCGTATTCCTACTTTTGAACTTTTAACTAAATCACTAGCTTTAATATTGGGCACTAAAGCACGCGCTGATGCAACAAAACAAGCTTTAATAAAACGAGGGATTTCTTGATGAGCATAATAACGGAAACCTTGCTTATTTGCCAAATATTGTTGACTTACTTCATAAAAAGTATCTATCGCATCTTTAATATTTACTCCCTTCATTCTACTATAATTTTCACGCCCTAAAACTGGAATGGCACTTGGACCAACATATAACTTACCTTCTAAGCTTTTAGTAAAATGTACGCCTAAAAACGGAACATTCATATCAGGTACAGGATAAATTAAATGGTTAATTTGAATCGATGAGTTTGGTACTTGTTCATAATAAACTCCCTTAAACGGGATCATGACATATCTGTCTTCAACTCCACATAAAACAGCAACCCTATCAGCATATAATCCTGCTGCATTAAATAAATGACCATAAGAAATTGATGCTTTCCCAACTACCAATTTTCTTTTCTTAAGATCGATGCCTGTAAATTGGCTATTAAAGAAAAAAGTCACATTTTTATTTATAAGTTCATGATAAATATGCAACAAAATAATTTTTGGATTAATAACCGATGTATCTGGAGAAAACAAAATATCCTCTGTAGCGCTATTTACATAAGGCTCAATTTTTTTTAATTCGCATTGTTTAATCTTTTCAACCTTTGCACCATTATTAAGAGCACGGTTATATAACAGATCTATAATTTTATTATCAGTTGGCTTTTGTGAGACTATTAACTTACCAATACGATTTATCGGCAAATTATTCTCATAACAATAAGCCGCCATCTCCCTTGCCCCATCCAAGCAAAATTTAGCTTTTAAGCTCCCTTCTTTGTAATAAATCCCAGAATGTAGCACACCACTATTTCTACCACTAGCATGTAACCCTATTTCATTTTCTTTTTCCAATATTGCTATAGTGGCTTTCGGTTGTTGTCTGATAAGTTCTCTTGCGATACTTAAACCAATAATACCTGCACCAACGATAATATAATCAAAGCAATATAATTTATTTAACATAAAATTTTTACTATCTTCTCAGCTGCTGTACCATCACCATATAATTTATCAAAATTAAGAGATTGCACAACAAGTTCCTCACCTACTATCTTATCTAATGAAAATGGTTTTTCAGTAGGACATAATATATTCCATCCTGATTTAACAGACTCAATCCACTCTGTCTCTGAGCGTAAGGTGATGCATGGAACTTGATTATAATAAGCTTCTTTCTGAACTCCCCCTGAATCAGTAACTATAAATTTGGCACTTCGCTCAATAGCTAACATATCAAGATAACCAATTGGTTCAATAATAGTAATATTTCCTCGAAGCGAAGACATTATTTGTAATTTATTTAAAGCTTCACGCGTTCTAGGATGTAAAGGAAAAATAATTTCGATATCTTTACTTAACTCGATAAAAGCATTGCAAATGTTTTTCAATCGCATTGCATCATCAGTATTTTCTGCACGATGAATTGTTGCCAGGCAATATTGATTTTTCTTTAAATTTAATTTATCAACTATTGTTTCTCTTTTAGAATTATATTCATTATAGTAAATGGTGGCATCATACATAACATCACCAACATTGAATATTTGTTCAGGATTAATTCCTTCCTTTATCAACTGTTCATAGCTATTGACAGTTGGAGCAAATAATAATGAGCTTAGATGATCAGTCATTATACGATTAATTTCTTCAGGCATTTTACGATTAAAAGATCGCAATCCAGCCTCAACGTGTGCTACAGAAATATTAAGCTTTGCTGCTGCTAAAGACCCGGCTAGAGTTGAGTTTGTATCCCCATAAACAAGTACTATATCAGGTTTTTCCTTGATTAAAACCGACTCAATTTCAGATAACATATGGCCTGTTTGTTTACCATGTGAACCAGAACCAATGTTTAAATTATAACTAGGTTTAGGGATGGAAAGCTCTTCAAAAAATTGACCAGACATATTATTATCATAATGCTGGCCTGTATGTATAATAATCTCATCGATTCCTGCTGTGGATGCAATAACTCTTGAAACTGTTGCTGCCTTAATAAATTGAGGTCTTGCTCCAACAATTGTACATAATTTCATTAAATTTCCTGTCAAAACTTTACTACAATAGATACATAATTAGAAAGAATACTTAATCACCTGAGCTTTCACAACATATCGAATTATCAATATACTTGATATACAAATCACCAGTTTTCTCACATAGAGCTTTAACTGAACCATCACTTTGAATTTTAAAATAAAGGCGCTCACCAAATCGGCTCATCCAACCAATCTGCTTAGCTGGAACGCCAACCACCAACGCATAAGCAGGTACATCTTGGTTAACTACAGCGCCAGCACCAATAAAAGCATATTCTCCAATTGTTACACCACACACTATTGTAGAATTAGCCCCTAAAGTTACTCCACGTTTAACTAAAGTACTACGATATTCATCCTTCCGAGAAACTGCTGATCGTGGATTATAAACATTAGTAAAAACCATGCTCGGTCCACAAAATACATCATCTTCTAAAGTTACATTATCATATACCGAAACGTTGTTTTGGATCTTTACGTTGTTACCTATAATAACCTTATTACCTACGTAAACATTTTGTCCCAAACTACAATGTTCACCAATACAAGCACCACTACTCACATGCACCCAGTGCCAAATACGTGTATTAGCTCCAATTTTTGCACCTTCATCAACAATGGCTGTTTCATGAGCTTCATACATTATCTTCATAACTCCAAAGGCAAATTAACTGTAACGTTATCTCGTGCTGAACGGTAAGCTGCAATTAAAAGTTCTAGTGAAGTTAACCCTTCACGCCCATCAACTAAAGGAGCAGATACTCCATGAATACTCTTAATTACATTATCGTAATAAAGTGGATGGCCAAAGCCATACACAGATGTTGTCTGGTAATTTGCTTGTTTAATTTGCTCATCTTCTGGCTGCGAATCAGAAAATTCCCAATGTTGAATTTCATTTACTGCAAGTCCACCAATACGTACTGTTCCCTTTTCTCCTAAAATAGTAATAGAACCTTCATAATTTTTAGGATAGGAAAGCATAGTAACGCTAACGGAACCCATTGCCCCACTGCGCCAACGAATATTCATAACCCCTGTATCTTCAGCTTCAATCCGTCGGTCTAAAGTCCCCATCATTGCTTGCACAGATTGAACTGGGCCAAGTAACCAATGAATCAAATCAATATAGTGACTAGCTTGGTTCATAAAAGCTCCACCATCAAGCTCCCAGGTACCGCGCCAAACACCTTGATCGTAATAATCTTGAGGACGAGTCCAAAATACATTGATATTAGACATATATATTTTACCAAACCGGCCTTGGTCAATAGCTTTCTTTACTAATTGCAAAGTTGTATTTAAACGATTTTGTTTAACTACAAATAGCCTTAAATTAGCTTCATCACAGGCCTTAACCATATTTAAACCATCTTGCCAACGCGTAGCCATTGGCTTTTCAGTTAAGACATGACGCCCTGATTTAGCAATATTAATTGTTTGTGAAGGGTGAAGACCACTAGGAGTGCAAAGTACCACAAGATCCGCATTAGAAAATTGCAAAAGTTCATTTAAATTACTATATCCATCCACACCATTCGCTTCACTTGCAATTTTCAATGAATTTTCATCAATATCGCAAACTGCACTTAAATTTAAATATTCATTATGCTCTTTAATTGCCTTAAAATGATTTTGTGCAATTCTTCCACAACCTACTAATGCTATATTTATCTTACGATCTTTAATGTACCAAGGAGTAATGTTGCTCATATTAGGCGCTCACAATATTTTCTTGAATAAATTCTCTAAATGCCCCACGTGTATCAATGATTAGTTTTGCGTAGTTTGCAATTAAACTATAATCAAAAGCATTATGCGCTGTTGCCAACACTACACAGTCATATTCATTTAATATTTCAGCATTAAGATCTACGCTATGCAAATCAAAATGATGAGCTCTCATTGCTGGAAAAAAAGGAACATGAGGATCGGAATAAGAGACTATGGCACCTTTATCTTGCAAAATTTCCATAATTTCAATCGATGGAGATTCACGTACATCATCAATATCGCACTTATAAGCTAAACCTAAAATTAAAATTTTACTGTTTTTAATTGAACATTCTCTTTTATTCAATGCATCTGATAATTTAGATACAATCCAATGTGGCATGCTATTATTAATTTCCCCTGCCAACTCAATAAAACGAGTATGCATTCCATATTCACGGGCTTTCCATGTAAGATAAAATGGATCTATTGGGATACAATGCCCACCAATTCCAGGTCCTGGATAATAAGGAACAAAACCAAATGGCTTTGTAGCTGCAGCATCAATAACTTCATGAATATCTATATCCATTTTATCTGCTAGGATCTTCATTTCATTAACTAAGCCAATATTTACAGAGCGATGAATATTTTCTAATAACTTAGTCATCTCAGCTACTTTTAAAGATGATACTGGAACTACTTTATCTATTACTGCCGAATACAGAGCAACTCCTGCTTCCAAACAGTTCTTCGTATCCCCACCACAAACTTTAGGAATACTAGAGGTTGAAAAATTGGCATTACCAGGATCTTCTCTTTCAGGGGAAAAAACCAAAAATATATCTTGGCCTATTTTAAAACCCATGCTTTCAATTCTAGGTTTTAATTCTTCTTCAGTGGTTCCAGGATATGTAGTACTTTCTAAAGATATTAACTGACCTGCTCTTAAATTTGGTAACAAGGTATCTGTTGTTTTAATGACATAACTTAAATCAGGTTCACGATATTTATTTAAGGGGGTAGGAACACAAAGAATAATCGCATCAACTTCACGACAGGAAGCAAAATCTGGAGTTGCCATAATTAAATGTTTTACTTTAGCAATTCTCTCACTAGAAATATGCTTAATATATGATTTACTCTGATTTAATAACTGTGTTTTATTTTCATCAACATCAATACCAACTACTCTACATCCAACTTCAGCAAATCTTAGCATCAATGGCAAACCAACATAACCAAGCCCAACTATTCCAATGACTATTTCTTTATTATTAATTTTTTCTATAAAACTATTTAACATTGTTGCTACACCCCTGTATTTGCAATATCTTTTTTTATTTTTCCATCAGTAAATTATTCTAAATCTAAGATTTAAGGCTATTTAAGAAAATGATTACTTTTAACATATATTTTTTATAATAATTTTTCATTTACTTCAATTGTGTAGTTCTTTTTACATAAATTATATTCAATTAAAATTTATATTGTTGTTTCCTCTACCTGTGAAATTAATACCTCATTTAACGCTACTGAAACCATTTCTTGTTCAGCAAAAGTTAAATATGGATGCATAGGAATACTCATTACCCTACGTGCTGCAGCCTCAGTATTTGGGAAATTTTGTGTATCAGAATATAACTTTTTAAATATCGGCTGTTCATGTAATCCTAAAGGATAATGTACGGCAGTTGGGACTTTAAGATCTTGTAATTTTTGTTGAACTTGCTCACGATTCTCAACCTCAATAGTATATTGTGCGAATACACTAGTATTAACATCTTTAATTTTTTGTTTCTTAACATAACCAGGGAGTAATTGTTTATACCTAGCAGCCACTTGCTGCCTCAGATCGACTTCTTCATTAAAAATCGCTAATTTTTCTAATAAAATCGCAGCTTGTATAGTATCCATACGTCCATTTATCCCTAAACTTGTATGATAATATCTCTTTGACTGACCATGAATTCTAATCTCTTGCATGCGTTTATTAAGTTCTGCATCATTAGTAAAACACGCGCCGCCATCACCATAACAACCAAGTGGTTTTGAAGGGAAGAAACTGGTACATCCTATGGTTGTTAAACCACATGATTTACGACCATTATATGTTGCACCAAAACTTTGTGCCGCATCTTCTATAACTGGTAAGTTATATTTTTTAGCTATAGCGTTAATTTCGTCAAAATCGGCACACTGGCCATATAGACTAACAGGCATTATTGCTTTAGTTTTTGGAGTAATAGCCGCCTCAATAAGATTTGGATCAATATTATAAGTATCCTTATCAATGTCGACAAATACAGGCTTTGCTCCTAGTAAAGATATAACTTCAGCGGTTGCAAAAAAACTAAATGGCGTAGTAATGACCTCATCACCGTGGCCCACATCTAATGCCATTAATGCAATTAAAAGTGCATCAGTACCGCTTGATAAGGCTAATGCATGTTCTACATTAACAAATTTAGCTAATTGACTTTCAAGTTCTGCAATTTCAGGCCCCATAATAAAATTACCGTGATTTAAAACGGCTTTAAATCTTTCTAAAACACGATTTTCAATACGAGCTGCTTGTTTTTTTAAATCAATAAATTGCATATATATGTCCTAATTTATAAATATCAGCTATAAATTAATGTCAAATTAAAAACATTATAAAATTTACAACTATAAAAAATATTTTTTACTCAAAGAAATATTGTACATTATATCACAAATATTCATTTATTTCTGACAAATAACGAACATGAGACCTCATGCATTGTTTTATGAGAGAAATATTATCCTTTGTCCAGCTTATAGTTTTTTGCAATCCTTCCGGAAGAGATACTGTCGCTTTAAATCCTAATTCATTCATAGCCTTAGTCGTGTCGCCATGACGTTTACCAGAACGATCCCATGGTCTTGCTGGCTTATTATCTATTATTGCATGATTACCACTAATTTCATTAATCATATTTGCCAACTCAGCAATTGACGTCTCTACACCAGAGGCAATATTATAAACTCCACCTGCTTTACCATTCAATGCGCAAGCAATTAAACCAGCAACAATATCATCAACATAAATAAAATCACGTGTAGCAATTCCATTATTTTCTAGAGGTAATGATTTTTGATGTAGCGCTTTAAAAATAAATGTAGGAGTAACATTTCTCCAAACTGTATTTGCATTCCCACGCCAAATTCCGGCGCCTAAAATTTCACCTGGGCCATAAACATTTTGAAACCGTGCTTTTACAAATGGCATACCATAACGCATAAAATAGTAATTCCCATAAAATTCACCAAATATTTTGGACATTTGATATGGGCTATCAAGGTAAAGAGAAACATCTTCTTGCTCTATAGTTGCTGGAGCATGATCAAATGTTTTTTTAGCAACTGTACAACCAGCAGAAGAATAAACTACTTTTTTAAGATTTTTAAACTTACTAATTCTTTCAAAAAGTTTTAAACTCGTCAACGTATTATTCTCATGATCTTTTAGCGGGTCTTCAATAGAACTTTGATTGCCGTGATAAGTTGCCAAATGAAATACATAATCTAAATCTTCTGGTAAATTATGTAAAATTTTATCCTCAGTTATTGAGCCATTAATATATTGTAAATTAGGATGTTGCGGTACTTGTGTAATATCTGCGGAAAGTAAATTATCAACTACGATTAGATTAGCCACAGGGTAATTAAGCAATTTATTTGTTAAATTACTACCAACAAACCCAGCCCCACCAACAACAAGTATTTTTTTCTGAGAAAAATCCGCCATCATACTTCCTTTATATACATAATATTAAAAAAATCACTTAAAGTTGTGTTGACAATTATTTTTAAAAACAAACCAGATCTCAAGGCCTTTATAAAGATCTGGGACAATATATTAATTTATCGACACATCCATAATAAACATACGTAAAATCTATAGTTATATAATTATGCTGTTTCTACATCAGCAGCTCTTAAATGAGTAAAAGTTTGCTCAATACCAAAGAGCTTATAATAATCTATCGCTGCTTTTACTCCATCAATAAGAGGTGTTTTAACATTCCATGAAAAATCATTATTAGTACGTGAAGGATTCAATAGAATTGTAAATGCATCATCTGGATGTCGTGGCCTAACTTCAACTTCATTATCTAACTTCATGCTCAAAGCGTTAAGTGTAGCATCAAAAAGTTCTTTAATAGAATAATCACTGCCCGAAGAAATATGGTAATAGCCTTTCCCTTCACCACTAACTGCTTTTTGTACACAATCAATTAAATCATCTATAAAAACAAAATCGCGTCGCGTATCCATAACAAAACAAGATTTTCCAGAAGTCAATCTATGGTAAAAAGTTGGTAATGGACCACTTATATTACGCGGACCATATGCATTAGCTAATCTAAATGAAACAAAATCAAGACCTGATAATTCAATATAATGCTCAGCAGCAGTTTTACTGATAGCATAGCTACTTCCACGAGAATCAATATGATGGTTTAAAGAAACTGGTTGCTCTTTAGGATTTAGCCCATAACAAAGTGCAGTTTGAAAATATACTATTCTTTTACAATTGGATTTTTTTGCAGCGACTAATACATTTACTGTACCTAAAACATTTGTGAAACAATCTTCTACCCAATTATCTGGATCTTTATAAGATGCTGCCGCATGAACCACAACATCAGGTTTAAATTTAGTAAAAATTTGTTCCATTGCAGATGAATTGGCAATAGTTTCTTCTATAATTTCCAATTTAGAATGAGCCTTTAAATTATCACGACGTCCAGTAGAAAAGTTATCAATAACTAAAACGTTATTACCATTAGCTAATAATCTATCAGCTAAATGGGAACCTACAAAACCAGAACCACCTGTTATTAATACTCTCATTTAATACACTCCTATATTTTCAATGCGTTTATTATGATTCAATAAAGATTTAAATGTCTGGGATTTATCATGAAATTGTTGCTGCCAAATCTCGAAACATAAAAACCCCCAAATTTTTCTACTAAATTTTCCAGTATTATCTATATTATTAATAATTTTACTATAATCAATAAAACCGTTCCTTCTGGCCAAGCCTGAATGTAAAATATCAAAAACAAACTCTTTCAACTCACCTTGCATCCACTCACTTAAAGGCACTGGAAAACCCATTTTATCTTTACGATTAAGAATCTGAGTAGGCAATTTTTTTGCAAAAGTATTCTTTAATAAATGTTTCATTCGCCCTTCTGAAAACTTAATATTAGCGGGAATAGTTGCTACGAACTCAATAAGTGGGTAATAAAGAAAAGGAACCCTAGCCTCTAGCCCATGAGCCATACTAACTCTATCTTCAACATGCAACAAACTGGGTAACAAGCACTTGAAATCAAAATGAGTCATGCTGTCAAAATATGACTCTGCATGCTCGTATTTGGCCATGCTAAACACATCAATAAACTGCTTATAAACTTGTTCGTTTTCTGATTGTGTAAGCATTACTTCACCATCTAAATCTAGACCACGGTTAATCAAAGTAAAATATCTTTTTTCAAGAGATTCAAATAATCCTTTACTCCAAAAACTTTTTAATAGTGGTTTATAATTATTTAAAACTTGTAAATTAGGAATAATTGATTCAGCAGTAACTATAAAATTTCCTTGTTTATATGTACCTTCAATTGAGGCTTTTATACATTGTTCAAAGTATGCAATTATATATCGAGCATATCCACCAAATATCTCATCTCCACCCTGCCCTCCCAAAACCACTTTCACATGCCGAGAAGCCATTTCAGACACCATATATTGTGGAAATACTCCAGGCCCTGCAACTGGAAAATCTAAATGATAAATAATATTTCCTAAATTATTAGAAAAATCATTTGCCTTTATATCTAAAATATGGATGGGTGCCCCACAATAATCAGCTGCATATTTAGCATATTCACTCTCATCATATGCTTTATCCTCTAAAAATCTTCCATGGAAAAATGGTAATGAAGTACCTTTTTCTTCAGTAGCTAACACCCCAATCAAGCTAGAATCAACGCCACCGCTAACATAAGCACCAACATTTACATCAGAACGTAGATGTAATTTTATCGATTCATTTACTATTTCTTCAAGCTTATCAGAAAAGTACGCTTCTGAGTGATCGTAATCAATATCATAGTGAACATCCCAATATTGCCATATTTTTTCATTATTTGGAGTTATAAGCATCGCTTGTGCTGGGTTAAGCTGATATACATTATCAAATAAAGTTTGTGCACCAATTGGATATTGAAAAGTAATGTACTCAGCAAATGCTTGTCTATTTGTACTGATTGAAGTCATAAATGGTAATAACGCCTTAGCTTCTGACGCAAAAATAAAGCACCCATTTTGTCTGGTATAAAAAAATGGTTTAACCCCAAAATGATCTCGCGCACAAAATAATTTTTCACCATCCCAAATGGCAAAAGCAAACATTCCCTTAAAATATTTGACGCAATCAACACCGTAAACTTTATAAGCTGCAAGTATAACTTCTGTATCTGATTTAGTTGTAAATTGCCAGTGAGATGATAGTTTATGTCTTAATTCAACGTGGTTATAAATTTCACCATTATAAACAACAACTTCACCACTACCAGACAACATAGGCTGATGAGCATGTTGTGTTAGATCAATGATACTTAAACGACGATGAGCTAATCCTATATAACTTTCTTTATTGTTCCAAATCCCTTGATCATCTGGGCCACGATGAGCAAGAAGTTTATTCATTACATGAAGCTTGTGAGAAAGTTTATCAATACTTTCTTTCCTTGTATTAAAAATGCCGGCTATCCCACACATACAGTTATTCCTTTCTATAATTTATTTTTAACAATAGGCATTTTAATAAAATAAAACAGTAACTCTAATCGCCAGATGTTATCAACCATAATTAAATTAGTCAATTTGAAGCGTTAAATTTATATCTTAAATTTTTTGTAAGAAAATATTTCATCATATACCAAACTAAATAAATTAAATGTATACTGC
>Ga0247837_1009190_pt1 | contig 11992 bp, 13 predicted proteins | sample LaCtaG_2_FD_187115 | JGI IMG/M metagenome (GOLD analysis project Ga0247837, IMG submission 187115) | Freshwater microbial communities from meromictic Lake La Cruz, Castile-La Mancha, Spain - LaCruzMarch2015_14.5m | ecosystem: Environmental > Aquatic > Freshwater > Lake | place: Spain: Castile-La...
AATGTTCCATTAACTTATCTTGAGTTTTTTTACTTAATCGACTCTTTCTCATGCTTCCCTTTATAACACTTCTTTGTGTTATCTAGGACAGCCCCAATAATTTTTAAAAAGTTTTGATTTTAGAAAAGGCTTATAAGCCTTTAACGACAGTGAAACGTCTTTGTTTTTACGACTATCTTTGGGAATAATAAATAAACAAAAGCCCATTGCCATTAAAGCCAATAATAGCAAAGCTGCGAAATTACCTCGCCAGCCAGCATAAAGCGCAACATAACTACCAATTACTGGCGCAATAGCCACAGCAATATTTGTAAATCCATTCAATGTGCCGAACATTGCAGCTTGTTTTTCAATTGGATACCGATCTGCAACAACCACATACCCAAGACAAGCTGGCGCAGACATGCCGAATCCTTGCAGAACTCTTCCCAATAAAATATATGAAAAATCTGCAGCAAAGCAACACGCTACACTTCCGATTATAAAAATAACCAGCCCTGATAAAATCACCCTACGCAAACCATAACGATCGCCCAATGGGCCAGCATATAATGACCCAATACAATAGGTGATAAAATTCAGGCTTAAGCACAGCTGTACTTTTGCGGGAGATAAACCAAACTGTTGTTGTAATTCCGGATAACTTGGAATGAAAATATCAACTTCCATTCCTGCTAAAAATTCAATAAAAGCAACCGCTATGAATAGCACTTCAAAAACTCTTTAATTTGAAACGATTTCTTTTTTAACTGGCACAAATGCAATGTAAGCAATAGCAACAACGCCTAGGATGTAGCAGTAATACACTTGCCCTGTAATTATCAACGGAGACACACCTGACAAAGTGCTTGCCAATAAAATTTGCGCCCCATAAGGAATAATTCCTTGAAACACACATGAAAAAATATCAAGCCATGCCGCGGTGTAGTGATTAGGAATTTTGTATCGGTGCGCAATGGTTTTTGCAATTTCACCGCTAAAAATAATAGCAACACAGTTATTAGCTATAAGAACATCAAAAATTGAGACTAATCCACCAATCACAAATTGCGCTGAACGTTTGCTTAAATGATGAGCTTTTCCAATAAAATCAGCCACATAACGCATCGTTCCCATCTCTTTTAACATGCCCGCAAGCCCGCCTACAAAAAGCGACAGCAAGAAAATATCCTGCATGCTCTCAAAGCCTTTAGCGATATCTTTAGCAAAGCTAATTACACTATATGAATGGTGAAAAAATCCAATCAACCCCGCCACAATTAAGCCTGATATTAAAACTTGAAACACGTTCATACCAGCGAATGCCAATAAAACTAATACCACATAAGGAATAACTAGAACCAAATCATAATTTTTCACAATGGCATCTGCAGCCGGCGTGTGAATAAGCCACAAAATGATAAGCATAATAACGGCCGCAATACAGGCAACGATTGAGTTCAAAATTAATTTTTTTCTAAAATCTGCCCCCTGAGAAAGCACTGCAGCAATGGTGGTATCCCCTACTGGTGATAAGCTATCACCAAACATTGCACCACCCACAACCGTTGCAATTCCTAAATCAATAGGTAAGACTCCATGATTTGCAATACCCACCGCTATTGGCCCCATGGTCGCAATAGTACCCATAGATGTGCCAATGGCTGTTGAAATAAAAGCAGCAGTTAAAAATAAACCTATTAATACGAAATGAGTGGGGATAAGAGAAAGAACCAAGTTAACAGTCGCATCAACACAACCAATTGATTTCGTAACAACGTTAAAAGCACCAGCCAGCAAAAATATTAGACACATGGTAACAATATCTCGATGCCTTAACCCATCCAAGAAGCTATGCAAGCGCTCTTGCATTGGCCCTTTTAGCAAAAAGAACGCAAGTAGAATAGCAGGAAGTATTGCAACCGTTGGAGCAATTTGATAAAAAGCCTGCTCAACACCTTGCCATGTAAACAAAAGTCCGCTGCCAACAAACAAAAGAAGAAATAAGAATATCGGCGAAAACAAAGTCAAGAAACGCATGCAATCCTCATGGTTGTTAAATTTCTATGGGCACCAAGCAATTATCACATACGTTACGAAATTACAAAAATCTGCCTAGTTCTTTGTAATCTATCATTTTTCAACGATAAATATAACCATCCAAAATTTTACCCAATAAATTTGCCTTGAAAAAAACCTGAAAAATCGCTAGTAATAACTAAATATATTTAAAAATCAGATGTTTTAGGAGTTATCATGGCACAAGCCATTGCATTGAAAGCTGAAGAGCGCCAAGGAACCGGAACCGGTGTTGCACGTGCATTACGTCGCGAAGGAAAAATCCCTGGAATTATTTATGGCGGCAAAAATCAGCCACAACCTATAGCAGTTGATTTAAAAGCTGTTAACGCAGAAATTCAAAAACCTGGCTTCTTTAGCCGCGTTTATTCTGTTGAGATTGATAAGAGTAAAGTTCAAGTGATTGCTCGTGATATTCAATTTCACCCAGTAACTGATGTTGCTTTGCATGTTGATTTTCAGCGCGTTGACAAAGATTCAAAAATTAACGTGTCCGTTCCTGTAGAGTATATTAACGAAGATAAAGCTCCTGGCTTAAAAGTTGGCGGTATGCTGAACGTTATTATTCACAATCTAGAAATCACTTGCCCAGCTGATTCAATTCCAGAAAAAATTTCAATAGACTTAGCTGGAATGAACATTAACCAAAGCTTACATCTTGATGCTGTTGCATTGCCAAAAGGCGCTAAAGCAGCACATCCTACTCGTGACTATACTTTGGTGACAATTGTTCCTCCTGCTGGAGAAGAAAAAGAAAAAACTGAAGAAACTCCCGCTGCTTAAAGGGGTTTTATAATGTTGTTATGTGTTGGCCTGGGTAATCCGGGCCAACAGTATTTAATGACAAGGCACAATATTGGTTTTATGGCTATCGATGCCATAGGCTGTTCATACGACTTTCCTTCTTTCAAAAAAAAATTTCAAGGCGAGTACAGCGAACACAAAATTAATGACACAGCTGTAGGCTTGCTAAAACCTCAAACTTTTATGAATTTATCTGGAGCTTCAGTGCAATCTGCTATGGCTTTTTATAAATTAAAATCTGAACAAGTGATTGTCATTCATGACGACCTTGATTTAGTTCCGGGGCAAATTAAAGTAAAGCTTGGTGGAGGGGCCGGCGGACACAATGGCCTTAAAAGCATTGACCAATCAATTGGCAATAATTACTGGCGATTACGACTTGGCATAGGTCACCCTGGCGATAGGCACTTGGTAACCCCTCATGTACTTTCAGCATTTCCATCAACTGACCACGAATGGTTAACCACGCTTCTGCAAGCACTAGCCGAACAATTTACACATTTAGTTTCTGAAAAACCCGATGTTTGGGTAAAGCGTTTCACTCCATGAAAACAATTGAATTTATTATTGGAAGTTTAGAAGTTGGCGGAGCAGAACGTCATTTAAGCCAAGTTTTACCTGCGCTTAAAAATATGGGTTTTTTAATAAAAGTCCATGTTTTGTCAGACAAAGCACCTTTAAAACCTATATTTGATACTGCTGGTATTGAAGTATATTTAGGGCAAAACCATGATTGGCTTCCCCGCACCTTACGCAAACCAATTCGCCTTATTATTTCATTGACTAGATTGACGGTAAATTTTTTAAAAAATCGTAAGGCAATCAGGCATGTTTTTTTACCTGAAGCCTATTTATTAACAGCGGTTGCTGCACGTCTCACATTTTTTTCAGGCCCTCTGATCATGAGTCGTCGCAGCTTAAATGATTATCAGCAACGACGCCCAATTTTAGGCATGCTTGAACGCTTAATGCATCGATTCACGACTGCTGCTTTAGGGAATAGTAAAGCCGTCGTGCAACAGCTTTATGAAGAAGGTTTCACCTCCAACAACACTAGCCTTGTTTATAATGGCATTGATCTTTGGCCATTTCAAAATTTACTCACGAAACAAGAACTGCGTGACAACCTGAGCATAAATCAAGATGCCCTGGTATTCATCATTGTTGCCAATCTTATTCCTTATAAAGGACACCTTGATTTACTAAATGCTTTGGAAAAAATTCATTCGCAACTACCAAAATCATGGAAACTACTTTGTGTTGGAAATGACAATGGAATTTTAAGTCAATTAAAAGAACACTCTCAAATGTTAGGCATTAACAACCACGTGGAGTTTCTGGGCAAAAGATCAGACACTCCACAATTACTAGCAGCTGCTGACATAGGCATTTTGTGCTCCCATGAAGAAGGATTTTCAAATGCCATTTTAGAAGGAATGGCAGCAGGCTTACCTATGGTTGTAACCAACGTAGGCGGCAATGCAGAAGCTGTAGAAGACATGCAAACCGGCCTAGTAGTAAAAGCACAAGATCCTGAGTCGTTAGGCAGCGCATTATTATCAATGGCGCTTGCTCCTGAACTGCGAACTCGTTTTGGTCAAGCAGGCAAAGAACGAATCGCTCAGCATTTTACATTGCAGCAATGCGCTCAAAACTACGCTGATTTTTATGATTCAATACTTTAATAAAATCTTCTTTTTTGAAGACTGTTTTGAAAATACTACTGTTTTGTTCTTCATACTTTTTTTATGTTTTTCAGATCTTCATTGCTGAATTCTAACTTTTCATAAGTTTTTTATGTTTTTCAAACAGCTGCTTACGGTCATGTGAACTGGGGTGAGTAGACAAAAAATTAAAGGAAAAGTATTTTTTTTGTACAATTAAATTAATGACAAAAACAAACTTACTCGAGTTGCGTAAAAAATTCCTTTTCTTTCTCTCATTCATTTGAGTTTAAATCTTCTATCTTTGACAAAATTATTGGGAGTGAACCGAATGAAAGAACAAACCACTTGTGTAGTAATTGCAGATGGCGCACGCGCCAAATTTCTAACAAAAAGTAACCGAAATTTAACACCAATATTAGCTACTCGTCACTCAATCGATGATATTACTATCCATCAAGATAAAGGTGCATCTACACCAGGCAGAGTAAGTAAAGGCATTGCAATCAAAGGAACGCATAGTTACCCTACTCATTCTGATTGGTATCACTTTAAAAAAGAAGCATTTGCTGTCGAAATAGCAACCATTCTTGATAACACCGTCAAAAATTACGACAAATTAATTTTAATTGCTGCCCCGGCGGTGTTGGGGTGTTTGCGACAACATTTATCACCCAATGTTTTCTCTAAAGTAGTGAAGGAAATCGATAAAGATCTTACGAAAATTCCACTGAAAAAAGTGATTAATTATGTTTAATTTTCTTTTCATTAATAAAAAAGGGATACCAACTCAAAAAATATAGGATGTTTAAATGCCGATTTATTCAAGGAATAACTACCTTTATACAAAAAAATTCTTTTTCTTAAAAAAAGTCACGCTTTTTTTTAGAAATTGATTTATAGTAAGAAGTAGTTAAAACTTTTATTTTAAAATTTGAGGATATCATGCAAAAAAGTTTATTTCTTTTAACTCTAGCTGCTATAAGCGTTGCGTTTGTTGCTTGCGAAAAGAAAGATGACCATAAAGCTCCAGTGGAAGCTACTAAAGAAGTTGCTCCTGCAGGTCATACTGATGCACACGCAGCTCCTGCTGCTGATGCACACGCAGCAGCTCCTGCGGCTGATGCACACGCGACGGCTCCTGCAGCTGACGCAACTGCTCCAGCAGCAGCTCCTGTAAAATAAGACTCAAACGCCTTCATTAATTTTCAGCATTTTGAAGATTAACGAAGGCGTTTCTTTATCCTTAAGCCTAGTTCTTCCTTTTAAACATCCCCCCTATCTGAATTAATAGAAAATCTATTTTTGAATTATTAAATATTTATTAACTAGTTTTTTGTTATTTTATTAGTAAGCCATTCAAATATGAGAATTTTTCATGCGCGGCTTAGTGATACTATTAATAACATTTACGTTAATCAAAAATCTTATCGCAAAAGATCTTTCTGAAGGAATTTCAGGATCTGACATTCCTCAAATGCGCACAGGATTTTCCTTACAACCAAGTAATACAGAGAATTTCAATGCTGCATGCAGACGCTTAGTTATAGCTAGATTTTCAGAAAATATTCGCAATGCTAATCCAGATGATGCTGAAAAAATTCTCAACACTATTCAAACTATAATTCCTGCTTCTGATTTTGCTGCAGTTAGTGCGGAAAGTGCAGGCAGCCTTCTAACTCAAATACAACATGCTGCCATTCAAGAAATTAAACCTAAACTCTCTGCTTCTCTACGTCATGATATTCCTGAAGAATTAATTTTGTCATCAGGATTCGTTGCTCATGAACAAAGCCCTCTAGATATGGCAGGATGCTATATTAGATTAGGAATGAACTTGCGTGATTTTGGTTTAAGTAGCTTGGCCGCCACTTCCTTTCTAAAAAGTGGCACCTTGTTTGCGGCTGTCGCTCTGCATAGCCCATTAGAAGTGCGTGTTGATTTTTTACTCTCTACTGCACAATGCTACTATTGGAGCTATTGCAACGAAAGTCATTCGACACGAAAAGAGACGCTTAAAAATTTAGCAACACTATATTTTGAAAAAGCTAATACTACTGCACTTTCATTAAGTGAATCGCAAAAAACCTTCTGGATTCCAAAAATAGAAGAAGCAAACGCTAAACTACTTGCCAAAATAAATTAGCTCCTCATATTTTGCAGAGAACTCAATTAACTATGAAATCAAAGATTTAAAATCAACAATATTGTTTCTTGTTTGATCAAACGATACTTCGTATGAATATACTTTCGGATATATTTTTCCTTGTAATTTTCCTTAAAAATCTTTATATGTATACCTTAAGAATAGGGAGAATAATTTAATGTCATCTTTTCGTATTGTTCTTACCGCTGGGTTCGCCATGTTCTCTATGTTCTTTGGTTCCGGAAATTTGGTGTTCCCACTTGCGGCAGGATTCAAGACTCAGGGCATGTTTTCATACACGTTAGTAGGATGGATTATTACCGCTGTAATAGTCCCATTTATTGGTGTCATGGGATTCATTCGCAGTGAGGGAAATCGTGATGTATATTATTCAAACCTTGGAAAATCAGGCGCTTTCGCTATTAATTTTTTAATATTTATGTTAGTTGGACCATTCGGCGTGGTCCCTAGATGCATACTGGTTTCTTTTGGTGGTTTCAAGCTTATGTATCCATCTCTTCCGGTTTGGATTTTCTCAGGCCTTTTTAGCCTTGGATTGCTTGGCCTTTGCTGGCAGCGCAATCGTTTAGTAGAAATTATTGGAGTATTCTTAACACCGTTTAAACTGGGTGGTATTGCCTTTCTTATTTGCATGGGACTTTGGGTTGCCCCACCTATGCAGCAAGTTTCAATGGCCGTAAAAGAATGTTTTGGATACGGCTTAGAAATTGGCTACCAAACTATGGACTTAATGGGCGCTCCACTCATTGCCATTAGCGTTTATGAATTTTTAAAGAAAAAATCTAAAGCAGGATTAAGTAAAAAAGAATTATTCAAAATGGGCACACTTTCCAGTATTTTGGGTGGCGGAATATTGTGCGTTGTTTACTACGGCTTCATGGCCTTAGGAGCACATTACGCTGCCGATCTTGTTGGATTGGGACAAGAACAATATTTGGCAGCCATTGCACAAAAAGCGTTAGGGTCTTATGCATTGCCAATTGTTAGCATAACGTTAGCCGTTTCATGCATGGCAACAGCCACATTGCTTACAACTATGTGGACAGAATTTTTGTACAAAGATATTTTAAAAAAACAAATAAATCGCCATATTTGTTTAACTGCAAGTGTATGCATGGGTTTTGCTATGTCTATGCTTGGATTCGGAAAAATTATGAATTTCTTAGGCAGTATTTTAGAGTGGCTTTACCCGTTGATGATTATTTATGCCGTATACAAACTTGTCGATAAAAATCCCACAAAAACACTTCACGCTTGAGGGCGTAAGTCCAGGAGAGCGTATCGCTGTAGCAATGTCTGGCGGCGTTGACTCATCAGTTGCTGCTGCCTTAATGGTTGAAGCAGGATACGATGTCGTGGGCATTACCTTGCAGCTGTATGACCACGGCGCCATGATTAATAAAAAGGGCGCCTGCTGCGCTGGGCAGGACATTTACGACGCCAGAACCGTTGCAGATAAAATGGGGTTTCCTCATTATGTATTAGACTATGAAAGTGTTTTTCGCGAGAAAGTCATTGATGATTTTGTTGACTCTTATCTTCAAGGCGAAACACCAATTCCTTGTGTACGCTGCAACCAACAAGTAAAATTCAAAGACTTGCTGCAAACAGCCCGCGACCTTGATGCCAAAGCGCTAGTGACTGGACATTATGTTCAACGATTTGAAAAAGAACGCGCCGAACTGCACAGAGCATTAGACCATAGCCGTGATCAAAGCTATTTTTTATTTACCACAACTCAAGCACAGCTTGATTATTTGAGATTCCCCTTAGGTGGACTTCCAAAGCATGAAACCAGAGAGCATGCTGCTAGGTTTGGTTTAACCGTTGCTGAAAAACCAGATAGCCAAGACATTTGTTTTGTGCCAAATGGTTCTTACGCAAACCTTGTTAGCAAACTAAGGCCAGGCGCGCTAGATGCTGGCGACATTATTCATATTAATGGCACTGTGCTAGGTCGTCATGAAGGAATTATTAATTACACCATTGGTCAACGCAAGGGCCTTGGAGTTTCTGCCCCTGATCCACTTTATGTAATTAGGTTAAACCCTATAAAACATCAAGTATGGGTAGGCCCTAAAGAAGCATTGGCAGTTAACACTATTCATTTAAAAGAAATGAATTGGCTAAGAGGTCTTGAGCATTTTCGCGATGGATTAAGATGCATGGTAAAAGTACGATCAACTCATTCTCCAGTGCATGCAACAGTTACTGTGACTGGGCCAACTTGTGCCAAAGTTACATTTGAAAATGCAGAATACGGCGTTGCTTCTGGGCAAGCTTGTGTATTTTATGAAAACGATCAAGTATTAGGTGGAGGATGGATAACATCCGAGCACCTGCAGCAACCGGAGGAGCAATCATGAAGTTATTTGGAACAGATGGTATTCGTGGAGCCGTTAATGAGCCACCAATGACTGCTGATGTAATTTTAAAAGTTGCCATGGCTGCTGCGCAATACTTACAAGAAAACACACATCTTGCGTCGTCATCACAACACAGACACACAGTTGTCATTGGCAAAGACACACGACTTTCTGGATATATGCTGGAATCAGCTCTAACATCTGGCTTTGTGAGCATGGGCGTTGATGTTATGTTGCTAGGACCTCTTCCCACTCCTGCTGTGGCGATGCTAACACGCACATTACGTGCTCACTTAGGTGTCATGATTTCTGCAAGTCACAATCCTTTCGAAGATAATGGTATTAAATTTTTTGATGCCCAAGGCTTTAAACTTAATGGCCAAAGTGAAAAATATATTGAAGAATTATCTTATAAAAATAATTTTTCTTTAGCAAAAGCCAAAGATTTTGGAAAAGCACGACGCGTTGATGACGCATTAGGGCGCTACAATGAATTTGTGAAATCAAGTTTTCCAAAAGGAATGCGACTCGATGGATTAAAAATTGTCGTAGATTGCGCAAACGGAGCGGCATACAAAGTTGCACCCCAAGTATTATGGGAATTAGGAGCAGACGTTATTGCCATAGGCAACACACCAAACGGCGTTAACATTAATTTAGATTGCGGAGCAACACACACTTCAGCTCTACAACAAGCTGTGCTGGAACATCAGGCTAACATCGGCATTGCTCTTGATGGAGATGCTGATCGACTTATTGCTGTTGATGAAAATGGTCATGTGTTAGATGGCGATCAAATCATGGCATTGATTGCAAAGCTTTGGCATGAACAAGATCTTTTAAAAGGCAACGGAATTGTTGCCACGCACATGTCAAATCTTGGTCTGGAAAGGTACCTTTCTTGCAAAGGATTGCAACTATACCGGTCTAATATTGGTGACAAGCACGTATTAGAAATGATGCAACTCAAAGGATGTAATGTTGGAGGGGAACAATCTGGTCATATTATACTGAGTGATTATACTACAACTGGTGATGGATTGTTAGCAGCACTACAGGTACTTGCATTAATGGTGGCTACTAACATGCCAGCAAGCGCTATTGGGAATACTTTTGAACCTGTACCACAAATTCTGCGCAACATACGCACAAAGCATGCCATTAACTTAAACGATGATCGCATTCGTTTGGTTATTGATGACGCTAAAATGCGCCTCGATCAATATGGAAAACTGCTTGTTAGACAGTCTGGCACAGAATCACTAATTCGCATTATGGCACAAGGAGATGACGCCAGCTTGCTGAATGATGTCATCAACACTATAACAGGAACTATTTCAGAGCTTGATGTTGCTTAACGATATTGTCCATGAGCGCCACTCATGCGAGCATATCGCTCATACCGATTTAAAGTAAGCCAATATGGCGTATTTGCATCATCCAAAGAACCTGCAATTATAAATGGCTGGCCTTCTCTTACAGAAAACTTTAACATTTCTGTACGCCGATCCCCAAGAATATATGTGTCTAGACCTTCCTTATATTTTGCATTCTTAGGATTTTCGGCTAAAAAGCCTACTGTAAATATTTTTTCGTTATTTTTCAGCCTTATGCTTATGCAACCTTTTGGATCAACCCATATATTTTGTTCAGCCTGATTCCAAACAATCCACCCACCTACCCTTAGTGCACCTTCGATTGTTTTTCTATCATTTTGTTCACATAAATCAAACAATTCTGGGGCATGCTTCGAAAAATGATACAATCTCCATACTTTGCTAAATATATAATAATTCATGTCTGGATGAGTTTTATTAACAAATCCCAATTGTATTGCCAGTTCATAATTTTTTGTTAAATCAACAACAGCATACTGCTCTTCGTAGTCATCTGGATCATCTACAGCAGCAAGTGCACGTTGGCCAAATTTATTAATGTACTTCAAAATTTTGGACCTAGCTATAATGTCTGCCTGAGGAACGCCATCGTAACACTTAACAAAATGACGCCTTAGTGCGTCATAAAATCTTCCCCCTTCACAAGAATCATCAAGCATTGAATCAACAGCATAAATATAGTCACACAGAATTTTCATGTCTGCTTGCTCATCTGTTGATCCAACCAAAATCCCAGGATTTATATATGCAAGCAAAATAGGAAACGCTTTTGTAGATGCATCTTGAAAGCGGTCATGCAGTGCATAATCAACTGCATCCACAGGGTATTTTTTCGGGAGTTTTTTAGATCATCTATTTAATGCTTTTTCAATATCACCTGTTTCTACACTAACTCCAACCAAAGCAGCATCTAAGGTTTTTCTAGCAGCGTTTGTTTTTAATTTTTTTCTAACCATATTAGTTATTTGCGCAATCCAATCTAGCGTATCTTGCGCACGTTCAAGAGATTTCTGATCATGCGCAAGATGGTCTATTTGCCTGGGAGAAGGAGCATCGGCCCCTCCTAAAAAGCAGCCCTCAAAAGAATAATCTTCAAATTTCCTTTCTTCTTGCTCAAACTCTGATTGTGCCATCCATAGTTTTTCTTGAACATCTTTAATGCAAGAACTTATGCTAGCCTCTAAAGGCTGATTTGGATCGGTATTTTTTAAATCGTCACCATTTGCGTAACCACCAAACGAAAAAAGCACAACACACGTAATCAACAGTGTGATACTTTTAAAAGAAGATAAGAACATAACAAACTAAATTTTCAAGAACCGATTGCACTTGTACAGAACTCTTAAAGTATTTGCAAGAGCATTTGCTCAATATACTCGTGGAGTCTCAACGAAAAAAGGTAACTTATGATAAGCAAAATCACCATTTTTTGGTTTCGCCAAGATCTACGAATTAGTGATAATCCTGGGCTTTTTGACGCTGCTAAAAACGGTAAAGTGTTACCTATTTATATTTTAGATGACCTTGAAGCAGAAT
>Ga0247837_1009194_pt1 | contig 11989 bp, 8 predicted proteins | sample LaCtaG_2_FD_187115 | JGI IMG/M metagenome (GOLD analysis project Ga0247837, IMG submission 187115) | Freshwater microbial communities from meromictic Lake La Cruz, Castile-La Mancha, Spain - LaCruzMarch2015_14.5m | ecosystem: Environmental > Aquatic > Freshwater > Lake | place: Spain: Castile-La...
TCCGCAGAGCTGGCTGGCCTAGTTGAAGAGGTAAAAGGGTTCTTAAGGGAAGAGAGGTGTCTTCGCTCCAAGTGAGGAAGTTGCTAGTCTGAACATCTTACAAACTTTAATACAACTCATGCGCTTTTCAAAGTCTTCCTCAGCTCACCTTGCCTATACGGTGCCCTGCTCTAATGGCAATTAAGGCCAGTAGAAGCGTTGAGGAAAAGCCCTTCGCACTAATACATGGCCAATAGACAGTCAGCAGTTCCTTGCACTGATGGGAAAAGGAGTCGATAATAGCGCCGTGCTACCGACATCTTCTACGAAACAAGAGCTAGACCTGGGCATATATAGCAAAGTAGCAGTGATTTATGGCAGGTACCAAACTAGGTGAAAACCACTTCTTCAGCACTTATGCAGTCCTACACGCAGTACGGCAACCAGTAGACAGCAACACAGGGAACTTGCTTATAGCAAACTGTGGGCTTTCATGGTACTAACCAGCCCCTCCTTGAGTACACCCCCATCGTTTGCAAAGCCTTACACCACAAGTCCTACCTGCCTCACTTTGTTCGGCTCCGCAGTACGACAGAACTGACAAACTCATACTTCTGATGATCGCACAAAGACCGCTTTTTCGCTATCGAAACCCCTCTTCAAGTACGATTTCCCTCTATACCAAACTTTGCTAATGTGACGAAAGCCTAAACTACACAGGCCGAACTGAAGAATCCTGACGCCCGCTACATCTACATGTCAAAGCGGTTCAGAGTGAACAAAAACTTCTCAATATTCTAATTAAATAAGCTAATCAAGCTTTTATTGGTCGAGTCAGTAGACTCTAATTAGTTCCTGCAGTTCCACAACCATTGCTTTTACTGAGTCCATCTCCAATTTCAGCTGCTGGAGACCCTCCTGACTGATCTGTGGGCTGGTCTCTTCACTGCTATCGGAATTACTCGAGTGAGTGCAGGCTGAAGCGTCCAATCGTTCACATATTGATTACTAGGGCTTTTATATACAGAGTTGAGTTATTAGGCCGTTTCACACTTCCTGTGATAGTTGTATCCTTCAATGTCCTGATTGTAGTCCGCTAGTCTCCTTTCTACGTATGCACTCTAGCTGCAATATGGACTCTACGAGAGCGGAACTGACTCCTCGGACTCCTGCAAAGCCTGCTTCCCGCAGACACAAAAGAAAGAAAGTGAAGTGTGTGAACTCCACTCGAACACACACAAGTCTACCCCCTGTCCCTCTTCCTCCCAGGAGCGTTACTCCCTCCACCAGCGACACCCAGCCTTTCCGCATTCGTCTGCTTCATAAAGAACGTTCTCCCAGCTCTTCCAAGCCTCCTTCTTTGCCTCTTTCCGACAAGGCGGACCGAATTCTGAAGAAAGTGTCTCAGCAACAGTCACTTCTCATCTCGCTGAAAAACTACAAACTGCCTACACGCTTTCCGGAGCGGTTCGCTACATTTGGGCACTTTAGAAATGACAAGGGCGAGTCAATTCCGCTGCTGCATCGTGACCAGGTCGCTCGCATTTTGCAGGCCTTGGACAAGGACATCCAGCCTCTACTACACCACTTCCACGTGCACTACTCCGCACTCAGTGAAGGCCACCCGCAGTGGACCAAAGCCGCTCTCACGAATCGCATTCGCCTACAATTCGAAGAAGGACTGAAGGCTTTTGCGCATCACATACAACTAAGAGTGAGGTGCAGGTCCGCCCCCAACGACTTTGAGAAGTTCTACAACCGAGGGACGCTGCTAGGAGTGCTGTTTCACGAACTGGCTCATATCAGACATATGAACCACGGCGAAGATTTTATGCTATTCCTGAGGGATATCTACAAGTACGCCACAAAGACAGGGCTTTTCCGAGTGGGAGAAGAGCACCAACTGCCTAGCTGCCGCCTCTGGGAAAACGAACTCTTCAAAGCTGGAGGCAGAGTGAGTGATGCAGCGCTGAGAGACTTCGAGCACACAGGTAGCTAGGACTATATTGCCTTTCCACTCTGAACAATATGGGGGAAGAGGCGAAAATCAGAGGGAACGAGGAGTACTCCAAAGGCAATTACGAGGAAGCAGTGGAGTGGTACACGGAAGCCATCGAGCAAAGTCCAGAGAAGCCCGCTTACTATGGAAACAGAGCTGCAGCCTTGGTGATGCAGGGCAAGTACGAGGAAGCGCTCAGGGACTGCAGGGCAGGACTGGCCATCCAGCCTGATTTCATCAAACTTCTGCTGAGGGCAGGGAAGTGCTCATTGGTCCTCGGAGACCTTGCAGAGTCACGGGTGTTTTACCAGCAAGCAGGCAGACTGGACCCTGCAAACCCCTCCATCCTTGCAGAAATTAAAGTGCTGGAAGGCACTTTAGAGAACGAACACATGTTCCGTCAGTGCTACAAGAACTGTCGCTACCCGCAGGCCAACTACTTCCTCTCCCAACTGCTTCAAACAGTCACTCACTCTTTATCTCTGCAGCTCTTCAAAGCGCAGTTGATGCTCGACTCAGGGCAGCCGAAATCAGCACTGGAGTATATCAAGTCGCTGCCCCAGAAGGCCATGGAAGTAGTGGTACTGAAGGGGGAGGCGTTGTACTATGGGGGTATGGCGGAGGAGGCGCAGACAGTGTTCAGAGAGGCTCTAAGGGCGGAGCCGGGATGTGAGAAAGCCAGGGAAGGCCTTAGGAAACTGAGGGAAATGGAGCGGGGGAAGGAAAAGGGAAACCGACTGTTTAAGGACAAAAGGATGAAGGAAGCCATTGAAGTGTACACGCACACACTCACTCTCGACCCCAAACACCGCCTATTCAACTCCCTAATCCTGTCCAATCGAGCTGCTGCCTACATGTTTGACAGAGACTTTTTGCCAGCGTTGGAGGACTGCAACGGTTCAATCGCCCTCAACCCCAATTACACTCGCGCCTACCTGCGCCGTGCAAATGTGCACATGGAGTTGGAGTCCTACGAGGAAGCGCTGCAGGACTATAACAGAGTCAAGGACCTAGATGCGCGCACGCCCAATATCGACCCGTGCATTGCACTGGCTAAGGAAAGAGTTAACCAAGCTGGGAAAAAGGACTACTACAAGATACTGGGAGTGGAGAAGAGTGCGACGGAAGAACAGCTGAAGAGGGCTTACAGGCAGATGGCGCTCCGCTGCCACCCTGATAAAAACGCAGACACTCCTGAGAAGCGCTCCCAGTCAGAAAAGCTGTTCAAAGACGTGAGCGAGGCCTACGCTGTGCTGAGCGACTCTCAAAAGCGCCAACGCTACGATACAGGTCTGGGCGTGCAGGGTCCAGAGTTCAGCAGTGCATCCAGGGGCGTAGACCCCACACAGCTCTTTCAGATGTTCTTCGGGAGAGGGATGAACGACAATCCGACTTTCCCTGATCTGCACTTTGCAAGGCGGAAGTCCTAACCTCTTACCTATTCAGCTATATTAAGGTCAGGAGCAGCGAGAATAGGCTGGCTGGCCGTGCACCCCAATAGCAGTGTTCTGAATTCCTCGATGTCGATCTAAGTAGAAGGTACCACTCCGTCCCCGTTGGTGTCCACCTCGTGCACGAGTTCAGTCCAGACTTGGTCGTCCAAAGCTTGCTCTCCTCCCAGCACTTCCTTCAGCTCTTCCTTCGTTATGGACCCGTTTCCGTCCATGTCGAATGCCTTGAAGGCGGACTCCACGACGGTGTGCGTAAGCTTGTTTTGCCAGTCAATGGTGGCTGTCAGGAATTCTGAGTACTCAATCAGTCCGTTTTTGTCCGTGTCGCAGTTCTTAATGACTTCGTCCACGTTGGCGATTCCAAGTGCGGTCTTTTCATACCCCTTCAGCAGTTCCTCCTTGCTTAGTCTCCCGTCCCCGTCCCCATCCAACTCGTAAAAAGTCGTCCTAAGCTCCTCTAGTTCCTTGGTGTTCATTAGACGCATAGCTATGTAATGCAGGGCAGCGGCTTTCAGCTTTTCCACAGAGCGGAAGCGGCTGAGGTGGTTGAGACTGAGACTGACTTGCTCAGGAGGCAGAATGCAGTGGATGGTGGTGCGGAACCAGGGGTGCTGGAAGGCCACTTCGGCAGTAGGGCGGGCCGCAGGGTCGAAAGTCAGCATGAGGCTTACCAAGTCCTTCGCCTGGTCTGAGACAGCGTCCCACATCGGCGAGGGAAAGCTGAACTTCCCGAGTCGCACTTTCGCTCTGATTTCAGGCTGAGTCTTGCCCGTAAACGGAGGCAAACCACCTGAATAACGCCTACAAAGCAGGATGTACAGGATCACGCCACAACTCCACACATCACACTTCTCCGTGTACTCCCCGCGTAGTACCTCTGGCGCCACGTAGTAAGCCTGCTTATTTCCTACAGTGCCATAGCCCTTCCGCAGGGGAGCATCGTGCAGGAACTTGGTGGAAATGCCGAAGTCGATGACTTTCAAAATGCTGTTTTCACTTGTGGTTTCGAAAAGGATGTTTTCAGGCTTTAAGTCGCGATGGACTATGTTTAGGCGGTGGCAGTGCACTACTGCTGATAGGATTTGGTACATGTATTTGGCTGCTGTTTCCTCAGAGAACTGCCTCCACTTGACAATCCGCTCGAAGAGTTCCCCTCCCACACACAGTTCCTGCACAATGTAGATATACCTCGAGTCCTCAATGACCTCCACAATCTTCACAATGTTCGGGTGGTCCACTGCCTTCAAAATCTCTATTTCTCGCTGCACTCGGTCTGCCTTTTCTTTGACGAGTGAAGTCTTGTCCAAGGCCTTTATCGCTCGCTCCTCCCCTGTCGATTTCGACACTGCGTGGAATACCTTCCCAAAAGCGCCTTGTCCGAGCTGCGCCTTGACCTCGTACAAATCCACAAGGTTGCCTTTGGTGAGGTGCACGAAGTTGCTGGTGCGGAAACTGACCAGTTCCGAAGAAGTGCTTCTTTTCTCTGCATACAACCCCTTGAGGTCTAGCTCTTCTGGCACTAGCTGCGACTCGCAACAGCCCATATTACTGAAGAAAAAGCAACCTGCAGGTCCACGAAGGATGTGTGCAGACTATTACACATGATGAAATGGCTGAGGCTGTTGATGGGAGAAAGCAGTTGCTAGGCTATTTTCGCTGGAAAACTTGCACGACAAAGCCGTTTTGAATTGCGTATTCTTGCAGAGTGACTTCGTCCTTCAACTCCTTGCCTCCGAAGAACAGCCGAGCCTGGCCTCCTTCTCCCTTCCGCGCCTCCTCGTAGGCTGTTTTCAGCTGCAGGACTGTGCTAGTGTTCATAACTCTGATAGTGAGGTCTTGCTGCTGCGGCATTAGTCTCAGTTTCACCTGGTTAGTGCTTACTTCCACCTCCTCTTCCCGTAGCTTTACCTTCTTCTTCTTAGCCACAGGTCCGTTAAAATACGTCACAGGGTCATTTAGCACGAAAACTGGTAACTCATACCTAAGTCCATTGGTGTCAAAGCACACAGTCATGCTTTCCTTCTCAGTGAAGATTTCTGCGATTTGCAGCAGCAGGCGAGCTGTTTCTGCGTCTGTTTCCGCAGCTTCGCGCAGAGCGAGCCAGACTTGCCTGCGGCCTGAGGTGCGAGAGCGCCAGAACTCTTCGCGCCGGGCTTTCAGTTCGTCCTCAGTGATGGTGGCTTTCCAAGCGATGGTTTTCTTGACACCCTCCCCAGTGTACTGTCCTTCCAGCTCCTGGTAGTCGTGCCCCACGACAAAGCGCGGGAAAATCGTAGACGCCTGCGCTTCCGACTTCGTGCACGCACTGCCCATCTTAAATTGTCTCTACCTCCTCCTCGCTATAATGTCAGGCACTGGTTCAAACAAGGCAGGACTGAGGACGCCTGACAGGGTGCAGCCCAAGGCTTCCCTGTTCACCTTCAACAAACCGCCTACTGCCAGTCCCTCGGACTCTCGCACCGCTCCTGACTTTTCCCTGCAGTCTCCAGTGCCAGTCCGCAGAGTCAAGGGGCATAGTCTGGACTTGTTCAGTCCTTGTGACAACTCCACTATCGCCTCTTCCAGACTTAACAGTTCCCTGCTGTGTTCGTCGCAAGTGCACAGTCGGAGTATGTCCGGCTTCAAGGACCTCACGCCTATTCGCGGAAAGGAAGCGCCGGAAATCGAGGCAATTCGGCAGAAGCTGCAGCAGCAGGAAGTGCGACTGATGACTTTTCTGAAGAGAATGAAGGAAAAGGAGAGAGAAGCTGAGGAGGCCAAGCAGAAGTGTGCGAAGCTGAGGAAGGACTACAGGGAAAGCACGGAGCAGGTCGCTCACCTCAAAGGCGTCCTCGCCAACTACGAGTGCCAAATCGCAGCTCTCACTGAGAAAACCACTTGCTCTCTCGAGCGTCTCCTGCACCAAAAGAACTGCGAAATACAAAAGCTCCAATCTGATTTGTCCATGCTTCAGGACCAATACGAAGCCAAGGTCGAGGCTGAAGTGCTGGCAATTACTCGCGGCAAGGAGGCGGAAAGAGGTCAGGTGGAGCGTTTGAATAGGGAGCTGGAGGCCGCTAGTACTCGCATCAAGCAATTGACGGAGAAAAACGCAACTCTCTATGAAGAAATCGCAGGCTATCAGTCCAGTCTGGCCAGACTGAAGAGCAGGACAGAGAGTGGAAACGTGTATGTAAGGCCCACTCAGGTGAGTTCTGAGGACTTCGTGGAGCTGCAAGCGAGGCTGAGGGACGTGGAGGAAATGCAAGCTGCGATGGTGGAGCAGAACTACAAACTAAAGGCGGAACTCGCAGTCTGCAGAGACACAGACCAGGCCAACACTGCCAAAGTCGCTACTTTGTGTGGCGACCTTTTCCGCCATCGCTGCAACATCATGCTGCTTTCCCGCGTCCTGGAAGCAATCCGCGACGGAGAGACTTTTAACTTGACTCTTCTACTGCGCAGCAAAGCTAACTCGCAGCCAGTGCAAGGCCACTCCCTGCAGTCCTGTGCAGAGGAAGCGAAGCAAGCCATACACTGCTTCGAAGAGCTAGAGACAGCGGCGGTAGACTGGTACTCCGCGCAGTGCGGAGACTCTTGCAGAGTGACTTAATGTATCTTAGTGGTAGTAATGGACGCAGATCAGAGCCTGCTGGCCTGGGTCAATGCCAATCGCTTGTCCAAAGTGGTCAAGGACTTGAGGGAGCTGGCGGATGGAGTGCTGCTCACAGAACTGCTCACGCAGGTGTCTGTGGAAAGCTTCCAGCCGCTGGTCTCTGCAGTGCCGCCTGAGGACTGGCCTGGGAAACTCGATATTTTGAGGAAACTGCACTCTGCACTGATCACCTACCTTGAAGTCGAACTCGCCCTACAACACCCTCTCCTCAGTGCCGACCTCGACCTAGTGTCAATCGCTATCAATGGGGATAAAGTCGGCCTTCGCAAGTTACTGCAACTCGCAATCCTCGCTATCACTCACTGCGAAAAGCGAGACATATTCATCGCAAGGATCCGGAAACTGAACGAGTCGGTGCAGACTGATATGATGATGTTCATAAGAGGAACACTAGAGAGGCAGGAAAGGGGGGACAGTGGGGAAGTGCCGAGGTCCAGTGCTTCGGAACTAGCCAGGCTGAGGCAGGACAAACACAACTTGGCGGCTAAAGTGGACAAGTCGCAGATGCAGTTGGAACTCATGATCGACTCCCGGGAAGCATTTGAAAAACAGATTGAAGACTTGAAGGCTCGCAACCAAACCCTGGAAGAAGAGCTCCTCCGCAGAGTGTGCCCCGACCTTCCAGGCCGTGACTCCCTCATGACCACCCTTGAAGCCAATGTCTCTCAAAAGGACAGAGCCCTTATCAGTCTGCAGGCGCAGCTGGAGGAGGAAAGACGCATCACAGAGACCAAACTGGCTGCTCTCAGAGATGAAGTGGACGTAGCGAATGAGAGAATCAGCAGAACTGCAGGAACCGAAGCTACTCTCGTGAAATACAAGAAAAAACTGGAAGACATGGCCGAGGTCAAAGCCAAGGTAAAGCGACTGCACGAGGAAAACGAAGACCTGAAGCAGCAGTTAAAAGGTTTGAAAGAAGTCAGCGAAAGCCAAGCAATTCTGCAGAAACAAACCACTGCTGAGAAGGAGAAAACGCAGCGATTAAAAAGCAAACACGCCGCCTTGAAGAACGTAGCCGCAGAGAAAGAAGCACAGCTGGGAGAACTGCGCACTCGCAATACAGACTTGGCCAGTCAGCTCCAACTGGCGCAACTCAAGTGCCAAGAAGCCACTGAGCAGTTGGACCGTCTGCTTCTGTGGGAAAGCAACGAGGTGAGTTTCGAGGGCGTCCAGAGCTCTCCGCAGCACAGGGAAGTGATGGAACTCACGCAGGAGCTGGCGCAGGCGAAGTTCATGAGGGCGAAGGCGGAGGAGGAGGTGCAGCTGGTCAATACCAACTATGCAAGAGATGTGGCGAGACTGAAGGCGGAGATGATGGCTAGTGGGAATATGTATACGCAGGAATCCGCTTCTCTTCGTCTCAAACTACAGAAATTGGAGTCCGAACTCACTTCCACCCTCCAGCACCATAACTCCTCCAAGTCAGACCTGCTGGCCCGAAACCAATTCCTGGAAACTCACTTCAAGCAGGTCGAAGAAGACCTGAAATCGCTGAAAAAGGAGAAAGAAACCATCATGGGCGAAGTACGAACGCTCAGAAGAGACAAGGAGGAACTCACTGCCCGGTACTTGGAGAGTCGCGAGCAGGAGGTCAAGCTCATCAAGGAACTCAGTGAACGGCAAGTGCGTTTCCAGGCCTTGGAAACAGCCCACCACCTGGAGGAGTCCAAGTCCTATCAGTCGAAATCCAACTCAGAAGCCAAGGTTCGTGCACTACTGCTGGTCTCTGAACAGCGCATTTCTCAGCTGGAAGCAGACAGTCTACAGACTCAGGGAACACTGAGAGAGAGGGAGGAAACCATCAAGAAGCTGAGGTCGGAGGCGGAGGCCAAGGGCGATGTCATGAAGTGGCGGAGAGTCGTGATGCAGAAAGATGCGGAAATCGCATTTCTCTCCAAGGCGAAGGAGGAGCTAACCAAAGCGCTGAGTGAAGAGCGGAGACTCCTCTTCGAAGTGATGCAGGAAATGGACACTCGGACTTCCGACTTGAGCTCTTCCCCGAAGTCCGCCTCCAGGCTTTTCCCCAGCTAATGTCCTTCTCTATCCTCATTCAGCATAAATGGCCTGGACCGTTCTGCAGCTGTCCTACTACTTCCTCGCCCCTGTCTCCGTGCTTGCCGGACTCGTCCTACTCGTGCTGTTCGCCCTGGTGCGGGAACTGCGGCTGCAGAGAGGCTGGCTGGTGCTGTGGCAGTGCCTGGCTCAGTCCCTGCTAGACCTGCACTGGCTGTCGACGTATCACTTCTTTTCCCACTCTCAGCACTCAGTGCTGTGCCAGGTGGTCGGGACTGTGAGTCTGTACTCCCTGCTGCTGGCGTATAACTACACAGCTGCACTCAGCTATGTCATCATTGCGTACCTGAGACGCCCACTGAGGTCAGTGGAGTCCTCGATCTGGGGACTGCATGCTGTCTGTCACGGACTAGCAGCTGCAGGGGCTTTAGCGACTCTAGGCGCCGGTAACATCGGTACCTCCATCATGACGACCTGCTTCATTGCTTCCCGCACTCCTGGCGAAGTCATCATGATGATTCCTTTAGTGGTTCACACGCCTATGTGTCTGTTGGCCTGTGGGTATGCACTGCGGAAGTACCGCAAGCAGTATGCACTGCGGCAGTTCATATGGAAACATATGCTTGTAGTACTGGTCTTCGCCTCCATGTGGACCCTCCCCTTGCTCCTCCACTTCCTCAACGAAGGTCGGATCCAACAAGGCGAACACATAGATGTGCTAATGGATGTAAGCGCTACTCAGCTAGCTCTCATCTGCGGCTCTACCTCCGGCCTAATGACTACAATCGTCCGACTACTGGAGCCTGGCTTGATTCCGGTCATTCTTGCCCGTATTAGAGGACTATTCAGAGGAGAACAGGCGCTTTCTTCGGGCTCATTGAATGAAGTCATTAACCCTTCGCTGAGGCGGGAATCCACTGATCCAATTCACCAAAACTCGCAAGAGTTCGCTTGGAAGCTGCTGATTAGTCTCCATTTAGTACTCAAGGGAGACCTACCTAGGAAGGAAAAAGCAGCGGGAGTATGGAAGTACGAGGTAGGGAAGGAAGAGGTGCAGGGTGAACTCGGGGAGTTTGTGAGAAAGAGCAGTGAGAGGTAGACAGGATTCAGCTTTCAGTGCACTGTCAAGGAATACGCTGGCGAGTATTTCGCTGCTCTGCGCAAGCGGGACGGAGTGGCTGAGGAAAGTTTGTCCCTGTATGTCAATAACCAGGTCTCTCGACCCGCCCAACAACTGGCCCCAGGTGCAGGAAAACCGCTCCATCTCAGGGGGCCGCAGTGGCTCTTTCTTCCTCAAAACCTACGATAACACTCTGCTGCTCAAGACAATCAGTCGCAAAGAGCAAAAGACCCTCATTTCTCGCTTAGTCCCCAGACTTTCCGCACATCCACAGCAAAGTCTCTTAGCTCGAATTCACGGCTTGTTCGGCGTAAAGACCAGCGGGACTGCTTCCGAGTTCGTGATTTTGATGGACAATATACTGCAGGTCCCCACTGACATAGCGGAGACCTACGACTTGAAGGGCAGCAGACTGAACAGGGAAGTGGGGGAAACAGCTGCTTTTATGCCCAGTAGGACTCTCAAAGATGTGGACTTCAAGAAAAGGGCGAAGCAGCTGCACCTCAGTAGCCTGGACAAAGACCGCTTCGCAGAGGCTGTAATAGCAGACATTTCCCTACTGTCCTGCCTCCACCTCACTGACTACTCCATCCTCATTGCCATCGGCGAGTACCCAGGAGACCTCGCAGACCTGCCGCCCTACCTCTCCCGACACCTCTTTCGACTGGAAGGAAGTCGCACTCAAGTGTATACTATGGGTCTTATCGACTACTTGGAGACTTACAGCTTTAAGAAGAAGGTGGAGACGGCGAGTAAGCGACTGGTGGCCGCGGAAAGGGACATTTCCTCTATGAACTCGCAGAAGTATGCGGAGAGGTTTCTGGACATGGTGAGGAGTATACTGGACTATTAGAGTGTAGGTAGTAAGGGTGAGATGTGAGGGAAAGCTACTCAACAAGACAGCCTTTGTGAAGGGAAAATAGGCCTTTGTTGGGGAAACTTCTATAAACAGGCCAATTGTTTATTCTTTCAAGCAGATTACCACTCAGTAAATGCATTTCACTGCTTAATTGACAGCACTTCGAGCATTCCTAGGAAATTGCAGATTGGCTGGCAGTAGATGGCAATAGCTGTAAAGTCCTATACTGGCTGGCAGGACTTCGCTATTTCGTATTGGTATGATGGACTCTTCCCCTCCTTCCACAACTCTCCCAACTTAGGAACTCATTGCTAAGAGGGATTTAGGCTAAAGTCTGCTAACGGGTTGTTTCTGCTGAAGCAGCGTATCAACAATCGACTTTTGTTGCTAGCAGCTAATACCCTCCTGACTCCACTGAGAATGCAAGCTTCCCAAGTCCTTACCACGGCTAGACCAGTTCAGTCCCCAAGCATGAGAAGCCATCCCGCCTGACACATGCTCATAGCGGCAACTCGCCAACTTCCTCTCAGAGAAGCAACTTCTACTTCACCCTGAACCGAGGCACTCTCCCTGCCCTCAGGAGTCTGTAGGGACCTCTGCAACTCTCCCGTGGGGCATGCGAAAAGGCGTACAAGTCGGGCAGCCAGTAGCCAAGTTTGATCAGAAAGGCTGGACGACAGGAAGAGTGGCCTTTGTCGCATTAGAAAGGAATTAAATCCCTCTTCGTAACTCTGTATGAACAGACTCTGTGCTGTTTACAGTTTGCTTTCAAATCCCCTTTCCAATAACCAGTATACCACTCATAAGGTAGAGAAAGTGACTGTTGTATTTCTATTTAGCTGTAAATATGTACGGGAAGATTTAGAAAGACCTGTTATTGGAACACTCAAAAGTTATATTTGAAAGTCCACTA
>Ga0247837_1009195_pt1 | contig 11989 bp, 12 predicted proteins | sample LaCtaG_2_FD_187115 | JGI IMG/M metagenome (GOLD analysis project Ga0247837, IMG submission 187115) | Freshwater microbial communities from meromictic Lake La Cruz, Castile-La Mancha, Spain - LaCruzMarch2015_14.5m | ecosystem: Environmental > Aquatic > Freshwater > Lake | place: Spain: Castile-La...
TGCAAACCTGTGTGCATAGTTTCCTTAAAATACTTACTAGGGACGGCGCTACCCAAACGCCGTATAGTAGGTCTCTCGAGGTCATTATTTCAGTCAAATAGTCGCAGACGTCAGCAGTCTTCGGCTGTTTCTGCAGTGCAAACATCCATAAAGCTATATACAACCGAGACAACTATACAACTCCGCAGTTTATTAACCACCGTCTCTTTCTGCCCCGCTAGACACACACTCCTAACTTCCCATATTATAGATGTCTCAACTCACCCGCACTACCTTGCTCCACTCCAACCCCTCCTCCAGCGTGTCCATCTACCAAGGCAGCTTCGGAACTCTGCCAGTGGCTATCAAAGACCAAACCCACCCCTCTCTGCAAGCAGCCAACAGTGCTATATCCGAAGCAATGGTGCAGCTTCGCCTCGACCACACCAACATTTGCAAGGCCTACGACTGCTTCCTGGCCTCGAGTCCCAGTGGAATGGTCATGTCGGTGCTCGTTATGGAGCTTTGCTCGTGTGATCTTGCGGCTGCAATGCAGCAAAAGAAGGCGAGTAATGAGTATTGGAGCGAGGCGGAACTACTGAATTGGCTCTACGCTCTATTAGACGCTCTGCGCTATGCGCAAGAAATGGGTATTAGTCACCGCAACATCCAACCTCATCACATCCTGTTCGCCTGCACCGGACAACCCAAACTGTGCGACTTCAGCGCGAGCGCTAAGAACCTCTCAATGACTTGGATGAGCACGACAGTGGCTGGTGCTCCGGCCTACCTTAGTCCTGAAATCTATGCGGGTATGGGAAATCCAAACTTGACATATGACCCGTTCAAGGCGGATGTATGGGCGCTGGGAGCGACGTTTCTAACCATCGCCAGAGGAAATATGCCTGTGCAAAGGATCGAAGACGATGTCGAGACTTTGGGCTACGCGCAGTTGAAAACTGTGCTAAGAATAATGCTGACGCGAGACCCGCTGCAAAGACCCAGCTTTCGAGACGTCATGGACAGGTGTCAATCCGCAGCGACATCCCTCTACCAAGCCGCCAGTATGCCCGCAATGCAGGCCGACCAAAAGCTGTGCTTCATGTGCCAGTGTCCGATTTCTTCCCATGCTTGGCTCAGTAGTTTGCCTGCCGACCTGACTCATCTCAAACAAACATGCAAAGACTTATGTTCACTGAAGTGCGCGAGACATGTTCACATCCAAACCCAGACCAGTGACAAGCACCTGAAGTGTTCCGGTTGTAGTGAAGTCCTGGAAGTCGCTGCAATTGCTGGACCTACGGTGACTTCACTGCATTGCGGACATCCCTTCCACGACAAGGCCTGCTTGGAGAGATGTTTGTGGCAAAGAATGGAGTGTCCGGAGTGTAAAGTGGAGTGTGGAGTGATGGAAAAGACGGCTATTCTGGGTCCGACAGCCTTTGCTGCTTTAGAAGCCTCTCGCTGTTCTCTCTGTGGCCTGGGCAAGGCTGTAAAGAGCTATGGAGTGTGTAATCATCAGCTTTGCGACGAATGTGACTATGTTGGGATTCTTCCTAGATTTTGGGGAAGCGGGTGTCGAAAATGCAACACCACATCTACTAGCTAGTTCGAAGTCACTAGACATAGGCTTCTATTCCTACGAGAAGGACAGTGTTACTCCATAGGAAGAGACTACGCCAAACTGTCGCAGAGACGAGAGTACAAACTGATGTTTTGGTCCTGGACGTCGCCCAGGTCAATGTACCTCGTGTGGCTGAGAGAACTGCGCATAGGCTTGACAAAGAACCTCTTCATATCATCCAAACTTCTCCGCATAGGCGACTTCCCCGCCTCCACAGTGCCGCCCAACTGCAGCTTCACCAGTCCCTCCCTCTTCATCACTGTATACGCCTTCACTGTCAACAGGTACCACTTCCCCAGCAAGTCTTGAGCGATGTCCACTTCCATGGCTCTCAGAACCTCACAGTCGCTTTCCGTCTTCTGATGCAGGAACTGCACCACACCCTGCACGAAGTCGTCCACATCTTGGCGTTGCACAGGCACCAAAGTGCAGTCGTCTGGACACGTGAAGCTGACGGAGTAGGGAGTCACCAGGCCTTTGGCGATGGCGAGGGTTTGGAACTTGGCTAAGTCGGTGAAGGTCTTGCGTCTGCCGAGCATAGGTAGGAGTAAGGAGTGGGTAAGGGGCTCTCTAGGCTTGGGCAGAGAGCGCAGCACCTTCCGGGGTTTCTTCACAGGGCGCAGACTTGGCTTATTATAGGGAATCGGGGTTTTTCGGGTGATCAAAGTGACGACTTGGGAGCCAGGAGACCACTTCACTCGCATCTTTTTAGCGTGTTCGTCTCTTGGCTGGATGAACCTTTGCACTGTGTAAACCGGGTTATTGGCAATCAAGCGCAGTACCTCCGCTTGCTCTTTGCAGTAGGCCAGACGCGCTTCCGTCCACACTACGAACTGTGGCACGTCCATAGGGCTGGGGTGACTCACAGCCGTCATCATCAGGACACTCTTCACGCGGTTGAAGAAAGTGTCGATTGCCTTCGTCTCAGTGCAAAGTATTCCCTTCCGCTCGTCGTTCATAATGAAGACCGGGTCCACCCTATCTTCAGTCTTGACTAAAGTCTCGGGTATGGAAACGGACTGACCTTGGTGTGTTGTTCTGAAGAGCGACAAGAACATCGGACCCTTCCCCAGCAGTACTTCTCGCGGAATTAGCTTTTCTGGACTTGCGAATTGATGCACGAAGGAGGGAAACAGTGACGGCACGTCTGAGGAAAGGACTATGCGAGGACGGTAAGCGGCCATACTGGTGCTGTATATATGAGAGTGGGCCATTGTATAGTGCTATAGCAGGGAAAAGCAGAGATAAGGAGTGCTTGTGGAGTGTTGCTGTTTGGAGAGATAAACAGGCGAATTTACATAGAGCCACTTTGGGCTTAAATTGGCCTGTGAGAGTCCTGCTAAATTGCAAAGCACTAATTTCTCTACCTGATGGTATCGTCCTGCACACCTTTAAATTTCGCTATGAATAACAAGTCTTTCTGAGGTATATAATCGCATATTTCCTTCCAAAGCGGACTCTAGCTTTGCTGAAATGCACGCTAGAAGGCTGGAACAACGAATCAGGCTAGTTACAGTTAAGTGAGTGGAAGCAACATTGCATCTCGGGCTTGAGAAGGGAGCGAGTCATGGGGTTAGTGTTGATGAGGGACGTCGCCACATATAGCTTATAGGTACAGATATAAATGGATAGTGGAGACGATGCCTTGCTGCCCCCGTCCAGCCCTGCAGTGAAATCTGTGGACCGCGGGAACTGGGTGCTGTACTACCACTTCATCATGATTGGCACCGGCGTGCTTATCTCTTGGAACGCCATCTCTACCTCTTTCGACTGGATGAACACCGTCTTCCCTCAGTCCTACAAGCCCTCGTTAGTCCTCACTTTTATCAACTTCATCCCCAACCTCATTTTCATGCCTTTGACCATCGCATACGGCCCACGCATCGCCTTCAACCTGCGCATCATCATCCCGTTCTTCGCTATGGGCGCGCTGCTGGCTGCCACCCCCTTTATCGTCGAGTTCATCCCTACAGCACCTGCCTTTGTGATAATGTGCATTGTTGCCTTCGTGATTGGGTCCTTTAACTCAATCGCCCAGACTTCTGTGTTCGGCCTGGCCGGCTGCATGCCGAACCGCTACACGGGCGCTGTGATGATTGGCAACGGTGTAGCAGGTGTGCTGATCTGCATAGTGAAGTGCATCTGTCTGGGAGCCTTTTGGTCCGCTAGCGACGGACTGCTGCTCACCGCTATTGCGTACTTCATTGTGGCAGGCTTCATCCTTGTAGTGTGTCTCATTTCGCAGTGGCTGCTGATGAAGAACGAGTTCGTGAGAGAATGTGTGGCAAAAACAAACAGTAAACTAGGAGGTGAGAGCATTTCCCCAGCCGACAAGGCACGGGAATTGAAGGGTGCGGATGACACCTCTTCCCAAGGATCTGCTGAGCGAACCCCTACGCCCAGTGTGCGCCAAGTATATTCGCATCTGTGGCAGTACTCATTCCTTGTGTTCACCTGCTATGTGGTCACTTTCGGTCTGTACCCCACTGCCGTCATCGCAATTGAGGCGAAGGACATACACTATGCCTGGTTCGCAGTCCTGATGCTACTTGTGTTTAACGTGTGTGACTTCGCAGGGAGAAATCTGCCCTCAATATACATTGCTAAGGGAGTAGTGCTATGGGGATTAGTACTGTTCAGGTTCATATTTTGGGCTACTTTCCTGTTAGTAGACACAAAGCAACCTCCGTCCTGGCTATTCGGATGGGACGGGACTTGGTTCAAATTCCTCAACGTAGCGTTGTTCGCACTGACCAACGGCTTCACCAGTACTTGCTGCATGATTCTGGGTCCAGCGCAGGTGAAGCCGGCCTGGAAGGACCGAGCGGGGTCTATTATGTCCACTTCCTTGGTGTGGGGCATCATTGGTGGCGCCATCGTGGCCTTCGCATTCATTCCGGCTCTCAATCCTCCCGAAGACTAGTCTACTTTAAGACATTCTCGCAATAGGTGAATTGATCAAACACCAGTGCGTCCTTTTCTTGTGAGTTCAGATAGACCTGCGGACTCATCGACTGCTCCACAGAGTCGAAGTTCCTCATATCTCCCTTCGGTCTAAAGGGCGGAGTGACCTCTTTTCTAGCTAACTTCTCCCAGTCCACCGAAGCAAAGAAGTGATGTTCCCTGGCCTCTTGCACAGAACTCATTCGGTTGTGCGGCTAAGTGAGGAGTACGTTGTTTTCCAGCAAGCGTCTGAGCAAGTCGGAAGTCGCAGGCGAGAAGTAAGGCTTGAGCTGCAGAGTCTCCGTGAGGATGTTTTTGAACATCTGGTCTCGATTGGGAGAGTAGAAGGGCGGCACTCCTGCCAGCATTTCGTACAGCAAGGCACCCCTACGTGGCTGCTACAGCGACCAGAAGTCCACGGCCTTGGTCTGCGCCTCTCCCCGCAGCACTTCAGGGGAAATGTACTCCGGAGTCCCACAGAACGTGAACGTGCGCATGACTTGCCCTTCCGCCAGTTTGGAAAGGTTGAAGTCTGCTAACTTGATGTGTCCGTCTTCATCTAACAACACGTTTTCCGGCTTCAAGTCTCGGTAAATGATGCGGCGAGAGTGGAGTGCGTCGTACGCCAGCAGTACCTCTGCGGCATAGAACTTCGCCACTTCCTCGGAGAACTTCCCCGCCTTGCGCAGGTGCAGGAACAGCTCTCCGCCACTCATGAAGTCCACCACCAAGTACAGCTTCGAGGCCGTTTGGAAGGCGAAGTGCAGGGTGACTACGAAGGGCGACCGCACTCTTTCCAGGATTTTCCGCTCTGCAATTGCGTGCACCTTCTGCTTGTGACTCTTCAGCTTGGCTTTGCTGATCACCTTCATAGCGAAGAGCTGCTGGGAGTCGGTTTTGGACACGAGCAGCACTTTGCCGAAAGCGCCTTTGCCGAGAACTTGCTCGATTTTGAAGGACTTCATGTTGATGAGGGAAGAAGCGTACTTGTCCTCGATGCCGTCCTCCTCCAGTGACAGAGTTTCGCGGTCCAAGTCAGGGCTTTCAATGACCTTCTCACAGCAACACCCAGCGCCCATATTATAGACGGCGGCAAGTATCCTAGAGGTCGGAACACAACACGACTTGATGGCTTTGCGCTATGCTGGACCTGCGGCTTTATGTGTATATCCAGGCAATATAATGGAGGGCGAGGAAGAAACCACCTACACTCTCAGTCCCACGCAGCAAGAAAGACTTAATGAGCGACTGGCCCTCTACACAACTCTGACAGCAGATTTCCCCATTTCTCTGGGCTACAGCCTATCGAAAGCAGAGAAAAACAGCCTGGATGCATCTCTGACTTATGGAGAATTGGTGAGCTATACACAGGACTTCATGTCCTTTGCTGAAGTACTGGAGCTTAGCAAGGACCGCTTCGGTCTGCAGCCCGGCGGCACCTTCCTAGACCTGGGCTGTGTAACTCCCACCTAGGGCACCGGCAAAGCTGTATTGGCAGCTGCCCTGCTGCACCCTTTCCAGCGCTGTCTAGGGGTGGAACTACTGCCAGGCCTGCATGCTGCAGCTCAAAGCCTCAAAGCCGTCTACGTAAGGTCTGGCGGAAGTGTGGCTTTGGAGTTCGTGTGTGGGTCGTTTCTGGAGTGCGACTGGCCTGCAGCGTCGTTCCTATTCGTGAACGCTGCTTGCTTCAACAAGGCTTTACGACAGCGCCTAGTGAGCAAAATGGTAAGTCCCGCTCTGGTCCTGTCAGTGACCTACCCACTACCAGGTGTGCAAGTAGTGGCGACGTTAGAGCGCAGTATGAGCTGGGGCAGTGCTACTCTGTTCCTGCAGTTACTCTAGTACCCTATCTTCGCGAACTTCCTCGACCCGATGGAGTACGCGTTCACTGTGTTGTCCCCTGCAAGTTGGTAGGCCGTGTTCTCCACCACAGCTGGACTCATCTGGTCGTACAGGTAGTACCCTTGATTGACGAACTTGCGCTCTTCGTAGACCACGGAGTTGAGTTTCCACCGCAGAACCGCCTGGTAATTGAAGATCAGCAATTCACGCTTGAGGCCGATTCCACTGTACCAGAGTCCTTGCGGCAGTCGGAAACTCAGTTCGTAGTAGCACTCCTGAACTGTATCGAACGCCTCGATGTACTGTCTGTTGCCCCCACAGAGGTAGATCTTGGAGGCGTAGGCCACAGGGCAGAAGTTGGCTCTTTCATGCATCATGTCAGGCAGTTGCGTCCACACAGCAGTACTGAGCTTGGCCAAGGGGTCCAACTGCAGCTTTTCACTGGACTTCATCATAGCGTTCAGGTCAAATCCGCCGAATACGTAGATGTGTCCCTGCCACAGGATCATCCCATGATCTTTCCTCGGGTCTAATATGGGCTTTAGCTCCAACATCGACCCGTCCATGCGGATCCAATAGGTCTTTTCACTCAGTTTCCAAGCGCTGAGACTTCCGCCCACCAGGATAATGCTGTCGTCCGGCACAAACACCAGACGATGGTTATTCTCTGTCGGAACAATAGTCTCCAAATGAACAGTTCTCGCCTTTCTGGTGGAGCAATTGAAGAGCAGCAGTTTATTGGAGCAAATCCGCGCAATTAGCTTTTGCTGTTTCGCCTGAATTCGGTAGCTTTCCTTGAGAGTAATTCGGCGACTCAGGCGACTGGCCTCGAAGCCGCGGTCTGAGCAGAGAAAGGCCCAGAGGGAGTCGCAGGCAGCATGTCGAGCCCAGTGTCTGCTGACCAGGTGCACACTGAGGATACAGGCGTGCTTAGAGAGGGAAGAATGTGGGCACCTCAAAATGTAGACTGCACAAATAAACCACGTCCAGGCCCGTTCTCGAGCATTAAGAGTTGTGGGCAGAAGTTGGTTTGATTCGCCAATTTCTCGACTCCGGCTGTCTCAGCAAATTAACAAAATAGACACATGACCCTTGCGTATATTTCGCACTGCCGCAATTAGCGGAAGTTGCAAAGATACAACTTGCAAAGTATCGCGGATCTAATGGGAGTTTATTTGCTGCAGTTAACATCTTTCAATTTAATAGCGTCTGAATTGGCATATCAGCTCCGGCTGAACTCATATACCCAACTAGTCAATAGCACCCTGCACTATACTGCCAGCATCGTCTGTATGTCGGCCTGAATGAGTCCATAGCTTCCATGAAACTGACATGGCGACTTATTAGAAAAAGTATGGAGCGAAATGTAGAGACTCCCGTATGTGAAGCATGCGGGCAGCGATCAGCCACAATTGGCTCTCCCATCAGAGGCCAATTGGCTTGTAGTCGTTGCTTCGCTCCCATCCCTCATCCCCTCCTTTCTAGAAGCCAGTCGTGCGACGGGGTTCCAGTCTGGGCGGGACTCGCTGTGTTTCAGCAGCGGAAAAAGACCCTGCAGGGCATTTTCGATCAACTGAAACAGTACTGCGACCTGCTTTCGTCTACCTTCACTCAGGTGGCAAACCAGCGAGGCTTGTATCAGCAGTACGTATCTGAATTGAGGAAAGTTTTACTCTTTTCCGTCCAAGACGCACTGAACTCCAGCAGTGAAAAAGAGCTGAAGGGGACTGCCTGTCGCTTTCTGCTAGGAAATGAGGACGGCGACCAACTCGACTTCCAATTCGGGATCACTCCTGAGGCTCTGAACGCCAGCATTCAATCACTCTGCAGGACCTCGTGGGAAATGCAGCCCCCGAAGGAGTGTTTTTGGTGTCCCGATCGCATGTCCAGGTCAGTCCCTGAGCACTCGATAGCTCGCCAGGACGTCGGAGAAATGTGTTCTGCGACTTGTTTGGGGATATTTGCAAGCAAACGCAGAGTGTTTTGTATGGGCTGTCCTCAGCCTGTTAGCGTTCAAGCCTCCCCTCCGATATATCTTTGCCCACATTTCTTTTTCCATAACAAGGACTGTGTCTTGGATTCGTTCCAGAGATATAGCAGGACATTCCGCAAGCCTGTAATCCTGCCCTGTGCCCAATGTAACCGCAGTTTTGGGCCAGAGAATCTACGCGGGTGCCTGTCAGAGCAGGAGTACAGTGAACATGTGAAGCAGGTCAGGGACACAGTGTGTTGCGCCTGTGACTCGCAGCAGCTCTGCTGGGTTGTTCGCTGTGGGCATTGGTTGTGTGCAAATCACGAGAGCGCCCAGGAGTTGAAATGCGACTTTTGTAATGAAGCGGTCGTCCATTACTCCAGTCCAAAGGCTAGACAACTGGCACTGAGCTGCATGAACTGGTTCGACTATGCGCAAGGGAGTATCGACACTTGCCCAGTGACCTTCTCGAAGCAAGTGCATCCTTCCCTCCAAGCTGCCAAAGACAACGTGAGGTTCATAGCGGAGAAGTGCGTGCAGCTAGACCACCCCAATATATGCAAGACATTCGCGTGTTTCCTCGACCTTGGCTCCCAAGAACAGGCCACGTCTGTGCTGCTGTCTGAGTCCTGCCAAGAGCATTTCAGCGCAGCGTTGATGGTCAAGAAGTATAAAGAGGGAACTTGGCCTGAGGAGGAACTGCTGCATTGGCTGGGGTCATTCGCGGATGCTCTCAGCTATGCTAAGGAACATTATCTCAGCCACGGGCACATCAAGCTGAAGAATATGATGTTTCGCAGTTCAGGACAGCCAGCGCTATGCTTCAAGGCACAGTACAGTGTCGAGGCTCAGGACAAGGATATCAGGAACCTGCGAGCGACATTCGGCCAACTGTATGAGCTTCAAGTAGAGCTGGGGGCGAGAGAAAACGAGACGAAGTCTGAGTGCGCGCCGCTGAAGACTTGCTTAAGAAGCATGTTCCAGAAAGACTCTCAGTGTTGGCTTTCCTTGGCTGAACTTAAACTCAGCTGTCAACTCCCCCGGAAGTCAGTGCTAAAGAAAGAATGCATGTTTTGCCAGACAGCTTTGGATGAAATGTGGGAGTTGGCCCTGCCTGCAGACTTGAAGTCACTGTCGAACAAGTCAGTCCTGTGCTCATTGAAGTGTGCCAGACATCTCTCCATGGTCGAGAGAGGTGAGTCGAGTGTGAAGTGCACTGGCTGTGAGGAGACAGTCAACGGAGATGAGTTGTCAAGTCCATCAACAGTGTCACTCAACTGCGGACATCCTTTCCACCATTTGAACTGTCTGGAGAAGTCACTGCAGGAGTACCTGGGCTGTCCCCAGTGTCTTTTCCTCCCAGACAGTAAAGAAGTGAATGCGCTACTGGGAAAGGGGGGTTTCGAGCGCCTGCAAGCAGAGATGTGTTCTCTGTGTCACAGAGGGAGAGTCCACCGGACCTTCGGACTGTGCAAGCACGCTCTTTGCGTAAAGTGCGACTCCCGATCTTTCTTCTCCTTCACAGGGAGCAACTGCAAGCAGTGCCGCGATAGTTCCTAGGTAGTTCTCACCACTTCCGGCATTAGTAGTATGCACAGTCGAAAGAGACTTCAGAAGGAAGTAAAAGATGCAGAGCGACTATACGTCCCAATGCTGCCCCTGGCCAACGAGGAAAACACCTACCTGTCCTACATCATTGGCCCACCCCACACTCTCTACGATGGCGGTCTTTACAGCATCCGCTGTTACTTTCCCAGTCATTACCCCTTCGAGCCTCCCAAAGTCAACTTTGTAACTCCAATCTACCACCCCAATATCGACGAAAAAGGAGTGATTTCGATGGATATCCTGTACCACATGTGGTCTCCGGCTCTCACTTTTCTGAAGGTGCTGTTAGGCCTCAAAGCATTGTTGGCCGAACCCAACCCACACGACCCTTTAGTGCCAGAAATCGCCCAAATCTACAAGACTGACAAGGAGCTTTTCCTCCGAAAAGCCGCGGAAATGACTAGGAAGTTCGCTTACTAACGAAAGTTACCAGGCGTATTTGACTTTGCCCTGCTCCGCTAGTGCCCAAGACAGCGGATTGGGAGTGCTCAGCAGTTGCTCAAGCTTTTGGCGCACTTGAGCCACAGTGGGTCCTGCACTCCACCACGCTTTCAGTATGTCTCTCGACACTTCGCCCTGCTGATTCACGCTAGGGTGGGAAATTGGCGTTTCGAAGCGTACTCGAGGCGCTGTCATCGGGTAATACACAGGGAAGCGGACACTGATAGCGTAAAGGCCTCCTTCATACGGTGTGCCTACTGGGCCTATGGCATAGGAGTAGCAGTGGTTGATTTCTTCTGTCAGGAACACTAATGGCAGACTGCGCAGACTCCAAGTCTGTCTTTCTCGGGAAATGGCTTGCTTGCGCTGGGCAAGGATGCGGGGGTCTGCGTAGCTGTCTAGAAGAGATTTCCGCATTTGCACAGATATCAGTAGTGCCAGCTCCAATGCTTGACTTGTTTAGGTTTCACCTTCCAGTCAATGTAAATGACCCGCAGACTTCGCATGGAAATCGAGATTGCAGCCCGACGCAAAGGGCTGCCTATGGTGCCTTTCACCAGCGATCTCAACCTTTGCTACTCCGCACTCATCGGCCCTCCAGACACTCCCTACGAGGACGGACTCTACATCGTCAGTTCCCACTTTCCCACCGAGTATCCAATGGTCTCTCCGCAAGTGCTCTTCCTAACACCTATTTGCCACCCTAACATCAATGCGGAAGGGGTGATTTCACTCAATATCCTGCAAAGCGATTGGACGCCGGCACTAACTTTCGTAGTCGTGGTGCGAAGTCTAGAGGCTTTGCTCGCAGATCCGAACTTTGACGAGCCGATAGTGCCTGAACTCGCGGAAATGTATAGGACGGACATGCAGCTGTACTGGCGGAAGGCAGAGGAAATGAAGCGGCAATACGCTAGCTAAGTTTCTCTAGTACTAGGAGAATCCAAGATGAATTATATGACTTGGCCGCATTCGGAAGGAAATCAGAGTTGCAGCGTCCGAAGGATTTCCAATGGCTGCTTTCACCAACGACCTCAACACTCTCCACACAGTAATTCTCAGACCTCCCTACGAGGACGGACTTTATGTCATCTGCCTGTTGACTACCCGCTCGACCCTCCAGAAGTGCGCTTCGAAACTCCAATTAGCCACCCCAATATCAGTGCAAAGGGAGAAATACTCTGGACATTTTGGGGGACAAGTGGACCGCTGGCCAGACCCTTTGGAAGGTGTTCATACGCCTGCGGGTACTGCTATTGCAGCCCGATTTCGATGAAGCCTTGGTGCCTGAGGGAAACGTACAGGAGGAAGCGGCTCTACTGGGAGAACGCAGAGGCGAGGAAGCTCCAATTTGCAAGTTAGTTGTCTCAATAACTTGCTAATCTAGTCCTATTAGAGAGGGTTTATCTGCTCTGCTTGAGTGATCTAAACCAAATCCTCCTTCGAGCAGAGTAAATCAGTTCCCCAGGTAATAGAAAATGAGTGAAATGGCGCAGGCTCTGGCTGCTCTTTGGATCCGGGAGAAAAAGAGAGAGCTCCAAGCTATCCCAAATGGCCTTTATAGGGAGATTTCTCGCATA